>ERZ1292633.2473-Hain-H41-02um-R1-2473-length-18883-cov-4_pt1 | contig 18883 bp, 18 predicted proteins | sample MGYA00564406_ERZ1292633 | MGnify/ENA primary metagenome ERZ1292633 (study PRJEB36523, sample SAMEA6512639) | groundwater metagenome | collected 2019-01-08 | study: AquaDiva: Metagenomics assemblies of 32 groundwater samples
AGATAGGGATCAATTGATGGCGGCAAATATGACAATTGAAGAAATGACAAAGGAATTGGGGGTAGATAGCCTTGGGTTTTTATCTGTCGAAGGGCTTTATTGGGCTTTGGGCGAAGAAAGCCGAAACAGCGCCGCACCCCAATTCGCAGATCATTATTTTACGGGTGAATATCCTACAAGGTTGATTGATCAAGATAATTCACAATCCGATAAATTCCACCAACTTTCATTCCTCGTGGAAGCATAAATGAGCGAAAAACCTGTTGTTTTAGTTACTGGCGCATCGCAAGGCATTGGGCGTGCGGCGGCGCTTATTATGGCACGCGCGGGTTGGCATGTCATTGCCACCGCGCGTTCGGAAAAAGCGCTTATATCGCTTGATGATGAAATCCTTGCCATATCAGGCGAAAATGCCACCATTGTCCCGCTAGATTTGAAAGATGGCCCGGGTGTTGATAGGCTTGGCGGCGCGATTTATTCGCGTTTTGGAAAATTGGACGGGCTTATTCATTGCGCGGCACGAATTGGCGATTTGGGACCATTGCATCACGCCACACCACGCGAAGCCCAAAACATTGTTGATACTAATTTGACTGCAACCTATCGCCTGATTGCCTCAATGAATGACTTATTGGCAGCCGCGCCATATGCTCGTGCGGTGTTTTTGTCATCCTCAGTTGCCCGCGAGCCTCGCGCCAATTGGGGGCTTTATGCCGCTACCAAAGCTGGGCTTGAAGCCATGGTGCTGTGTTGGGCCGCCGAACAAAGCCTCAATAATATTGTTGCCACCATATTGAACCCGGGTGGAGTAGCAACACCAATGCGGCGCAAAGCATATCCAGGTGAAGACCAAACCACCCTGCCAGCGCCTTCCGATTTAAGTTCGTGTATTTTGGAACTTATGTCACCCAAAAGAACAAAAACGCAAAATGGCGAAATTGTAAATTTTCGGGATACTAAGCACTTTGCCGCTTGGCAGGAAATACAAAGCGCCTAGATTGGGTGAAACTGCGACCGAATCAAATTTTATGTGCGATTAATTCTATCAATTTCGATTTGTTCGTATGCGCCCAAGTTCGTCAACATATTTTGGCCTTCGTCCGCCAACATATAGGTCAACAGATTTTCTACCAGTCTTGTCGATTACTGTGACTTCGAAGTTTCTTTGTAGGTTTAGAGTAAAGAACTTAACGATTAGAACCGCGAAATCGTCTATCGTCCCGCCGTGTTTTAGCAAAAATGCTGGCAAAACCTCTCTGTAAAGAGTAGCAATTTTATGTAAATTGTAAGAATCGGTTCCTTCAACTACCTCGCCTTTCAAAAAATCAATCACGACCCGCTTTCTGGCTGAGCGAGCGGCATCTTGAAAAATGTCAAATCCATACATGCCTATCAGAAAGCGTAAACCGCTGGCAGCTGAATCAGCTAAATTGTGTGCAATACTTCTTAACGTATCGTGCTTCATTGATTTGTTTTTCGATTAACCGAGTGAAGTTACATTCATTCCTAACATCACTATTCAATATGTTGCCTTCCATTTCAACTTCGCCGATGCCAAAATCAGGCAATTAGCTTAACCCTCTATTTCATTGCCACTAAAAAATTGCGCGATTTCGATGGCTGCATTTTCTTCGCTATCGGAACCATGAACCGTATTTTCGCCGACTGACAATGCGTGAACTTTGCGGATTGTGCCTTCTTCAGCATTGGCGGGGTTGGTTGCGCCCATAACGTCGCGGTGCGCCAAAACAGCGTTTTCGCCTTCCAAAACTTGAACTACAACTGGGGCCGAAGTCATAAACTCGACCAATTCGCCAAAAAATGGTCTTTCGCTATGCACAGCGTAAAACGTTTCGGCTTGGGCTTGCGTCATTTGAATACGCTTTTGCGCAACGATTCGAAGGCCAGCCGCTTCGATCATTGCATTAACTGCACCCGTAATATTGCGGCGAGTTGCGTCTGGTTTGAGAATTGAAAAAGTGCGTTGAATTGTCATAATAGGCTCCGTTAAGTGCAAAATGGGCGCATTTGCGCCCGTAGTAAATCTTTGTGGCGACCCTATAGCTTTAACTTAACTCAAGAGCAATAAACTCTGCGCACACGAGTGCGGTTATTTATTTCGATATTGAGGCGATTGTAGCCCGCCTCACCTATAACCGGTGGGTCACCAATTCGATATATGCGTGTATTTGGCGGAAAACGAGTGTTCATAACTTCACCCAATGTGCGGCCAATAAGATGGCGGTATGGGGCAGCATTGCAGCGCGTTCTTGAAGTCGGAGCTTCGCTGGTTGTGGGTTGCGAGTGGGCGAACACTAATAGATATAGCGCTAATAGAGACATGCTTTAATTTCCTTACCTAATCGCAATCGCCAAACGGCATTCACGAAATCAATTTTTCTAAGAACAAAACACACGCTGAACTCGGTGATGTTGGTTTAGTTCTATGTTTAGGCGGTTTTTTATAAGTGAACTGCTATCGGCTTCGCCAATTGTATAGATATTTGTGTTCGCAGGGTAAAACTTTTGCCGAAAGACTTGGTTTTCAAGGCCGACTAAGCTCTGGAATTTACCTGAATTGCAGCGCGGGTCAAATGGAGTCGGCGGAAGTCTGGGGGGAAGAAGTTCCGCACAGTCACATGGTATCCGCGTTTCTATAAAACTTGTTTCGGAAGTAACTTGCATTTGATACAAAAGCAAAAACACAATAAGTGAAGAAGTTACAAGGCTAAAGAAACGCACTTTTATCACACCTTCTTCTCCCACTTACCTTTATCGCTTTGTTGCCAATATGCCATTTCATAGTCCAAGCCCTGCCCGCGTTTCCATTCGGCTCGGGCGGCTTTTAGCATGGCTTCATCATTGCCATCAAAAACCAAGAACGCGCGTTCAACGCCTGTCGTATCGCCCAATTCAGCGGCATCGAGCAAAAATAGGGCTTGTGCGTGGTTGTGATTTACCATGCCTTGGGTCAGTAATATTGGTTGCCGTGCTTCATCGACGCCTTCGCCAGTTCGCGCATGGGGTAACCATGAATTTTGGCGATAGGACCATAAATAATCGTCCAAAAATGCCAGCCGCTCACGATTTGGGCTGCGCACAAGCGCGCGCCAGCCCGCGCTTTGGCATTTTTCCAATAAAGGTGCCAAAGTCGCTTCAATGCTCGCATTTTCGAGGTGGTAGAACCAATATTGCATCTACCCCTCAAAATGATCCTTAATTAGCCTATCAAACAGACGCACCCCAAAGCCAGTTCCCCAAGTTGGTTCACGCGGGTCATCACCAATTGGTTTCATTGCAGTGCCAGCAATATCAACATGCACCCACGCCATGCCATCCTTGATGAAGCGTTGCAGGAATTGCGCGGCGGTTATTGAGCCTGCGCCTGCACCCGGGCCCGATTGCACCACGTTTTTCATGTCGGCAGTTGGGCTGTCGATCAATTTGTCATAGGCAGGGGCAAGCGGCATACGCCATACTTTCTCGCCCGAAATCGCACCTGATTTGAAAACTTTATCGGCCATTGCATCATTATTGGAGAATATGCCCGCATATTCAGAGCCCAGTGAAATCACAATCGCACCAGTAAGCGTTGCCACATCAATCACGCATGACGGATCAAATTTTTCTTGCGCATAAGTCAAAACATCGCACAAAACCAAACGGCCTTCGGCGTCGGTATTCAAGACCTCAATGGTTTGCCCCGACATTGAAGTAACAATATCACCTGGACGTTGCGCGTTGCCATCGGCCATATTTTCCGACAAGCCAACCAGGCCAACCACATTAGCTTTGGCTTTGCGCTTGGCGATTGCGAGCATTGCCCCCGAAACCGCAGCAGCGCCGCCCATATCGCCTTTCATGGCTTCCATGCCGCCCGATGGTTTCAACGAAATGCCGCCCGAATCAAAACACAAGCCTTTGCCCACCAATGCCAATGGTTTTTCATCGCCGCCGCCATTATATTTCATAACAACCAATTGGCTTGGGTAAATTGAGCCTTGGCCGACACCAAGGAAGGATCCCATGCCAAGCGCCAACATTTCTTGTTCACCCAAAACAGTGACTTCAATACCAAGGGCTGAGAGTTCCCTTAACCTCGCGGCAAATTCTGGCGGGTTTAATATATTGGCAGGCTCGTTGGACAAGTCGCGCGCGAAGCTGACGCCATCAAGCAATGCTGAATAATGGACGAATTCATTTCTCGCGGCTTCAACATCGACCATAATATTTTCAAGTTTTGGCTTTTGCTCGGCCTTAAGTTTGGTGCGATATTTATCAAACCTGTATGACGCCAACCCAACGCCAAATGCCGCCCGTGCCGCATTTTCACCGCTGGCAAATTTGCCCCAGCCATCGAGCTTAATCAGCATATCGCTTGGCCCCAAGGTAAGGACGGCCTTTGCCGCTGCTGCTGCTGCCCGTTCGATTACGTCACCATTGACTTTGCCGATTTCGCCAACCCCAACTAGCAAGCAAATATCAACGCCATTGGCAGGTGAATGAATAGTAATTACAGACGAAGCTGCGCCCTTAAATCTCGCTGCATTGGCTGCTGCTGAAATCCGCTTTTTTGAAAGCCTATCAAATTTGGCGGCTGGCGGGCTCAAAACTAGCTCATTGTCTTTGGTTCCAGCAAAAATCACAACAATTTGGGCTGTTTCTTTTTTCTCAAATGCGAACTTCATTTCAAACTCCAGTAATTAATAATTTTCGCGATTTTCGCGTCTTGACACTATTTAGGCATAAATTGGAAATAGTGCTATTGCGAAACATGTCGAACTATAGAAAATTGTCACAAAAAGCAGTAAGCATGTTTCAAGGAAAATAAATGTCAAAATTGCAAAGATACATATTTTTTCAAATGTTGCCGTCGTTTTTGGCGGTGACAATTGGACTGTCGGTCTTGGCAATTTTGACCCAAAGCTTGACGCAATTGGATTTGCTAATTGAGCGTGGGCAAAGCCCGTTGACGCTTTTGTCAATTTCACTTTTGGCGACGCCGCAATTTATGGCAATTGTTTCGCCAATCGCGCTTTTTGCAACAGCGGCCACGAGTTATTCGCGGCTTTATACCGACAATGAAATCGTGGTATCTTATTCGGCGGGGCAAAGCACTTGGCAATTGATGGTGCCGCTGGTGTATTTGGCATCAATTGTTACAGTCGTCATTTTATTGATAAATGTATTTGTGCAGCCCTATACACATCGCTTGATGCGCGAAAAATTATATGCAATTCGCACCGATCTAGCGACCACTTTGGTGCGTGAGGGTCAATTCAGGCAACCTGTGCCGGGGCTTACGGTTTATACCCGCAAAATAATTCGTGATGGCGGCATGCGCGGCCTAGTGGTTTCCGACACCAGAACCCCAATTGGCGCGGTTACTTACGTCGCCAAGGAAGGCAGCATCGTAAAATTAAATGGCATTCCCTCAATTTCCATGATTGATGGATCTGTTCATCGCCGCACCGAAAAAGGCGATCTTGAATTGCTAGGCTTTTCGCAATATGTCCTTGAATTAGAAGGGTTTGTTGCCGATAATGCGCCGATTTTTTACAAACCAATGGAAAGATATACTGCCGAATTATTTAGTAGGAGCCGAGTGAGTGAGTGGGATAAAACCCATTCAGGTGAATTATTTGCAGAAGGCCATCGGCGCTTGGCTTCGCCCTTAAACTCAATTGCGTCGGCGATTTTGGGCGGGCTGGCGATATTGGGCAGTGCCTATTCGCGCGGTGGCTATTCGGCTGGCATTTACAAATCGGCAGTCTGGCTGATGTTGTTGCTATTATTCCAATCCGCTAGCCAATCATTCATGGAATCAAGCCCATGGGCCAATATATTTGCGTATTTGGTGCCGATTGGCATTTCTTTATTTGGCCTCTACCGCTTGCGGATATATGATAATTTCGCGCGCTATATGAAAGCAAATTCGAGTGGATTGCGGTCCACAATTGCGGGAGGCGCAAAGTGATTTCACGCCTTAATAAATATATTTTCGTACAATCATTTATCGGATTTGCGATTTCATTGGCCGCTGTGAGCGCTTCAATCATCTTGGTCGATTTGGTCGAGCAAATGCGCGCCATTTCGGGCATTGCCGGCACCAACGTATTGACGGCGTTGGGATTTACCATGTTGCGGCTGCCTAGTTTGATTGAGCAAACCATCCCGATTGCGATTTTAGTTGGCACGATTATTACGTTTACAGCTTTGTCACGCAAATCAGAAATAGTTGCTTTGCGTGCTGCAGGTTTTTCGGCCTGGCAGTTTTTGGCGCCCTTGGGGGCGATGGTGGTAATTATTGGCTTGATAATGGTCACGATATTTCGCCCCATTTCAACCAGTATGAGCGAAACTTATGAAGCAAAAAGAGCGGCTTTAACCAATGTATTGGACACAATTGGGCCCAATGAAGTCAATATTTCATGGATAACTTTCCCCAGCACACAAGGGCAAATTGTTTTGTCTGGTACTAAAACTGGCGCAAACCGCTTTGAAAACGCAATGGTATTGGTATTCGATAGTGAAGGCAGTGATTTTCTAAAACGGATTGATGGTCAAAGCGTGGAAAAACTCCCCACTTCTTTGAAATTTAATAATGCTGTAATTGCTGAAGCTGGCAAAGAAAGCATCGCAATCCCAAATTATCAACTTAGTTTGACCGATGATTCCAAAATTAGCGAAAATCAGGATGCTAAGTCCCTTAGTTTGTGGGAATTGCCATTTGCGGCGCAGGCTGCGAAAATTTCGGGTGGTTCGCCTGAAAGATATTGGCTTAAGTTTTGGGAATTGCTTTTCACGCCGGTTTCAATGCTTGCAATTGCGGTTTTTGCGGCTTCTATGATGCTAGCCCAAGATAGAAGCGGCGGCAAAGCAAAGGCTACCATAATCGCGATGATTGTTGGTTTGGCGATTTATTTTCTCGGGGATGTTACAGGGATTCTTGCGACATCGGGCTGGCTTCCAAGTTCAATTGCCGCAATAAGCCCGCCGATTTTTGCGCTGGCGATGGTGCTTGCCTATTTATCCTATAAAGAAGATGGGTATCGATAGGGCTTAACGCTAGCGCAAAGAATGTTCAAGAAGACTTGAACATTTGCGCTAGTTCTTTGTTTTGTCGCTCCTTTTTACCCTTCAAGTCTATCAACTTGAAGGGGCGTCGCTCTAAGCCAACATACTTAATAATCTCGATTGATTCATGGTTATCACAATAACAACATCATTATTTTCGTTAACCTTAAATTAACTCATAACCTATAGAAAGTAGTTGTGTCGTTCCTTTTTTGAGAGACACCCCACCATACCCAACACTTTCAGCGGGGAACTCATGTTCCTCGTTTTTTTTTTGGCGATTTAGTGCCTTTACAGTTATTGATGCATTTTGCCATTGCCAAGATTTGTCATAAAGCTATAAAGCGCGTCTGTTGTTCCTCGATAGCTCAGTTGGTAGAGCAAGCGACTGTTAATCGCTTTGTCGCAGGTTCGAGCCCTGCTCGGGGAGCCACTCGCCGCAAATTGCCACCCTCGCGGCTTCGCCGCTCACTCAGCAATTTGATTTTAGCGCGAAAAGAAAAATGAAAAAGCGTGGTTTTTCCTTTTTCTTTGCTTCTTTTTTTATGAAACACTTAGATTATGTCCTTCCCTTGAGGGACGGTGGGTTTTTTGCGCAGCAAAAAAGTCGGAAGGGTGACCGGTGCCGCGATAACTAACGTCGCCTCTCGCTCAACCGTTTTCACCCTTCAGTCTCGCTTCGCGAGCCAGCCTCACTCAAAGGAAGCACTAAGAGGCGGCGGTTACGTCTTTCCCTCAAAGGAAGATCGATTTTTGGTAGCGTCAAAAAAAGTCGGAAGCGTGATTTGCACATGCAAATATGCTTTGATTTGCCGATTTTCTTGTTGGACTATGCTCGATTGCGCTGTTGTTGATTTGGCAATATGTTTTGCATATGTTGTCATTTAGTTGAATCATTTATGAAATATCAAAATTATCATAAGAAATGTATGTGAGAGAAAAATGAAAATCGATTCTATTTGTGTGTATTGCGGTTCCTCCAACCGCGCAGATTCCAAATTTATTGAACTGGCGACAAGAATGGGCAAGGAAATTGCGGCCCGTGAAATGCGCTTGGTTTATGGCGGTGGCAATGTCGGCCTTATGGGCGCGTCAAGCCGCGCCGCTTTTGAAGCTGGTGGCAAGGTTTTGGGCATTATGCCGCATTTCCTTACCAAATGGGAGCTTCCGCACCCCGAAATTGAAACCATAATGGTCGATACAATGCACGAGCGCAAATGGCTGCTATTTTCCGAATCAGATGGGTTTGCAGTTTTACCGGGCGGAATTGGCACATTAGAAGAAGTGGTCGAAACTTTGTCATGGCATCGGCTTGAGCTTCATTCCAAACCCATCGTATTTGTAGGCAAAGCATTTTGGCAACCGCTAATGGATATGTTTGCCCTGTTTAACAAAGAGCATTTCACGCCAGATCATTTTAGTTTGGCTTATGATGTTGTAGATACAGCCGAAGAAGTAATTCCAGCGATGGAAGCAATGCTGGCACGGCAACAAGCGGTCGAACAAAAAATGTTCTAATTGCTCTTTAGGCCACCTGCCCCAATAGTCGTGCCACTGCCTTCTCCCGCCCAATAAATACAAACATGCTCGCCATATCGGGGCCGTGTTCTTGCGCGGTTAGGGCTTGTCGCAGTGGCATGAATAAATCACGGCCTTTCTTGCCAGTTTCAGTTTTTACCGCTTCGGTGAAGGCTTTCCATGAGTTTTCATCAAATTCGCCCGTCGGCATCAATTTGGCGGCGGCATTGGCAAAATCGGCGTCGTCAATTATCGGCGTAATTGGCTCTTTAACCACTTGCGCCCAGATTTTGGCATCGCTTAATTTGTTCAAATTGCCTTTAATCATATTCCAAAATGTTTCGCCCAAATCGGCATCAATGGCTGATAATTTTGGCGCGACATCGGCATAATCAGCTTTATGGAGCAATTGCGCGTCAAGGCGATAAACATCTTCTGGGTTAAACCTTGCGGGCGCGCGGCCGATTTTATCAAACGAAAAAGACGCCACCAAATCTTCTATTTTTGAATGGGCTTCAACCGAATCACTTGTTCCCAATTTCGCCAAAAGTGACAAAATCGCCATTGGCGCAATGTCTTCATCACGCAGGCTTTCAATTGACATTGAGCCAAGACGTTTTGACAGAGCCTCGCCTTGCGCGCCAACTAATAATGGGAAATGGCCAAATTCTGGCCTTGCGCCCGATATAGCTTCGAAAATTTCAATTTGCGCGCCGCTATTGGTAACGTGGTCTTCGCCCCTAACTACGTGGGTTATGCCTAAATCAACGTCATCAACTACCGAAGGCAAAGTGTATAAATAAGCGCCATCGGCCCGTATCAATACTGGATCCGACATTGAACCGGTATCAACCGATTGCTCACCGCGCACCAAATCTTGCCACACGATACGCGCACCCGATAATTTGAAGCGCCAATGCGGCAAATTGCCGGCGGCTTCGTGTTCGGCTCTTTCGGCGTCAGTTAGCGCCAAACTTGCGCGATCATATATTGGCGGGCGACCCAAAGATGATTGAATACGGCGCTTTCTGTCAAGTTCCTCTGAAGTTTCATAACACGGATATAAAAGCCCCTTGGCCTTCAAAGCCTTCGCTGCTTTGTCATAAATCGCATTGCGTTTTGATTGATATTCAATTGAATCCCAATTTAAGCCAAGCCAAATTAAATCCTCACGGATTCCAATTTCAAACTCCGCAGTTGAACGAACAAAATCAGTATCGTCAATGCGCAAAAGAAAATGGCCTTCATTGGCACGACAAAACAAATAATTGAGGAGCGCAGTCCTTATGTTGCCAACATGGAGTTTTCCAGTCGGCGATGGGGCAAATCTAACTTTCATCGCTTTGCAATAACCCATTGCGAACCAAATGGCAAAACCGCTCTTGCAGCGGTAATTTGCACGAAAAAAGGACTGGACAAACTTTCGGAACGTATGTAGAACATATATGGTTTGTTCTTGGTAAGTTCATGGTAAGTTAACATATTTCCCTGAAAATGCCATTATCAAATGCTATTTTTTGCTGGAGCAAGTCATGTTAACTTCGAAACAAAATGAATTATTATTATTCATCAATGATCGCTTAAACAAAGAAGGTGTCTCGCCGTCGTTTGACGAAATGAAGGATGCGCTTAATCTTGCTTCAAAATCAGGGATTCACCGCCTGATTTCTGCTTTGGAGGAGCGTGGTTTTTTGCGGCGTTTGGCGCACCGGGCGCGCGCACTTGAAGTTATCAAATTGCCAGCCAATAATGTTAGCCAGTCCAAAAGCTTTAAGCCGACTTTGGTCTCAGAGCAACCGAGGGCGGCTTCGCAAAATATATCAATATTGGGCAAAATTGCTGCTGGTGTGCCAATTGAAGCTATCCAGCATGAAATCGGTTTTATTGATGCACCGAAAGAATTTGATCCAAATTTGCACTATGCGCTTGAAGTGCGTGGTGATTCGATGATTGGGGTTGGCATTTTGGAAGGCGACATTGTTATTCTTCGTCGTGCCGATAGTGCGGAAACTGGCGATATTGTTGTGGCTTTGATAGATGAAGAAGAAGCAACCCTTAAACGGTTGCGCAAACGCGGCAAATCAATTGCCCTTGAAGCCGCCAATCCACGCTATGAAACCCGCATTTTTGGCCCCGATCAAGTGCGAATCCAAGGCATTTTGGTGTCTTTGGTTAGACGGTATAAATAGCTTCATTTTCTGCTCCAAGGCCTGCTCGCGCCCTTTGGCTTATACAGTTTCAATCGCCAGCCGTGGCGATATAAAATTGCGCCATTTTGCAGGTTTTGCGCGTTAAATGCTGTGGTTTCATTGCCAAAAGTAATTGAAAGCGCAGTATTTTCAGTTATCGCATGTCCTTTTTCACCCTGCCCAAAAATTGCATCGGCGCTCACAAAATGCGCTTCCCAATCACCGCGACCAATTGCGCAATTTTGCGAGCGCCTTTGCCCAATATTCGCTTTATCAATTTCTTTTTCGGTTTCGACTATATTGGCGGCATCAATCAATCTCAGCGCATCAAATCTAGCGCCTTTTAGAAAGCACACTCGGCTTATGCTGCCGCTTCGCACTTGAGCTTTAGGCGCATAAATCGCCCTGCCACCTGCTGCGATGTAAAGTTCGGGCAACGGCGCCATTGCCCACACACCTATTGCTGCCAAAAGCGGGACAATCGCTAATATTTTCAATTTTGAACGCCAAAAACAAGCCCAAACAATCGAGAAAACCATTGTAAAGCACGCCATAACGCCAAGATGCTTAATTGTGTTAGCTTGTGCATCAATCGAAGAAAAATAATAGGCAAGGCGCAACACCAAATCCAAGCCCCAACTCGCGATTTGCCAAGCCCATTCTCCCAAACCAAAAGGCGTTATCGCAGCAGCAAGCACCGCAAACGGCCCAACAATAAAATCTACAATTGGTGCCGAAATGACATTGGCAATCAATCCATAAGTCGAGAACCTGCCAAAATTGCTAATTGAAATTGGCAAAGTTGCAAGACCCGCCACAAGGCTTGCCAAAACCGCACCCAATAGCCAAAAACCGAGTTTATTGGGCAAAGCGCGCGGCGCGCCACCATTTGCTGGTACAAAAACTTCCCACAGCGCAACCAAAGCCATGGTTGCCAAAAATGACATTTGAAACCCCGCATCAGCAGCATGTTCGGGCCGAAATAGCAAAATTAAGAATGCAGCAATCGCCAAACCACGCAAACTTATCGCCTTTCGGTCAATCAATATCGCGGTGAGAGCAACCGTCGTCATGAGTGCCGCACGAATGGCCGGCGCTTCTGAACCCGTAAAAACTGTGTAGCCAATTGCGCAAATTAACGCAAAAACCGCCGCAATTTTTCTCACGTCAAACCACAAAGCGAAAGCACCAAGCAAAGAAAAAATTCGCACCAAGGCAAAATAAATAATGCCGGCAATAAGGCTAACATGAATTCCCGATACTGACACAATATGGCCGAGGCCGGAGCCTTGCAAAGCATCGCTGTCCGCTCTTGATATCCAACTTCGATCGCCCGTGGTTATTGCGGCCAAGAACCCTGCCCCGCCGCCGGTTTGCCCCTTCGATAATTTCGCGCTTGCCTTGAGCCGTGCTTCGGTCATGCTATTTTGAAGTTGCGCAATTAAGTTTGGGCTTATTTGTTCGGATAATATTGGGCTGTCTTTGCAATAGCCAATTGCGCCAATTTGCAAAAACCAAGCCTTGCGGGCAAAATTATAGGCATTGGGTATTATTGCCGGTGGCGGCGGGCGCAAAATCGCATTGCACTCAAATTTTGAACCGATTTTAGCGCCAACAATGCGATTTGTGGTTAGCCTGACATATTTTGGGTTGTTTTGCGCGAAACGTCCATGCATTTGGTCGAGTTTTATTTTCGCGCGCCAAGATCCTTCGATGCTTCTATCGACGCCAACGAGAATTCCGCTTATTTTCATCGGTTCAGTGTTTTGCGCAATCACGGGTGCCAAGGCCGCATTTGCTCGCAAATAGGCAATGATTATGCCACTTGAAAACGCCATCAATAACAAAGAGAAAAAGGTGATGATAATAAAAACTTTTTGGTGCAATTTTTGCCAAAAAAAATATTCCGCGCCCGACATCAATGCCGAAACCACCAAAACTGCGACCCAAATTTTCACGTCAAAATCGAACGAGGTTCCGACATAGGAAGCGCAGCCACAAGCAAAGGCGAACGGCAGCCACAAAATGAAGCGTTCACTTTCTTTTTCAAACAGATTTAAGGTGAGATTTTCGAAAAATTGCTTTATTTTTTACGCCTTTCCTTCAAAGCACATGAAAACATGATATCGATTGCCCGAATTTACAAAAACTGCGGCAATTTCTTTTGTTTTTCACATAATTGATGCAAAAACTGCGCAATAATTTGTTCATGATTCTATCCGCGATTGGTGAGCAATAATTTATCCTCCTTATTGCCAAGGTTCAAATGTCAAATAATAAGCCCCATCAAGTAATTACGCGCTTCGCCCCTTCCCCCACTGGGGATTTGCACATTGGCGGCGCGCGAACTGCTTTGTTCAATTATTTATTTGCCAAGCGCCACAATGGAAAATTCCTGTTGCGAATTGAAGATACTGATAAAGCACGTTCAACCCCGCAAGCCGTGGCAGCTATTTTAGACGGCATGGCATGGCTTGGCCTTGAAGCCGACGAACCGCCAATTTATCAAGCCCAAAGGGCAAACCGCCACGCCGAAGTCGCGCATGAATTGATCGCAAGCGGCAAAGCCTTCAAATGTTATTTGACCCCCGAACAAGCCACAATACAACGCGAAAAAGCGATGGCGGCGGGCCATGCATTCCGTTCCCCCTACCGCGATGGCGATCACCAAAACAATGTTTCGCCCTTCGTTGTAAGGCTTCGTGCGCCCGATGATGAAGTCGCAATCATTATTGATGACAAAGTGCAAGGCCAAGTTCGCACAATGGGTAAAGACCTTGACGATATGGTGTTATTACGCACGGACGATAGCCCAACCTATATGCTTGCAGTGGTGGTTGACGATTATGATATGAGAATCACCCATGTCATTCGCGGTGATGACCATTTAACCAATGCCGCACGGCAAAGCGTATTGATAGACGCTTTGGGCTGGCAGCGGCCAATATATGCCCATATTCCGCTTATTCACGGTTCGGACGGTAAGAAATTGTCAAAGCGGCATGGGGCTTTGGCAGTCGGTGAATATGAAAAAATGGGATATTTGCCCGAAGCAATGTTGTCATATCTGCTCCGTTTGGGTTGGGCCAAGGGTGATTTGGATATCGTCCCCATTAATGAGGCGATTAAGATATTTGATTTAGAAGGACTTGGAAAAAGCCCTTCTCGCCTTGATTTTGATAAATTGGCACAGGTGAATGCCCATTTCATGCAATTGGCAGACAATAATCGCTTGTTGGAAATGGTGCGAATTTGGGCCGCAAGGCGCCAAATTGAAATTGCGGACGAGGATTTTGCCAAAATTTCTGCTGCTATGCCAATATTAAAGACTCGCGCAAAATTGGTTCCTGACTTACTCGAACAATCGCAATTCATTTGGGCGAAAACGCCTTTGCAATTCACGCCAAAAGCTAAGGAACAAGTTGTTGGTTTTGGCAATGAAATCGTGACCCAGGCGATCACAATATTGAACAATAATGCGAATTGGGATATTGAAACGCTAAGGCTTTCTTTATCAAATCTTGCTACAGAAAAAAATGTCGGAATGGGGAAAATCGCCCCAGCATTGCGGGCGGCATTGACTGGCGGGTTGGTTGCACCAGATATTGCGCAGACAATGGAAATATTGGGTAAGAACGAAGTTTTGGCGCGGCTAGATTACGCCACAAAGATATAATTTAGTTAGGATAGAGCGATGGATAGCAATGTAAAACCAAATGGCTTCGCCACAATCGAAGTTCACGGCAAGAAATTAGAATTGCCAATTTATTCGGGAACCGATGGCCCCGATGTTATTGATATTCGCAAATTATACGCGTCTCTCGGGGTTTTCACTTATGACCCTGGCTTCACTTCAACTGCGTCATGCGAAAGCCAAATAACTTATATTGATGGCGACGCCGGCATTTTATTGCATCGTGGTTATCCGATAAGCCAATTGGCGGAAAAATCGAATTTTCTCGAAGTTTGCTATTTGCTTTTGAAAGGCAATTTGCCTTCTGAAACGGAATTTAGTGAATTTTCGAACTTAATAACGCGCCACACCATGCTTCACGCACAATTTGATAGGTTTTTTGAAGGCTTCAGGCGCGATGCGCACCCGATGGCAGTTATGGTCGGTGCAGTTGGTGCACTTTCGGCATTTTACCACGACAGTTTGGATGTCGATGACCCAGTGCAAAGGGTTATTACTCAACATCGCTTGATTGCAAAAATCCCAACAATTGCCGCCAGAGCCTATAAATATTGGATAGGCCAACCCTTTGTTAGCCCACGCAACGACCTTGATTATGCTTCGAACTTCTTGCGCATGTGTTTTGCGGTTCCGGCTGAAGAATATGTAGTTAATCCAGTGCTTGCCAAGGCGATGGAAAAAATCTTTATTCTACATGCGGATCATGAGCAAAATGCATCAACCTCAACTGTGCGTTTGGCAGGTTCATCTGAAGCCAATCCATTTGCTTGTATTGCCGCTGGCATAGCCTCTTTGTGGGGGCCAGCGCATGGCGGGGCGAATGAAGCGGCGCTTAATATGCTGATTGAAATTGGCCATGTTGATAATATTCCTGCTTTCATCGAAAAAGTGAAAAATAAGGAATCTGGCGTGCGCTTAATGGGTTTTGGCCACCGAGTTTACAAAAACTATGACCCGCGCGCGACTGTGATGCAAAAAGCCGCCCATGAAGTTTTCAAAGCCGTTGGCATGAAAGATGATCCACTTTTGGATGTCGCAATTGAGCTTGAACGCATTGCTCTTTCGGATCCATATTTTATCGATCGCAAATTATACCCAAATATTGATTTTTATTCGGGCATTACTTTACGTGCGATGGGCTTCCCGGTTGAAATGTTCACCGTATTATTCGCATTGGCGCGCACTGTCGGCTGGATTGCGCAATGGAGCGAAATGAACGAAGACGCAGCGCAAAAAATTGGCCGCCCACGCCAAGTTTATACTGGTGCAACTACTCGCGATTATGTGGATATTAAAAAGCGCTAATTCTCACGGGTTGAACAAATATTGAGCGGCTCTAGTTGCCGCTTTTTCACCGCCCAAGCCCATAGTTTTAAGCGCTTGATTTTGCGCAGCTATTTGGGTTTTGCGGGCGGTTTCGTTGTCCAATAAATGGAGAATGTTTGCGATTGCATTTTCGGCGCTCAGCTCATTTTGCAGAAGTTCCTTCGCAATTTCTTTGCCAGCTGCCACATTCAACAAAGTCACAAATTTTGACCTCAAAAGAAAGTTTTTCACTACAAAATAAGTGAAACTATCCAATTTATAGCCAACAATAATCGGCACACCCGCGATGGCTAATTCTGATGTTACTGTCCCTGAACATGCCAGCGCCAAATCCATTGTAGCAAAAGCATCAAGTTTTTCCGCTTCGTCAATAATGAGCCAATTATCGCGAGCTTTATTTTCCGCAATCCGCGCTTTCATGGTATCGGCGGCAACAGTAATGAAAACCAAATCTTGATTGGTTTTGCTCATTTCGGTTACAACTACTGTCATTATCGGCAATAAATATTTGATTTCATTGCCGCGTGACCCCGGCAACATGCCGATTATTCGCTTGCCAGATAAATTATATTTGGCTTTGAATTTGGCGGCATCGCCAATTTCGACACGTCCCAAAGCGGGGTTGCCAATGACTTTGGCTTTTATGTCAAGCCCTTGGTAAAACGGCAATTCAAATTCGTGAATGCACCATATTTCATCATATATTTGCGCGATTATTTTGGCGCGGCCCGGCCTTGTCGCCCAAATTTGTGGCCCAACCATTTTAATTATTCGCGCATTGGGCATGAGTTTTCGGACTTCTTTGGCGGCGCGCGTAGTGAACCCCCATGAATCGATTAAAACCACTGCGTCAGGCTCAAAATCTTTAACAAAAACAGCAATTTCGCGGGCTTTGTTGCGGGCAATTTTCCAAGCGCCAATTGCTTCAACGAGGCCAAGAACGCTCAATCCTTCAGTTGAAACTAATGGTGGGACACCGACAGCAGCCATTTTGTCGCCGCCCATGCCGCGAATTTCTATATCGGGTGAAATCGCCCGAACCGCAGCAATAAAATCTGCGCCAAGGCTATCACCCGACGGTTCTGCTGCTATCACAAATAATTTTTTCAAATTGTTCAAGTTCGCGAACCCAATTCGGCGTCAAAACCAAAAATAAAAATATTGGCGGCATCGGCGCTTGCAATCAGTTTTTCGCGCTGCGCAATAAGTGCACCGCCCGCCTGCACCGCGATGCCCGCCAAGCCCGCCGCGATGGCATTTTCTAATGTTGCAACCCCGATTGTTGGCAAATCAATTCGCATTTCTTGGATCGGCTTTGGCCGTTTACATAAAACCCCCGCAGGATTGTTCAATGTGCCACGGATATCAGCAGGCAATTTGGCGACCCTTTTTAGCATTTCATCGGTGCCTTCTTGCGCTTCAACTGCCAGCACAATGCCATTGCACACCACGCAGCCCTGCCCAATATCGAGCCGACCGATTTCATTTGCGACTTTTGCGGCAATTTTAATATCGGCGAGTTGGGCGGCATTTGGTGCAATTTTGCCCAATGGCCCTAATGGCGCTAATAATGACTTTTGCAAAGTGTCGGGCCCGATAATTTCAAACCCAGCAGCTGCAAATTCGGCCAATATTATTCGCATAACTGCGTCATCGCCCGCCGCATTTGCCAATATTGGTCGCATTACTTCGCCAACATCATCCATTTCAAGCGCCTCAAAATCAGGCCTGTCGATCTTACCAGCAAATACAATGGTTTTGGTGTTTGCGGCCTTTAGGCTTGCCATTCGTGCACCGAAATGCCCCAAGCTGTGTTCATCGCCAACAAACTGCTTAGTTTCCTTATCGCTTATGTTTGTTATACGGCTCATGAAAATTTCAATGCCTGAGGCTTCGCAATTTTGCGCAATTTCGATAGGCAAAGGCCCTGCGCCAGCTATCAACCCAATTTTTCGTGGCTCAGACACTTAATTAGTCTCGGGGCAAACAAAGACTACGCGAGGCTTCGGCTTTTACAAAGTCAATTATTTCCATGACTTCTGGCACTTCGGAAAAGCGTTCGATAACATCTTCAATGCGTTCTTGCATAACCCCTTCTTCGGCAAATAACATTCGGTATGCTGCACGCATTTCATGGATTTGCACGTGCGAAAACCCACGCCTTTTAAGGCCGACAATATTCAAACCTGCCAAATGGGCATGAACGCCAATAACTGAACCATAGGGAATTACATCAGTTACGACCGCCGCAAGACCACCAACAAATGCATGACGACCAACCCTGCAATTTTGATGAACTGCGGATAGGCCGCCAAGTATCACGCGTTCACCAATTGTGACGTGGCCGGCCAAGGCAGAATTGCTTGCCATAATTACGTGATTCCCAACAACGCAATCATGGCCAATATGGGCGCAACTCATTAAATAGCAATCATCGCCTAAAATAGTTTCGAAATTTCCTTTGGCAGTGCCACGGCTTAATGTCGCATGTTCGCGGATTGTGCATCTATCACCGATTTTCAGCCGCGTTGGTTCGCCGCGATAGCCCAAATCTTGCGGTGCACCGCCCAAAACTGCAAAGGAATCCACTGCGCAATCCTCACCAATTTCGGTGTAGTTACGGATAACAGCGTTGGCAGCAATGTTAGTGCGCGCACCAATTTTCACATGGTTTTCAATTATGCAAAATGGGCCGATTTCGACATCGGCGCCAATGTTTGCGCCTTTATCAATAATCGCGGTCGAATGAATTTTATTCGTCATTAAACATCCACTTTCATTGCGGCCCAATCGGCATCGCAAACCAATTCATCGCCAACCATGGCATTGCCTTTGAATTTATAAATATTGCGCCTTGCCAATGTCACTTCTATGTTCATCACAACTACATCACCTGGGCGAACTGGGCGACGAAATTTCGCATTTTCAACCGACATGAACATAATCCCAGCTTTGGCAAGGTCCACATTCAAGGTTTTTGACATAAGCACCGCGCTGGCTTGCGCCATTGCTTCGATTATTAACACACCCGGCATGAGGGGTCGATTGGGAAAATGGCCTTGAAAAAACGGTTCATTAT
>ERZ1292633.2474-Hain-H41-02um-R1-2474-length-18872-cov-6_pt1 | contig 18872 bp, 8 predicted proteins | sample MGYA00564406_ERZ1292633 | MGnify/ENA primary metagenome ERZ1292633 (study PRJEB36523, sample SAMEA6512639) | groundwater metagenome | collected 2019-01-08 | study: AquaDiva: Metagenomics assemblies of 32 groundwater samples
TGCGTCGGGGCAGCATGTGAAGGCCAACGCGGCAGTGGGGGGCAGGGCGAAGGGGACGAAAGGAAAATGAATGACAGACACTTGGAACCCGCTGCGCAGTTTGCCACGCTCGCACACGGCAACGCTCAACACGGTAATGTGGACCGCGTCAGTACCTCGACATACCGACACCCATAGAGCATCCAACTCATGTTATTCAACGACACAGCCGAGCCTCTTGTCCTCCCTCGCTGCTGCCGGTGGTGCCGGACAGCGCTCGGAGCAGGTCCTGCGGGTCCACCCACCAAGGAACCGCTAAAACGCCGCCTGCCCGGATGTCGAGCCCCTCGTTCACCACGAGTACTTTGACGCCGCTTCCGGCTGCTAACGCTGGAGACGACGATGAGCCGCTGCTGCTGCCTCCTTCGAGCACGCGCCGCGCCGCGCAGCCCGCATACTTGCTCAAGAAGACCAGATAGTGAGAAAGGGGCACCGCGGAATCGCGTTTGACGTTCGACAGCCGGTTGCGCTGCTGGAAGACGGTGGCTTGCCGCGACAGCGTGGACTGCGTGATGATGTCCCCTAGCCAGTCCTGGAACAGGGCGTCTTCGTGGATGATGCTCCGGCACAGCGAGACATGATCGCCATCCGGCGTGCTGGTGATCCAACCGGACTTGGCCAGCGAGGCGGCGACGTCCTCTTGGGACTCATTCTCCTCGTCCTCGTCGGTTTCGGCTTCCGACGACGCCCCGCTCCCGCCGGAGGGTGCAGCAACAATCTCCCAGCGCCGTGATTCGCCCCCGAGAGAGGGACTGACGTCGTGCTCGTCGATGCCGCGTGCCCGTTCGGCTCGCTTCCGCAAATCCGCGTCGTCCATGTGGTCGCGCTGTCGTGGCACCAAGAAGGTCACGTCGAAATGATTCATACAGGACTGGTGTCGCTCAATTGTCGCCGCGTGGCGCTCCACCTGCGCCCAGAAGCGCAACTCATCCCCGGCATCGAATCCGTAGAGTCGTGTGAAGCAGGTGACTTTAGGGAGCGCGGCGGCAACACCACCGTTCGCGGCGGATGCTGGCGGGCGCTCGCACGCGTTGCGAGCCGCGACCACGGCTGGCAGCAGTTCTAAGGACCGCCGCGCCCTGTCCGAGGCGACCCTTATCGCCATCGCGATTCGCTGTTTCATGTCAAGGTCCGTTGCAGGTGGCATCATCGACGTCGCCTGAGATTCGGCACGGTTCCAGCTGGGCGCAACGCGGACGCGCGCGTGAAATGAGACGGTCTCCGCCCGACACGCTTCCTTGTCGCGTACGATGACCACGCTGACGAGCTTGTTGTTGGGTCCATCCCGCGCCGCGTCGGAACCGTAGAAAAAGGATAACGAGCTGACGCCATCCAGGCTGCGGCCTGGCATTGAGTGGTCGACAGCCCCGAAAGTTTTTTCAGACCGCTCGCCTGCCGAGGAGCTGCTGCCCGCGAATAATCGAATGAACATGGCCTCCTGCTCCGCATCGCTGGCGTGTTCGTTCAACACCAACGCCGCCGTTAGCGCGTTCGCTTCCGACACAAGTAAGTCCGGAGGCGCGGCGAAAAACGGATACTTGGGGCATCGGCAGGCGGTGGAAATGGCCGTTACGGACTGAGCGATGGAGGCCTCGATCCAGAGGCGCCGGATCGAGCGGACTTGCCACCGATGAAGCCGCTGAACCACGTCATTCACGAAACGCGCGGAACTGGCGCCGCCTCGGGCGGCGAGCGACGACGGCTGCTGTGGCGACGTTCGCCCTCCGTCCAGCGTCGCGTCATCCAAGAGCGCCGAGGTGACCACGCACTGAAGCTCCGGGGTGCACTTGATGTGCCGACGTGAGACGGGGACCGTCTCCGCGGTGTCCACGGTGGGTCTTCCTTCTGAACCCCCGGCGTCGACCGCCGCCACATGGACCGCGTCGCCAATGACCAAAGCTCCCATCAAGCACATGGGTCGGAACCCAAAACGCCGTAGGAGCACGTCATCGTTGTGTCTCAGCAGGTCTAGCACCGATTCATCCAGCGCGACCGTGGACGCATCACCAGCAAGAGGCTCACCAGGGCGGTCACCGCGACGATTATTATCCCTTCCCCCGGCCGCCGCCGCGCCGGAGTTGATACCAAGAAACGGCAACAAGTCCCACAGGCAGCGGCCCGCTGTGGGATGATGTTGAAGGAAACCCTCATCGAGAAACGGGTTGCGTCCTTCTTGGGATGGGGCGGCAGCGGGGGGGGAAGTGCCGCTGCCCGAGACGCCACCTTGTGCCGCCGCGCTGCTGAGCGACGGGAGGACTCCGGCCGCGGACGAGGGCACTTGCTTCAGCAACTTGTTCACTCGGGAAACAAGAACGGGCAGCGCGATGGAAAGTTCTCGTGCGATGCGCTCGACGCGATTGTGCGTCGCCGGATGGTGAATCGCGACGACGTCAAATGCCGGGTGCTGACACAGAATGCGGGGCAGCTCGTCTTGAAGCCGGTGGATGTTGGTCGCGATGCGCGTCTGCCACGCCGAGGCCGTGACAATTTCCTCGAAACTGCCCTCCACGGGAATGTGCGGAGAAGGCGCGGCTTTCAACGAGACGGTAGGGTCGGTGTTGCTTCCGACGACGCCAACACGCCGCGGGGGTTCACGGCGATTGTGTTCCGACAGGTTGTCCCTGTGGCGCTTCAACAAGGTCTGAATGTCATGTTGCAGCCGCTCCGCAATTGTCGCGGCGGCGGCGTCCTCAGCGGCTTCCCGCCGCGGACCGCGATCTCCTCCCCCGCGGTGCGGACCGACGTCCTCTGGGGACCGCGCTCCCCCTGTGTCGAACGCCGGGGCCAACAAGTCTCGCTGGCAGACGCTGAGTGCCTCCTGCACGGCCTGGAAGCGTCTCGTTGCTTCCTCCGAGCCGTTGCGATCGGGGTGCCACAGCAGCGCCTGCCTCAGGAAGGCGGCCCGTAGGTCCGCCAGCGACAACGGAAGGCCCCGGTCGTTGGAGGGCGAGGCAGGAAGGCCTAGCACCGCGAGCGCCTCCACGGCACGGGAGGTCAGGCGGGTTGCAACGGGCGGCTGCGGGTGCGATCCTGAACGGCCCGCCCACGTTGACGACCAACGCCGAGGGGCCACGAAAGCACCGCCTCCGCTAGGAAGGGTTCCGGCCGCCGCGCCGTGCGGTGTTGACATGCGGCGCCATGCCGCCAGCGACCGGCCGAACGAGTGCATCGCCTAACGAAAAGGAGAGGTGACCGGTGGGGGCCGGTTATTATTAATGTGGCAGACAATGTGGCTCGTTGATGGCCCTCCCTTGTTGGGGTGTGGGGGGAATCGGGGGAAACGGCGAGCACGTTGGCGCTCATTCAAATGCTTGCCTTACCGTGGCGCGACATGGACAGGGTTCACTCACGGAGCTAGCGGGAATTGTTGTGAGAAGTATTGTCCCCTTCGTTCGTTCACTACCAACACGTCGCCCCCCTTGCTCGAGCGTGAGAGGTGATCCGTCAATCTTCCTTTTTGGCTGCGGATGCAGCAGCCTTCGCGGCGGCGTCTGCGAGGGGCCGCATGTACGCGGGACCGTAGTGCATGATGGGTATCGGCATCGGACCGACGTCGGCGGCTAATATTTTCGCCACGCGGAGCAGGCGCGGTTCGCTCCAATGCGTTCCAGCGAGCTGCACGGCCACGGGCCGAGACGTGCCGTCGTCCGTGATTCCGACGGGGACCGTCACGGCCGGAAAGCCAATTAGGTTGCCGAGGAAGTTGAAACGCATCACCTCGGCCGTCAGCGTCAAATTGGTCTCTCCAGTGGTCACGTGCTCGGTAATCTTCGGTGCGGCCACCGCGGTGTTCGGCGTGATCACCACATCGACCTCGCCGAACAATTTGCGGTACAGGTTGAAAAAGTAGCGCCGGTTGATCGCGGAGGCGACGTAGTGGGTCGCCGTCATGCGCCGTGCCAGGCGCAAGTTGATCTCCGCCGTGTATCCGAACCGCGTGAGCTCGTACGCAGAGGTCGAGTACCCCATCTCACTTAGAATCGCGGCCACGTGGGACTGAAACGCAGCGCTCAAATGCGGAAACACGATGGGCACGACGACCGCGCCCCGAGCCACTAACAGTTGGATAGCCTTTGACGTGGCCGATCGCATCGCCTGGTCCGCATGACCATTGAATTCGTCGCACACACCGACGCGAAGGCCGGATAAATCTCCAATGGGATAGCTTCGATACGCGAGGGATGGTTGCCGCTTGCTGTCCATGGCGCGGGCATCGGCGAGAATGCCAAGCACGATGCGGCTATCGTCCACCGTCGTGGTGAAGGGCCCCACGTGACCGATGGTCCACGCGAGTTCGGACTCCCCGTCCACCCTGCCGAAGGTTGGCTTGAGCCCGATCACGCCACAAAACCCTGCCGGGATGCGAATGGAGCCGCCCCCGTCAGCGCCAATCGCGACTGGCACCAGTCCGCTGGCGACCGCCGCCGCGCTGCCGCTGCTCGAGCCGCCAGTGTGATAGGACCGGTTGTAGGGGTTCAATGCCGTGCCATACCACTGATTGAAACCCGTGATGCCAATGCCGATCTCCTCCATATTGGTCAGACCCACAATAATCGCTCCGGCGCGCTTCAGCTTCTGAACCGGGGTGCTGTCGACACTGGCGAGGATGTGCGCGCGCGACTCGCTGCCCAATGTGTAGGGCTGCCCTGCCACGGCGAGTTCGATCTTAATGCCGATCGGCACGCCGTCCATTAAAGACGCAGGCTGCTTCTTGGCGTAGCGTTCCGCACTTTTGCGCGCTTCCGCGAGCGCTTCGCCCTCACGGTAGCGCACGAAGGATTTCATACCATCGTTGAGATTGGACGCCATCACGGAGTCCATCACGGCGCGAATCACGTCGACCGGGCTGACGACACCCTCCTTGTAAGCGGTGTGCAAGTCTAAAATCCGCGAATTGGTCAAATGGGCCTGAGCGTGGAGCCCACCTGCCGGCTTCGCGGCAGCTGCGTGGCGCTCCGCCGCGAACGTGCTGTCAGCATGGATGGCCAGTTCGTCCGGAGTCGCCGGAGCAATCGGGTAGAACAGAGGGTCAGGGTGGGGAACGGTTTGCGCGAAGCGGATCATGTCGAAGAAACGGTTATCATTCATGAGCTTCGAGAGAATGATGTTGCCGACGATCGGCAAACGTAGTAGGTAGGCGAAGCCGATCAAGGGCCAACCACCCAACACCGGCGCGGTGGTCGCATGCATGTCGTAGCCGCCGGGTGCGTCGGGGTACACACCGGCGAAGGGCACGGCAACGGAAGGCGCCTCGAAGAACACGGTGCTGCCGAGCAGCACGGCACAGGTGAGGGCCGCAAGAGCGGAGATTAAAAACCGCATCACAGACTGAAACAAATAATGATGTTTCTTCGAGGAAAAAATCGCACCGGAAAAGGCACGACACACTCCAGCAGGCAAGAGACTGCATGAGAAAGAAAATGGACCACCGAATCCAATCCGGAACAGTAGGAAAGTACACTGGGTGTGGTTACCGTGGTCACAGCGGCAGAAGACGCTCCACGCAGGAGCCAAGGTCAAGCCTGTGAAGCCTTCTTTGCCCTCCGCGTCCACACCGAAGCCGCGGCAACGAGCGAGTCGCGCACACGCTTTTCCCTGGCCTGGAGGATGGCTCGCTCGTCAAATGAGGCTTCTTCCAGCAGCCAAAGATCGTCGACGGAACGCAACGCCCGTCGTCGCTCGACCTCCGCGATACTGTCCGAAAGGCTCGCCGACAACGTGGATCCGACGCGGGGTAGCGACGACGACGACGCCTCGGTCACGGAGGGTGGTGGCGCGGTTTGGAGCAAGAAAGCATGGTAGATGTCGCGCGACCGATGCGACGCCTCCAGTTCGTGCAGCCGCATGCGACAGGCATTTTCAAGCCAAGCCGTCGCCGGAATCCAGACCGTTTTGCACATGGCCAAGACGTGCTCTTGTTCGTAGCTGTCACGCATCGCTTGAGCCAACCGTTCGCACTCATCCGCCGCGATCACGGCGTAGCGCAGGTAGGTTTGTTTTTCCACGCAGTACTCCAGCTTTCTGGAGATCATCACCTGCAGACGCCGCGTGGCGATGCGACGATTGGCGGGGGCGGTCGCCTCCACATGTAGCGCGAGGAGCTCGGAAACGCCGCGTTCAGACTGCCGTTCGATCCGCTGCCGCGCGTCCGTTTCGGGCAACACGATTTGGTGCCGCAGTTGATAGCTCCAGGACGACTCCGCAAGTCGCTGTTCGAGTGACTCGCGAGCGATTTGCACGCGGTACAAGTCGCCAGGGTCACCACCCTCGGCCAACGGGCGTCTTTCGGCGATCGCGATGCTCATTTCCGCTTCGATGTGCCGGAGCGCATTCACCGCCGCTTGGTCGCACTCGTCGCCACAGCGCGCGACCACGCTCGGCACCGGGCACACGTCGCGCACGCGGATCCGCCCCGGGCTCGGAACACGGCGGCGCTGGCCGGTGGTCCAGACGGTTCCACCGATCGACGGGTCGTCGCCGTCGGTGGGAAGGGCGCCAAGGTTGTTCAGAAGGGGTTCGTCGCTCCCCTTTTTACCCACCCTGCTGCGGCTCCATGCCGCCACCACTTCGCGACGGGCGACCCGCTCGCCAAGTTCAATCGTGCACCGGTGGCGGTCCTCCCCGACCTGGCAACGTTCAGCCTCCTGGTGAATGAATAACCACACGGACCTGATAGGGGCCACAAGCGCGTCAAACAAAGCCAGTTGTTCCACGAGCACGTTCCCGCGTGCGGCTTGTTCTGCGGAAGCGAGGGACGCATCGATGCGGCGTGCGGCTTCGCGGAAACAGTCTTCGAGGGACAGTGCGGAAGGGCGGAGCGAGAAACCGTTTCCGTTCGCCCCTCCGAACACCGACGACGCAACGGTATTCGCGGCGACGAAGCGAACGACGGCGTGGAGCTCACCGGTGGCGGAGCACCGCGTGTCCGCGAAGGGACGGCCACACCTGCGGCACGTTACGCCGAGTCCAACCGTCGCGGAGGGAAGCGCGTCGAGCAGCGCCGACGAGGCGGCCACCTGAGCATTCGGTATTGCGTGATCCTCGACCCCTGCTGGCCTTGTCGCCTTGAGCGCCGCCAGCGTCGATTGGGCCGAGCGCGCCGCGGCTCTCATCGCCTCCATTTCCAGCTGCAAGCGGGCTCGCGTCGCGTCTCGGCTAGCCTCTCGTTGCACGCGGACCGCTTCGGCCGCCCGAGTGGCTTCCCATTGACCCTTCGCGTCCTCGCAGATCATCACGAAGTGGTGGTGCTCGACGCGTTCGAGCTTGTCCGCCGCGGCAACGAACTGCGGCAGCAATTGTGTGCCCAAGACGACGCAGGCGCGGTAGCTCCACTGTCGAATTTTTTCGTCCATAATGGCAACGGTGAAAGGGTGGAACGCCGGTCCGTCGACGCGGAGGGACGCATCCTGCATGGCATGGACTTCGCCGGTCGCGGTGCATCGAGAGGTTGCGTAGTGCGTCGTGCGCTTGGGAAGCCCGCACCGCCGGCACACGGACGACACCACCAGCGGATTGGCAAACGGCAACGCAGCGGCGACCTGGTCTGCACGCGCCGGCGGAGTGGTCAGCATCTCGAAAGGGGGGGGGAGGGGGGTAAGTGAATTATCGAGATCTAAACGAACGACACAGCACTCACGCGCCCGCTGAGCGTTATGTCACCGCTCTGACACGATCGATGAGATGTCCCGGAGAAGGCCACAACAGCCGCACAGCGGCGTCACACAGCGCTAAATCAGCCGCTCCACAAGGGATCGATGGACCGACTGGAGTGATCAAAGCTCGCCAGGGCCCTCGACCGCGGTACCACGTGACACGGAGGCCAACGCTCCTCGTGACACGCCAGTGGCTCCCGCGGCACGAAGACCGACCGTCGCGTTGCCCCCGGCTGGGCGTCCCGCGGCGCTGGAGGAGGGCGGCGGTGATTCGCCGGGTCGGTGATGCTGCCGATCTGCCACGGTCTCCGAGTCGGGCCCCGGGGTGAGTGCCTGGCGGCTCCATACCGGCACGGGACCAAACGTCATCAGCGGGGGCGCCGCGGCCGCCGAGGCGGACAGCCCTCTGCTGCGGGGGCCCGTGCCTCCTCCTTCTTTCTCGCCTCCCACGGTCCTGGCAACGTCTTCCGGTCGCGTGAATCTCAGCGCCAAGTACACTGGCCAGTGATCACTCAGCTCCGAACCCTTCGGCTGTCGCATAATCTCCGCGTGGATGCAATCCAGGCGAGCAAAGGTCACGCTACGGCCATCTCCTGGGTAGAGTCCGTCGACCGCGAACTGTTGATCAATGCGCCCGCAGTTGGCATACATGGCGAGGCCGTTGGTCCGGTAGTCATACGTGGCGTCAATCGACTCCTCTGGCAAGGACACGCGGTCGCTACCTGCGTCGAACCCGACGGATGTTTCGTCCGGCTTGGACCACCGCCCGGCGTAAAGATCTCGCAGCTTGAGAGACGACTTGAGCAAACGGCAGCAAGCGCTATCAGGGGCGAAGTTAAAGTCGCCAACGAGCAACACGGCGAAGTCTTTCGTCGCAGGGCAAAACAGGGCGTCACCCGCGACATCTTTACACAGAAAATCGGCGATTTCCGCGACTTGCTTATCCAGGACGCCATGCTCGTTCGTGGGATCCAGATGCACGTTACAGACGATCAGATTGCGAACGGCGTCGGCGTCCCGCATGAGTGCTTCGTCGAGCATGTTGCGGTTGCCGCCTGTGCCACGGGCGCTCCCCGCGGCCGAACCAGTCGTTGTCCCACCCGCGGCACCGGTGGAGGACCGACGATCGTCGAAAATGGACATGGCCTTATACTGCTGCTGCGCCATGTCGCGCCGCGCCTCGCCCGCCGCCGCCATGCCATTCAAGTAGACACGGTAGCGCACGGCGACGATCCCTTTCTTGGAACGAGTGTTCGACGCGGCGAAGGATCGCCAGCGGCTATCGACGAAGACGGTCGAGTCGGTACGGTTGGCGACCCACAAACCTCCGCGAGACGCGAGGTACTGTGCGGTGGTGTCGAGTGCCGTGAATCCCCACGAGCGGCACCATGGGATCACGGAATACTGGTGGCTAATCTGCTGCTCAAGCTTCGGCATGGACGAACCCCAGACTTCTTGCATGCAAGATACATCGGGGGCGATGGCGACGATGGCGCTCCCAATGCCAGAGGCCCTTCCCGCTTGCCGCTGACATGTCGCGTTCTCGGTGGAGACAAACCATTTTGGGATCAAGTAGGCGTTCCAGCAGAGCACCGTGAGATCCGGTTTCGGCGATGTCTGCCGGTCGGCGCCTTCGCGGCACCGCTCGCCCCACTCTCTGGCCTGCCTGGCCACGACTTCGTACGAGACCGGACCCCCGTTGCTGCTCGAACCTAGGGGCAGCAGGCCAGACGCGTTCGCACCCATATCGTATGGTCGCTGATGTCAAAAAAGCAAAGCGCACAATATCACAACAACCCATCTGTCGGTCTCTTGTCTTGCTGGCTTGATGTGCCTCGTGGGTTTTTTTTTGCGTGGCTTCCGTGCGCAGAAAAAAATGGGGGAAGGGAGGATTGTGCAAAGAAGCGATCATCAAACGAAAGATCGAGAAACAAAGGCGGGCAAAAATGAGGTGTGGAAGACGACTTGTCGTACCCTGGCGAACCGTCGACCTGACGCATGAGACTGATACCCTTGCATGGGTGGCACCTGTGTGCAGTCCGTGGCACCTGTGAACGTTGCTAAACAGGAGAGGGGCGAAAGGAAACGGAAGGGCGTGGGGGGACAGCCCAAACGAGGAAAGAAAGGGGGCAACAAAAAAAAGAGAATGGAAGATAGGAAGGGAGGGGTAAAAATAGGGTGAGAGAAATATTATCGAGAAGGAGAGGGTCACTGTTGCTCCGGAGTAACACATCGGCGGAAAGCTTGCTTCAATACAGCGACCAGCAGCCACCATGCGCCACGCACGGCGGCTAGCCAGGCTGCAAGTGGCACCCAACTGCCAAATTGCATGGCGACTACGCCGGCCGACATGCTGGTGTCAATCCAGTCCCGCGTGAACGCGTCCCCGTTGAATTCGGCGTCCTTCGAAACCGTGTGACCCCCGGCGATCGCCATAAGAAGACTGGCGCGGCCGACGCACAACGCAGTTAATGTACCGAAGATGCACACGTGAAGCGACACATCAACGAATCCTGCATTTTCAGGTCGGCAGAAGGGATAGCCGGCGACCAGCCACACCGCAAGGCCGACTACCACGTAGCTGGTCAATGACGCGGTGGTGTCGTCGTGGAGCGTTTGCGTCGCTTGCCACAGTCGCAAAGGGTACGAACGGTAATAGCTGGAGGCGGCGATGATGTCCTCCTCCGGGACGGTCGGGGACGGCTCCTCCAACGCGAATGGATGTTCGTCCACAATCATGTGGCCCCCCGCTATTCGCGCTGCACAGCTGAGGGTGATGGCTTCCAGCAAGCTCGTGCCGTCACCGAAGGCCAAAACCTGCTTGAACGCAACGAAAAAGGCATCGTCCGCGGAAAACCTTGACAATACGCGTTCTCAGTGAATCATGCTGCACCTGTGGTGAAGGACGTTACCAAAATGCATCGCCACTGGCGCGACGACGGTCGAGGCCGTCATCGCTGCCGAGTCGGACGCTGCCGCGGAATGTTCGAGCAAAGGTATCGGCGGGGAACAAGCAAAAAATAGGTTCGTCCTGCCCCCCGTCGACTTCACCTCCCCACGCTCGTGGAACGCTGCCAGTGAGGACGTGGTCCACTCGCCGAGCAGCGCTGCCGAGGAGGAACCGTTGCTGGACGCCGCCGTCCCACGCCAAAACACGAAAGGCTCATCGCCGCCGTTCCCGTGGGCGAGCATCACGACGGCTTCGGGCGATCCGGTCACGCGGCACACGCGAAACGATGCTGCTTCCTCGTCGCCGGTGGGCCGCCGGATTGACGTCGTGCCACCAGCAAAGAACGACGTGACGTTCTGCAGAGTGCCGCCCCATTCGGTCCAGGAGTGGCCAGTAAGAACGGCGACAGCGACGACGACGACCGCGGCTCGCAGGCAACAACGCTGGACAAACAGCCGTACCAGACGAACACCAGCCTGCACGATGCGTCTACATGCCGCACAGGCATAGCGCAACGCGACGATGGCGAAGAGGTGATTCGCCGACAAAACAAAGACAAACCAATAAGCCAACGTCACAGCAAGCGAAGTCAACGACGGAGTCGCGGAACAGCTGACTTGATGGATGACCCCGCGTACAGTAGCGACGTGACGACGGCCACGACATAGCAGAACCGGCTGTAAAGCACACCGAACGTCCAAGCACGCGATTCGGCGAATGGGTCACAGCCGACGAAGGCGGCGATGGTCAGAGCATCATCGCGGCGAGGGCCGTGGCGAGGTGCGCAGGAATCAAAATGGACACGGCACGCCTTGCCAGAAAGTGAGCCAGCAATGGCAAGTCGGAGGGGGACGTCGCATCGATTACACAGAATGCAACGGCAGGGCCCAGGAGCAGCGGCACGACGTCGGCAGGTAGCCTAATTGCTTGCGCGACGTTGATCAGTGTCGCCGCGGTGGTGTTGCGATGCGTGGTGCAGAGATCGGCAAGGTAACTTGCCACCGCCGCATCATCGTCTACATCACCGGCACTGAAGTCAAACGCGCCCCACTGCGAGCAGTTCGTTCGCGATGTGGGAGCCGTCACTACCACCCATTCGAGGTCGTCGGCAATCGCCATACGGCGCGCCGAGGAAGAGTTGACCGACTCGTTCTTCCGCCGAAGTGTCACCGTTGCGGTTTTGTTCGGTGTGGAAGGATACCAAACTTCGATCAAGGATTCGTGAACGGGAATGCCACCCACAGACTGATTCGAATCGGTCAAGCACAAGCGGGTTCGAGGATGCGAGAGACCTTGTTCAACGAGCAGCGGCAAAGCGTTGTGGTCCAATTCAGTAGTGAGATCCCACCAGTCCACCGGGGGCTTCATGCTGACCACGGAGACCCACAACACGAATGTGGTGACGAGGAAACAACTCTTCGATAAAACCCACCACAGTCGGCGAAAAACAGCCGTGCGGAAGGACTCCTCGTTGGCAAGATCATCCTGTGGCGGCATCGACGCCAAGTCGCTCAGGCGCGAAATTGGTTTTCAGCTCTCTGTAAGTGGACAAAAGTTCAAGAAAACCGCGCGATGCAAAAAATACAATTGAAGGCAGGTTCGGACGGGGGAAAAGGTGGCAAAATGGGCGACGGTCGATGTGAGGTCTCACATTGCTTTGTCAACGGTTGACAACCGACTAAAAATTGTGTGGACGCGTTAGATGGCATCACTGATGGCGATTATCACACGCGAGTGTCTCGTACAGTGCAGCACCTGTTCAACCAGCGCGTGAGGATGCTAATGACGACGATGAGTGCGCCAGATGTAGTAGGTGGTTCGTTCAGTGAAACCGACCCGCGACGCTGCGGGCGACATCTCGGAGAAACCACAGCGCGCCACGCAAGAGCACCAGCGCGAGGGCCCAATTGACGGCTAAGGCACATCGGTCGGTCCACAAAATGTGCCGGTCGATGGCGTCGACCCAGTCACTGGTGGTGGCTTCGGACAAGGGGAGGCGCCCGGACGCAAACGACGGATTGTTAAACATGAGGTGGTCCACCGCAGCGGGAGACGAGACGACGGCGATCCAGAAGCAGGCGCGTGTGATCAGAATGCTCAGGAGACAGCCGAAGACGGACGAGTGGAGAAACACGTCGAGCAAGCCAGCACTACTGGGAGATGAGAATGGATATCCAACGGCCATCCACGCGGCCAAGCCCAGGCAAATTTTCAGCGCCAGCGCATAGGTCCGTTCGTGCAGCCTCTGCTTGTGCTGCCACAGTCGAAGGGGATACGACCGGCGCAACGAGGCGGCGACCTCCACCGACGATGGCCATTCCGCGCCGAAATAAAAGATGCTGTCACGCGGCATCCCAACGAGGCGCGCCGCGCAGTCGGGAGCTAAATCGCGGAGCGTGGCGTGTAGCAACTCGCCGCTGCCCTGGATGTCACGCCGCACAGAGGACGAATCGTCGTCTTCCGTCCCTCCTCGCTGCGTCGGGAATGCGTTGGTTGCACGTTTGAGCAGTTCCTCAGCGAGGTCGTTGAATCGGCGCAAGTCGCATCGCTGGAGTACGTGCGCACGAACGGCTTCTGACGTGGCCTGGGCGTCAAAGCCCTCGATCGGTAGAGCAGGCGAGCACGACAAGCGCGATGTGGCGGAATGTTGACTGGTTCGCTTCGCGCGTTTGGAATGAAACTCAGCCAGTGACACGGTTTCCCAGTTGCCCAGCAACCGGCTGCTGGACATCGTCAACGTCCAGCGAAACACCGTATCGTCTGCGCCATCGACGGCATCAGGTGATGGCTGCTGGCGGTGCGTCAACAGGAAGTACTCGTCGTCCCCGCTCTCGCGAAGGCGGCAAAGTCGAACGGTGGGAGTGCTATCCTCAAGGCGACCGTGTTCTGAACGAATAGTCATCTCCCGTCGAGACGTCGAGGAGGAGTCAGAAGCGATCGGTGCGAAGGCGGCGAGGCCGATCTTCTCGCCCCAATCGCCATTGGACTCCAATGCTATCAACGCCGCGGCAACGAACACGGCGCCTCTCGCGCGGCGCGACGAGAACGCCTCGATGAGCCGGCCCGCCACTTGCAGCCGTTGCACGAGCCACTGCAAGTGTCGGATGGCCACAAGCGACGAGAAGACAACGGCCGCCCATAAAAACGTGGCCCACGAAACGAACGTCAGCAGCAACAGCGTCACGGCCTCATCTGAAGTGGACGCCATCTTTCTGGCCAATAGTGCATGGACCGACACCGCGGCCAGAGCGAGAAGCAGCCAGCACCGAGCGGCCACGACGCCGATCAGGCCAGGCCAAGCTTGGGCGTCGCGGAAGGCGTCCCACCCAACGAGCTGGGCGACGGTCAAGAGCAGCAGCGCGACGGCTACCGGTCGGGCTACGTCCGGCAACCATGCGGCCACGCCCCATCGAATCGCAAATAGGATCGGCCACCGCTCAGACGCGGCGACGAAGGAGCAAAATGAAACCCCAGGAATATGGATCAACGGCAATGAGTACGAGACGTTGGCCGCGACGCTGGGCGGGACGAGGGACGAAAGGAAGAGATGAAAAATCGACGACGTCTTGGCGGCCTGCAGACACATGTTGGACAACATCTGTGTGGTGGAGCGTTGGAGTTCGTCGCTCAGCGGGGATGATGCCTTCCTCGTCGCAATCGCAGTGTCAACGCGGCTCCACCGAGAACACGACGTGGTCGCTGGTGTCGCTGCCAAACCGGCGTCGACGAGTGCCAAACTTGATGGCCGGTGGCTTCCTGCGGCAGCATGGCTCGAGGTCCCTTTCGTCAACACGCTCCATTGAAACGTCCCTGCGGCGGGCACGGTTCCCTGCGACGTAGGCGGCATCAGAGTCGCCACAACGACTTCATCCGGTTTCCGGCGATGCCGCACCTCGATGGAGGCACCAAACAGGGGTACGGTCACGGATATTAACGTGATGTTGCAATGGAAGTCCGTTAGGCAGAGGCGCAGCTCGTGGCTTTCGGGGGGAGGAGAGAGGGGGGCCTTGACGGACCACGGCGGGGCGCTCGCGTCCTCCGCGTCTAGGGCGCCGGCGGCGTCGGGTGCGATCCCGTCGAACCAACCTAAAGGGGCTTTCAGAATGGGCACCGCGAGCACGAGGACGATCACGGACACGACGCGGAAGGCCCAAGCAGTGGCGAGGACAAGGCCATCAACGATGGACATCCTTACAGCACCCTTCCGAAATAGCAGAACCTCCGGGAGCGAGGAGAAAGAAAGGAACGCGTGGTGGGAGGATCACTAGCGAATGGAACAATCCCACGTTGGATGCACAGTGCGGTGCAAAGACTCGGGCTCGGGATTCAAAAGGAAAGCGCGTCAAGAGAAGAAACCGTGACAGCGGAAAGAACGGGGCACGCTAATTAGGCCTCGTGGTGGTGGAAGTCGGTCTCCGCGACGTGGCCGACGACATGACCGAGCTGGACGGCGACGTCGTCGCATTCGGTGGCAGGGTGGACGGTGCTCGACAGGTTCGTCGACGAGTTCACCCGTGCAGCAGGTGGTGTCAGTGCCACGGCCGCAGTGGACGATTGCCTCGACCCGAGGCTCTCCTCTCGGCTCCAGCCCGCCGCGGCGCCAGCCGTCACTCGTTGCAGCCACGGATGCTGAAGCGCGTCGTCTGCGGTCGGTCGTCGCGCTTTGTTGGTGTCGAGCAATTGTGACAGCAAATCGCGCCCGGATTCCGAAATCAGCGGGAGCAGCTGCGGCCACGTCGCGAACCCGTCGCGCAAGTCTTCCAAGTCTCGACGAGCCAAGGTTCGGCCCGTCATGACGAAGTAGATGGTCAGTCCCACCGCGTACACGTCGTTCTTGCAGTACGCGTCGAAGTCGATCAGCATGCCGTCGCGGTGGTCCTGTTGGAACGAAGGGTCCATGATACTGTAGTCCCCGGCGGTGTTCTGCCGGCACCAGCCGAGGTCGGCGACAATGCGCACGGCTAAGCCGAAGTCCGCCAAGGCCACTCGGAACGGCGGCGGTAACGTCGTGGTGGCCGCTCCGTGGGACGAATGCGATGGGTGGTGCGGAGGCAGAGTTGAGGGTTCCGTCACCACCGGCGCCGGGAAGACCAGCACGTTGTGGGGTTTCACGTCGCGATGGGCGTAGCCTTGATCATGGAGCTGAGCGGTGGCGGAGAGCAGCGTACCGGCAATGCGTTGCATCTGTCGCTCCGTGAGTGACGAGTAGGTTGAGCGGAACGACACGAGGTTGCCGTACGCCGCGTGCTCGAGGGCGATGCCGATCGCAGTAGGTGCAGGAGGGGCCGCCGCCGCCGAGGCCGAAGCGACGAGCAGGGAGTCGCTCTCGAGTTGGACGAACGGCGATGCCGACGAAGGTGTCCAGGGCATGGCTTGCTGCGAGGAAGACGTGGAATCACCCGCGTCGCCACAGGGCGGCGGCGGCTGTTGGCGACCGTCGTGAACGACAGGTTGATGATGACTAGACGACGTGGCGGCGCTCGACATTTGGCTACCTGTGACGTTGGCACGGATATCTTTGAGGCACGTCAGCTCGGCCAGCAACGTGTGCTGCAGGTTGGGCTTCGCGGCCACGTGGTTCCACTTCACGGCCACGACACGGCCATCGGACCGCCTTCGGGCCCGGGTGATGACGCAAAAATTCCCGGCGCCGAGGTGTGGGCTGGCCCCGTTGCCGCCACCAGGTGCCAGCGAAGACGGTGACGTGCCGTGGCCTCCAACAATTGGTGAAGGCAGTGGAATGTCCACTTCGTAGCCATCGGAAAACGGCCAGTCAGAGTACATTTGTATGCGAAGTCCGCGCGGGGCCGATGTGGCGCGACGACGGGATGAAAGAGGAGAGGGAGGCGAGAATACGATCTCCTGGAGATGGAGGCGGTGGGCCAACTCACAGCAATTTGCGGAGGGGCAACGCACGACGCCACAATTGGCGAAATTGAACGGAAGAGCAGTAGACCTACGCCACAGACAGACTACTACGGCAAATTCGGGTCGGGAGGAGTTTGATGCTTTCCCCCCACCCTCGTCGCTATGGCGTTAAAAAGAGACGAAACCGGAAATGGGGGAGATAGTGAAGGAACCGCGCGACGCGCTTTGCATTGATCAGCCGCCGAACGAAGTTCAGTGGGAGGAGTGTTCCCCCCCTTTGGCCTCACTCCGCGGCGGCGTCACCGCCTCCTCCTTCGGCGCCTTCCTCGGCGTCGTCCTCGGGCTCCGCCTTGTTGGCCGCAAAGAACACTTTACACGAGTTGAACGCGTAGTGCAGCAGCTCGTACTCTCTCAAAGACGCCTCGACCATGGTCAGCGTGAGCTGCATGGTCTTCAGCTCCCCATGGTCGAAGGGATCCGATGTGCCCGCCGCTGCCTTCTTATCCTTCTTCTCCTTCTTCGACTCCTCTTGCTTCTGCGAGAGAAGTTCGTCCGTCTTTCGGCGTCGCTCTTCGAAGTGCTTGCGGACACTTTCAAACCAGTGCAGCGACGCGAACTGATCCTCCACTCGGAAGAGCGAAAGCAAGAAGGCGCACCCGACCGCGAAGCCGTCGTCGGTGAACAAGCCTTCCTTGTTCTTCTTCATGAGCAGCTCCTTTTGATTGATCATGAACTCCACAAAGCTGAGCGTCAGTGGAGGCACGATCATGTGGAAGTTGCGCAAGTGGCTGTACTTTGTCTCGTCGCCCAGTTTTCGCGAGATGGCGTCGTGCAACATGCGAAAGAAATCGGACTCCTGTGACAGCCGCTTGGTCATGTTGGCGACCACTGCGTCAACGACCAGAATGCTCTCCAGCGTGGTGCTGCTGACGTCGATGCCGTCGTCATCGTCGTTCTCTTCGTCATTTTCCTCATCTTCATCATCGTCCTCATCATCTTCATCCTTCGGCTCTTCGAACGCCTTGGGATTGGCAAGCCGCTCCAGCTTTGAGATCCCGTCAATGGCAGGGATGCACAGCGCATTATCTGAAATGGAACGCAACCCACCCGATCGCACGAGCCGCATGTAGCCCAGCGCGTTGCCGATCTCAGAGATTAAGTGTCGGAACTCATCTAGGTACGTTCGCCCTCCCTCATCCAACATGCCGAGTTTCCGGAAGTCGGCGACGAACTTCTCGGCCCTCGCGATAGGGTAAAGGCGGTTGAGGTCCTTCATCTTCTCGGTGAAGTGCTTCGTTTCCTTCAGGAGCTTCGACTTCACGTGGTCGTCGAACAAGAAGGACGACACGACGGTCAGCTTCTTCAAGAGACATTTGTACACGTAATTGACCGTCGTATTCATCATGCCCGTGCCGTGGGTGCGAATGGAGTTTGAAATGTGGCGAATGGAGAGGGTTTTGACGTGCTTGGCATCGGGATCCGCGGATGGCCGCTGCACGAAGAGCTGCTCGTTCAGGTTATAAACGTAGTTGGCGACGAAGCTGTGAATGGTTTTCGTGATGACCATTACATCCGAACCCTGATCCACAATGCTGCCGGGGAGGAAGCCTTCCGTAAGGCGCAGTCCGTAGCGATCGCGCGCGAGGCTGCGCATTTCCTCGTAGGTCTTCCAGTCGTTTGGGTTCAGCGCATTGAGGTTATAAAACTCCTCGTCGAGGTAATTCTCGCAGAGGTGGCCGAGACACAGTTCTGTGCCGAAGAACCGCATCGGCGGCAGCATGGTCAAGCGACTCGTTTCCCGGACGCGGTCCTTCAGCCGCGCGAACGGCTCGCCGAGCACCGTCGAATGCGAGTGTTTCCGTAAGTCTTCCTCGATTTCTGCGCACAGTGGCTGTACAATCTTCGTGTTGATCTCCTTGCGAATGAAGTCGGCATAGCTCTTCAAGCAGGTCTCGGGATCGCTGACGTGCTTCGCCGAAGATAGCAACGGCGCCGAGTCGTGGCAGGCATGAATGAGATACCTCAGAGCGTTGGATGTTTCCGGCCGCTTCACAAACGTTCCCAGGAAGAGCGGCATGAGGTTGCCACGGAGCCAATAAAGGAAGTCGCAGTTTGTGTGCTGCACGACCAAACTCTGGAAGCGGGACAGGCGCGTCAACGTGGCGAAGGCGGCAAAGGCAGGTTCCAGCACCTGTGGCGTACCAAGGCTATCCGAGCGGTCGAAGGCGATCGACATGACGATATCGAGGACCACGAGCGCCTGCCGCGTCGGCGGCCGGCACACCAACGCGAGTGCCTGCGCCACGCCGCACTGCTGATCGGTGAGCGCTTCCATGACCGCCGGGGCCAGCGACTCAGGCCCC
>ERZ1292633.2477-Hain-H41-02um-R1-2477-length-18854-cov-9_pt1 | contig 18854 bp, 27 predicted proteins | sample MGYA00564406_ERZ1292633 | MGnify/ENA primary metagenome ERZ1292633 (study PRJEB36523, sample SAMEA6512639) | groundwater metagenome | collected 2019-01-08 | study: AquaDiva: Metagenomics assemblies of 32 groundwater samples
CACGCTCGGTTCCTCGGGGGCTGGGCGTGGGCAACCGCGCCTGGCTACCCTCCTCACAGGTCATAGGCCCCCGTTTGAGTAACACGGGAACCTACGGATACAGCGCCACGGTAGCATAAATCCAAAGGAGGGACCCAGCCTGACGCCCTATGCCAAAGGGTGGGAGGTCCCTGTGGAGTTATGCGGATCGATTGCCGGGGACGGTTAAAATCTCGGGGTTCCGTTACGCAGCCTTCTTCACGAGAAGCCGCACGCGCATGCCGGCGTGCCCAAGCATATTTACCAGTGCGTCGAGGCTGAATTTGTCGATCTTGCCTTTGAGAAGGTCACTCAGCCGCGGCTGCGTCACGCCCATACGGGCCGCGCATTCCTTTTGGGTAAGTCCGCCGGAGCGGACAAAGTGCTCGATCTTGCTCATCAGTTCCGAGCGCAAATGAAGGTTCTGCGCCTCGTCTGGCGAAAATCCGATATCCAAGAATACGTTTCCGCTTCCACGCACGATCTTCAGCTTTTCGGCCATCGCAATTTCCTTGCGTTAAGCATTGCCCTGTAGCGCTTGCGTGCCAATTCGATCTCTGCCTTCGGCGTCGTCGGACGGCGCTTAAATCTATGCCGCGATTTGAGCCAACGGCGTAACTTCCTTCTCGACGACCTTGTGCATTTTTCGGTAAGAAAGATCAAGATCGTACTGCGCCTGCAGGTTGATCCAGAAAGCCGCATCTACCCCGAATAGCCGCGCGAGCCGTAACGCTGTATCGCCCGTAATCGCGCGCTCACCGCGGCAAATCTCATCGATACGGCGTTGCTGTACTTTCGTGAGCTTAGCCACCTTGTAGCGAGTGATGCCCATCGGCTCGATGAAATCGCGCATGAGCACGTCCCCGGGGTGTACGGGCGCAAGTCGCTTGCCGGTGGCGACATCTCGGAAATCCATGCGTTTCAACTCTTCGCGCGCAATCGCCATGATTCCATCTCTCCTAGTGATAGGCCCGCTGTCAGTTCACTTCAATCTCAGCGCGCCGGCCGAGCGCCGCGAGCGCGCGTTCGAGGGTCGGAACTTTGGTCGGGTGCTTCGGGTCGAGCATGCGCCGCGCTTCTTTCTCGTTCACTTGCATGCGACGGGCGAACTCGGATTTCGAGATGCCTGAGTCGCGCAATGCGATGTAGACCGCAGCCTTCAGCGCGGTGGTGATGGGTGTAGTGGCAAGCCGCTCGCCGCGCTTTGGCTGCGACGGCGCGGGAATGTCGAGCCCGTCCTCGATCCGGCATTCAATCGCTGCCTGGAGCGCTCCCTCGGCTTCTGCAAGGGCTTCATCGGTGGTCTCGCCCTGGGTGATGGCTTCGGGAACGTCGCGGCAGGTGACGACATATCCTCCGTCCTTGCGCTCGGACGTGAGCTTGATAGGGTAGGTGAATCGCAGCATGGTGTTCTCGCTAAAAGAGGTCGCGTTCGGTTAGTCCGAGTTGCTTGAGCATCCCGTGATAGGTACCGGTTTTGAGTTCGTCCTTGGGATTGCGGACCACTGTTCGCAGATCGCCCAGCGTCAGCACACCGTGCGAACCCTTGCCGCGATCTGCCCGCCAAGTGGAAGCGATGCCGCTACGCTTGGCGTACTTCTGCACCCGGCGGATGAACTCGTTTCCGCGCATTATTCAGTATCGGACATAAATGTCCGAATGTCAATAATCATTGAACCTTCAAGCCGCATGCCCGCGTAACGGTATCACTTCGGCCCCGGCCTTCAACTTGTCCAAATAGTCAGCCCATGTCTGCATCATCTTGCGCCGCTCCGGCAGATACTCCGCGAAATTGTAAGCCGCCGAAACCTTGTTGCGCTCGCCGTGGGTCAGTTGACGCTCATAGCCCCCCCTACGCGGCGTGCGCAATTGGGCGAATCTCCGCTGCAATCTTGCGTCCTGCTTCGCTTTCGGCCTGCTTCAGCTCGAATGAGCTTTGCAGGTTGAGCCAGAACTGCGCGGTGGTGTTGAAATAGCGGGCGAGGCGCAAGGCTGTATCTGGCGTGACGGCTCGCCGCTCTCGCACAATATCGTTGATCCTGGGCGCGGGCACGCGCAGCGCCATTGCCAAGGCATGGGCGGTCATTTGGAGCGGGACAAGATACTCTTCCCGAATAATCTCTCCGGGGTGAATCGGTCGCATTTTGTTGGTTGCCATGTTCTACCTCTCAATGGTAATCAGTTATTTCAACATTCTTCGGTCCCACCTTGGTCCATACGAAGTACACGCGCCACTGGTCGTTAATGCGGATGCTGTGCTGGCCCGCTCGGTCACGGGTTAATGCTTCCAGGCAATTGCCTGGCGGCGATTTCAAGTCACGAAGCTCCATGGCATCGTCAAGCATTTGGAGCTTTCGCGGCGCTACGCTCTCAATGTTTCTGAACCGCTTGGGGCTTTTACCCTCGAAAAGCGCTTCGGTGTCGGCACATCGGAAGGAGAGCATCGTCATGGTTCAATGTATATCGACGCGCGTTAAATGTAAAGGGATATGCGCGGCTATGGTGGATAACACCAAATCTACCCCCTCCAGGTTGTAGATATCAACGGACTACCCCGGACTACTTCAGCAAAGAAAAAGGCCGTAAGCCTTGTATTTACTTGGCTTTACGGCCTTTATCGGACAGCTTCGAACTGTCTATTGGTGCCGACGGCGAGACTCGAACTCGCACAGCTTTCGCCACTACCCCCTCAAGATAGCGTGTCTACCAATTTCACCACGTCGGCGGTCTAAGAAACTAGAGACTTAAGATTAGAGGACCACCTGGCGGCTATTCTAGTTTCTAGCTTCTGGTTTCTACTTAGGGACGTCGTTCGCCTTCGACCCGGACGGTGCTTGGGCCGGTTTTGGCACATCTGTTGCTGGCGCCACCGTCGTCGCAGGCGGCGCACTTACATCCTGCATCACGCTGCCACCGGTCTTGGGCTTGTGCGTTGCCACATAGGCGAGCCCAAGGCTGGTGAGGAAAAACACCACCGCCAGCGCGGCCGTGGTACGTGAAAGAAAATTGGCGGAACCGGTAGCACCGAACAGGCTGCCCGAAGAACCGCCACCGAAGGCGGCGCCCATGTCTGCACCCTTACCGTGCTGAAGCAGCACCAGAAAGATGATGCCCAATGCCACCAGCACGTGTACCGTCAAAATCGAAGTCAGCCAGATGTCCATTCTTCACTCGCTATGACCCATCTGCCACATGGCAGACGGCAAAAATATTGAACTAACGCACTACCCATGGCAGGCGGCACCACCTGACCGCATCCCCTGCCCCGCACCGCTCATGCCGCGCGAGCCGCCGCACAAATCGCGACGAACTCCTCCGCGACCAACGCTGCACCGCCGATGAGCCCGCCGTCAATATCGGACATCGCGAACAATTCCTTCGCGTTGGCCGCCTTGACGCTGCCGCCGTACAGGATGCACAGCCCCGCCGCCAGTTTGGCGTCCTGCCTGCCGACGACGCCGCGTATGAACGCGTGCACCGCCTGGGCCTGCTGCGGCGTTGCGGTCCTGCCGGTACCAATCGCCCATACCGGTTCGTAAGCGATCACCGCGTTGACCAGGGCCCCGACCCCGCTGGAATCGAGCACTGCCGCGAGCTGGCGCCCAACCACGATTTCGGTGACACCGCTTTCGCGCTCCTGCAATGATTCACCTACGCACAGGATGGGAATCAATCCCGCCCCCTGCGCCGCCTGGAACTTGGCCGCCACCTGCTTGTCGGTCTCGCCGTACAGCGCTCGCCGCTCGGAATGTCCGACGAGCACATGCCGGCAGCCGAAATCGCGCAGCATCGCGCCCGACACTTCGCCGGTATACGCACCCTGCGCATGTTCGCTCAGATTTTGCGCGCCCCACGCTATGGACGTGCCGGCCAGAGCCGCTTCAACCTGCGCCAGATAGGGGTAAGGCACGCACACCGTGTACTGCGCGCCAGCGGCAGCGTGCAGGCCGGCCTTCAGGGCTTCGAGCAAGCGCCGATTCGCAGCCAGGCTGCCGTGCATCTTCCAGTTACCCGCGACCAGCCGGCTGCGCATTGCCTTGATTCCCAAAAAGCCGCCGTTAAGCGTCAAAACTGGCGGATTTTACAGCGTTTAGGCAAAGCCGGTCAATCAAATGCAACCTCTGGCGCCGCACGGGTAAACCGATTTCAAACGCAGCGGGCGACTCGGATCTCCCGCGTCAATCTCCCGGCGTGACAATCTGGATGTGATCGCGGCTCACATTGATGAACGCGGCGTTCAGAACATGGCGGTTCCCCAGTTCCCACACCTCCGCGTCGGTTACCGCGATAAAGTCCTTGGACTCGACCAGGTAGTCCGTCACCCGCGCGCCGGGCAGCAGGTCGATATAACCCTTGACGCGGTAAGTCCCGGTCAGAATGGTTACCTTCGTCTTGTTTTCGTTCGTAGTCATGGATACGCTCCGTGGCTCATCTGCACTATCGTTTGGTTGCAGCGCCCAACGCGTGATGGGTATTGCCGCAATGCCGCTACACGAAAGCGGTATTCTGCGCCCGGCGCGGCCGTCGTTCAATAGGATCGGTGTAACGTGGCGGAAAAGGCCCGGATCGCGGCACCGATCGCATTTTGAAAAAGATGGCACCATACGCAACACTCGGGGTCGCAACACTCGGGGTCGGACTGATCTATCAGGAGCAAGCGATGCTTATCGGGGTGCCCAGGGAAATCAAGAGCCAGGAATACCGCGTCGGGCTCACGCCGGCGAGCGTGCGCGAGCTGGCGGCGCACGGCCACCAGGTTGTGGTCGAGCACGATGCAGGGGCCGGCATCAACACGGCCGACAGCGTCTACCAGGCAGCCGGTGCGAGCATAGCCGGCAACGCAGAGGAAATCTTTGCCCGCGCCGAAATGATCGTCAAGGTGAAGGAGCCGCAGGCAACGGAGCGCAAGCGCCTCAGGCCCGGGCAGATTCTGTTCACCTACCTGCATCTGGCGCCCGATCCGGAGCAGACCAGGGACCTCGTGGAAAGCGGCGCAATCTGCATCGCTTACGAGACGGTTACCGCCCCGGGCGGCGACCTGCCCCTGCTCGCCCCCATGTCCGAAGTCGCCGGGCGCATGTCCGTACAGGCCGGCGCGCACAGCCTGGAAAAAACCCAAGGCGGGATGGGCATACTGCTCGGCGGAGTGGCGGGTGTGCCTCCGGCCAAGATTGTCATTCTCGGCGCCGGCGTGGTCGGCTCGAACGCGGCGCAGGCCGCGGTGGGCAGCGGCGCCCAGGTGGTGGTGCTGGACCGCAATATCGACGCGCTGCGGCGCATCGACCGTCTGCTCGGCGCGCGCGCGATTACGGCGTTCTCCAACTGCGACAACATCGAGCGCCATGTGCTGTCGGCCGAGCTGGTGATCGGCGCAGTGCTGATTCCCGGCGCTGCGGCGCCGAAGCTGGTGTCGCGGCAGATGGTGAGCGCGATGAAGCCCGGGGCCGTGGTGGTGGACGTGGCGATAGACCAGGGCGGCTGCTTCGGGACATCGCGTCCGACCACCCATGCCGAACCGACCTATGTCGTCGACCGCATCGTGCACTATTGCGTCGCCAACATGCCGGGCGGCGTACCGCGAACTTCGACCTTTGCCCTCAACAACGCCACCCTGCCCTATGTGCTCATGCTTGCCGATCAGGGCCACCGGCGTGCCCTGCAGGACCATCCCCACTTGCGCGCCGGGCTCAACGTCTGCCACGGCAAGGTCACCTGCCGCGAGGTCGCCGAAGCCCTGCATTACCCCTACCATGATGCGCTGCAAGTTCTGGCCGTCTGAAGCCGCCGGCGCCGTGACCCCGACTTCGGGCCCAGCCCACGGCGGCGGAGTGCCGTAGTGGAAATGTCGCCCCTGGTGACGGCGCTGGTGCTGGGCTCGGCCCTGCGCGAGACCTCGGTCATTTTCGCCGCCCTGCTCGGCAGCATTTTTCTCAAGGAACCTTTCGGCAGGAGGTGCGTGATCGGCGCCTACGCCGTCGCGCTCGGCGTCATGGCCTTGCGCCTATGACTGGCGCGATCGCCCCGGCCTCTTGCAAGCGATTGAAATGGAGGACGTAATACAACTGTAACAAAACCCTCCTAGTATGTCGGTCTGGCGCAGTTTCACCGACTGCGGTACGCAACCTATTATTTGTGGAGGCTTGATCATGAGATTCAATCGTCGTTCGTTCGCTCCGGTACTGCTCCTGCTTGGAATGGGAGTTTCATCGGCCGCCACCGCCGCGGATATCACCGGCGCGGGCGCTACCTTCCCCTATCCCGTCTATGCAAAGTGGGCCGAGGCCTACAAGGCCAAGACCGGCAGCGGCATGAACTACCAGTCGATCGGTTCGGGCGGAGGCATCAAGCAGATCAAGGCCAAGACCGTCGATTTCGGCGCTTCCGACGCCCCGCTGAAGCTGGAAGAGCTGGAAAAGGAAGGCCTGGTCCAGTTTCCCGCGGTGATGGGTGGCGTAGTCCCGGTGGTCAACATCGCCGGGATCAAGCCCGGCGAAATGAAGCTGACCGGCAACGTCCTCGCCGACATCTATCTCGGCAAGATCAAAAAATGGAATGAACCGGCGATCGCCGACATCAACAAGGGCCTCAAGCTGCCGGACGCCGACATCACCGTGGTCAACCGCTCGGACGGCTCGGGCACGACGTTCATCTTTACCAACTACCTGTCCAAGATCAGCACCGAGTGGAAGGACAAAGTCGGCAGCGCCACCTCGGTGTCCTGGCCGGCACCCACCGGTGCCGGCGGCAAGGGAAATGAGGGCGTCGCCTCGTTCGTGCAGCGCCTGAAGAACTCGATCGGCTACGTCGAATACGCTTATGCCAAGCAGAACAAGCTGACATTCACGCTGCTGCAGAACCGGGAAGGCCAATTTGTCGCCCCCGACGACAAGAGCTTCCAGGCTGCGGCGGCCGGCGCCGACTGGAAAAACGCGCCTGGCTTCTACGAGATTCTCACCAATGAGCCGGGCAAAGCCAGTTGGCCGATCACGGGCGCGACTTTCATTCTGATGCACAAGAATCAGGTGAACATCGAAAAAGCAAAGGAAGTGCTGAGATTCTTCGACTGGGCCTATCAGGACGGCGACAAGATGGCGCTCGATCTGGACTACATTCCCATGCCCGACGAGGTGGTGAAGCTGGTTCAGGCGGAATGGAAAAGCAAGATCAAGGACGCGAGCGGCAAGCCGATCTGGTAGGGTTTGTGACAGGGGCCTCCGGGGAAGTTAGAATGGACGCCGTTGACCACACGCTGGAGGCCCCGCAAGGGGCTTCCCTTCCACCAGGCATGTTACGCGGCATCCCGGAAACGCTCCTCAGGCGGCAGCATCTGTATGACCTGGCGTTTCGCAACGTCACGCGGATGTTCGCCTTCCTGGTGCTGGCATTGCTGGCCGGGATTCTGATCTCGCTCGTCATCGGCAGCTGGCCCGCGATCCAGGAGTTCGGCCCCGGTTTCCTCGCCAGCCACGAATGGAACCCCGTGACCGAGAAATTCGGCGCGCTGGTGCCGATTTTCGGCACTGTGGTCACATCGTTCATCGCGCTTTTGATCGGGATCCCCGTCAGCTTCGGCATCGCCGTGTTTCTCACCGAACTCGCGCCGCTGTGGATGCGCCGCCCTATCGGCACCGCCATCGAACTGCTCGCGGCGATCCCTAGCATTATTTACGGCATGTGGGGCCTGTTCATCTTCGCTCCCGTCTTCGCCGACTACGTTCAGCCGTGGATGATCGAGTATCTCGGCCCGATCTGGTTCATCGGCCCCTTGTTCAAAGGGGCGCCGCAGGGCATAGGCATGCTCACGGCAGGGCTCATACTCGCCATCATGGTCATCCCTTTCATTGCCTCGGTCATGCGCGACGTGTTCGAGGTGGTGCCGGCGATGCTGAAGGAATCGGCCTATGCGGTCGGCGCCACGACCTGGGAAGTGGTCTGGAACGTGGTGCTGCCTTACACCAAGATCGGCGTGGTCGGCGGCATACTGCTGGGCCTGGGCCGCGCGCTGGGCGAAACCATGGCCGTGACCTTCGTCATCGGCAACGCCCACCGGCTGGGGACCTCGCTGTTTGCTCCGGGCAACAGCATCGCCTCCGCCCTCGCCAACGAGTTCACCGAGGCGGTTGGTGATTTGTATACCTCTGCACTGATAGAACTCGGGCTGATCCTGTTCCTGATCACCTTCGTGGTGCTGGCCCTGTCGAAAATCCTGCTGTACCGGCTCGCCAAGCGCGAGGGAACGCTGACCTAGCACATCTATGGACAAAGCAGCACTCTATCGCCGCCGGCGCATCGTCAATTTCGTCTATCTCGGCATATCCATGTTGGCGGTGCTGTTCGGCCTGTTCTGGCTGGTGTGGATCCTGTGGACCCTGTTCGCCCAGGGATTGCATGCCCTCAATCTGACCATGTTCACCCAGACCACGCCGCCGCCCGGCAGCGCGGGCGGCCTTGCCAACGCCATCTTTGGCAGCCTGCTCATGTCGCTGCTCGCCACCCTGATAGGCACGCCGATCGGCATTCTTGCCGGCACCTATGTGGCCGAATACGGCCGGCGCGGCTGGCTCGGGCCGGCAACGCGCTTCATCAACGACATCCTGCTGAGCGCGCCATCCATTGTCATTGGGCTGTTTGTCTATGCCGTCTATGTCGCCAACGTGCAGCATTTTTCCGGCTGGGCCGGCACCTTCGCGCTGGCGCTGATCGTCATTCCGGTGGTCCTGAAGACCACCGAGAACATGCTGCGGCTGGTGCCCGACACCATGCGCGAGGCTGCTGCCGCGCTCGGCGCGCCGCAATGGATAGTCATATCGTTCGTGACCCTGCGCGCCGCGCGCGCCGGGATCATTACCGGCGTGCTGCTGGCGATTGCGCGCATCAGCGGCGAAACCGCCCCGCTGCTGTTCACCGCCCTCAACAACCAGTTCTGGTCCATCAACATGAACGCGCCCATGGCCAATCTGCCCGTGGTCATTTTCCAGTTCGCCATGAGTCCGTACCAGGACTGGCAGACGCTCGCCTGGGGCGGCGCCCTGCTGATCACCCTGAGCGTATTGACGCTGAATATCATTGCGCGCGTCATATTCGCGCAGAAATCCACGATCGCCTAACTGGTCCGACACCTACAAACAATAATATGGACACCGCCATCCAAACGCCTCCTGTCGCAAGCAAAATCAGGGTCCGCAACCTGAATTTTTACTACGGCACTTACCAGGCTCTGACGAACGTCGATCTGGAAGTCGCCGAGAAGCGCATCACCGCCTTTATCGGCCCCTCGGGTTGCGGCAAGTCCACCCTGCTGCGCACTTTCAACCGCATGTACGACCTGTATCCGGGCCACAGGGCCACGGGCGAGATCATGCTGAACGACGACAACATACTCGACCCGCGCCAGGACGTGATTGCGCTGCGGGCGAAGGTCGGGATGGTGTTCCAGAAGCCGACGCCGTTCCCGATGTCGATTTACGAAAATATCGCCTTTGGCGTCAAATTGTACGAAAGACTCAGCAGCGGGGAGATGGACGAGCGCGTCGAATGGGCGCTGCGCAAAGCGGCGCTATGGGACGAAGCCAAGGACAAGTTGAAGCAAAGCGGGCTCAGCCTTTCCGGTGGCCAGCAGCAGCGCCTGTGCATCGCCCGCGCGGTTGCGGTCAAGCCCGAAGTGCTGCTGCTGGACGAACCGACCTCGGCGCTGGATCCGATCTCGACCGCCAAGATCGAGGAATTGCTGGACGAACTCAAGGCCGACTACACCATCGCCATCGTCACCCACAACATGCAGCAAGCGGCGCGTGTGTCCGACTACACCGCTTACATGTACCTGGGCGAACTGATCGAATTCGATATTACCGACAAGATTTTCATCAATCCCGGCAAGAAAGAGACCGAGGATTACATCACCGGCCGATTTGGCTAATCGGCAAGGTGATATAGCGGCGTAGGCTAACTTGCGCGCAGCGCAAGTTAAGAACCGGTTGCAAAATGAGCGAATACACTGCGCCGCCCACAGTGCATTGCCAAAGCGCTTTTATGCTTTGATGCCGCGGGTAACTGGCAGCTTAAGCAACTTGCCCGCTTCGAGGAATCCCTGATCCAGCGTCAGTATCCTCTTTGCACGATGGTTCGCTGCAATGGCCAGGTGAAGCGCGTCCCCTGCCCTCAGCCCGGTCTTGGGTATCTCCAGGTACTTGGCCGCTGTCGCGAAGTCCGCCGCCGTCGGTGCGAGCATTTCGAATGATTCAACCAGGACGCGATCAAACTCCCGGCGTACCACCTCCGCTTGGGAGTCGGAGAGTTCTCCCATTCGAACCTTGCGCGACACCAGACTGGACAGTTCGACCTGCGTCCACAAACTGGTCGTCAGTTCCCCAGGCTTCACTTTCAGGACGAAGGCCTCTGCCGCGTCACTGGAGTTCTCGGCAATAACCAAGGGTGCAACGAAGCTGGTGTCGAGATAGACCATCAATAACCCTCGTCCCGAAGCTGTCGAATCACTTCCGCACTGGACTTGTGAGCCTTTGGCAACGTAGCGCGAAAGTCCGCTAGCGAACGAAACGCCTTCTTAGGCAAAGCAATCGGCACGAGCCTGGCGACCGGCTGTCCGCGACGCGTGATGACGGTCTCCTCGCCACTCTCGGCCTTGCTCACCAGCTCGCTCAAATGTGTCTTGGCATCGGCTAGATTAACGGCACCCATGGCTTGCTCCACTTGGTCATAAAGTTGGTCAGATGATACTGCAAAAACGCATTGGCATCTTCGTGAACGTTTCCAGTTTTTATCCTTCGATGCCACCAATCCGCCGATAGGTGAGGCGCTTGCCCGCAACGCCCTTTAATGCGGCTTCTGCGCGCTCTGTGTTGGTAATGCCGAGTTTGGCGCGGTTGTTGTAGCGGAAATCGAATTCAGACGTATCAGAACCGGGGACAGCCCACGCTTTCTCCCGCGCGAGGTGTTCGAACTCGCTAGGATCTCGTCGAACTTGGCGCGGCTGATTACCTCGGTCAGTTCGGCCAATAGCACCGGGCTGCTGACCATGGCGAGTGTGCCAGCCTGCACATGCTCAATCAGCGAATGCGGCGCGCCGCGCCACAACAGCCCGGACAGCAGCACATTCGTATCAAGTACCGCCCGCACGTTGTTTGCGCTCTGCGCGTGCGGCTTTCACTTCCGCGTTGATCTCTTCCATAGACATCGGCGGGATGCCGGCGGCGGCCACGCGGTCGGCAATCGACAGCAACGAGTCGGCCGCCTGCTTGCGTCGTAGTGCGTCGTTGATCAGCCGCTCCAGCGCCTGTGGCGTCAGTAGCCCTGCATCGCGCGCGGCATGCGCGGTCGCATCGGGCAACTCGATCTGAATCGTTGTCATGGTAAAACCTCCTCAAGAACCAGCCGGGTCAACTGGCGGTCTACTCTTAGGTGGTGGCGCGCGTTTGGAATACGATCCTCACATGGTAACCGAGCGCCGCATTAGGCGGCAATTCAGATTTGCTAGATCGCCGGTTGTGATCCAAATCCGGAGCCAGTCGACGGCTTTAAGATCACAGATTGTGATCTTAAATCTGCGGCTTCCTCCCAACGGAGGTTTCGGGACAGACAGCGCTATCTCCCGCACTCGGCGCGCGGCCATCTCCTGGAAAGCCAGGCCTGAAGCGGTTCTCCAGCCAGCGTCTTCGCGCAATCAAGATCGCAGATTGTGATCTTGATCCAGCCCCTTTCACCCCCACCCCAACCGACCACAGCCCTGGCGAGCGCGTTTGCGGCGTGATGTTCGCCTACTCGTCCAATTCGGACTGCAAAACAGTCTCATAATCCTGGCCGCCATAGAATACGCCGACGATGGATACCATTTCGGCGTCCACGTCGAAAGCGATCACGGCCCGTTTTTTGTAGTTCGTGATGCGCAGGCCGGGGCGTATGTCATCGCGAGGGCTGCCTCGATGCGGGAAGGTTTGCAAGCTCGCGCAATATGTAACGATTGCACTGGTATAGCGCTCCGCAATCTCCGGTGATGCGGCCGCCGCGATGTAACGATAGAGCGCCGCTAGTTGCTCCTGCGCTTCGGGCGAAAAAACGACGTGGTACTGCATCACGCTTTTGCGGTGGCCTTTTTGTGTTCGGCCGCGAGCGCAGCCCGCACCTTGTCAACGGTGACAGCCCGCGCCGGGTCAGCCTTCAGCGCGTCATGGGCCGGCCCCACTTCTTGCCGAAGCCAGTTCTCCACGGCGCGATCGCGGGCCATCAGGACGCGCAGCCCGTCCCGGATCACTTCGCTTTCGGTGGCATACTCGCCGGCAGCGACCTTGGTTTTCACGAGGTCCGCCATCTCGTTTGGCAGGGTGATGCTGAATTGCTGAGTTGTACGCATGATGAGCTTTCATTGAGGCAGTAGGATTTAATCCTACTATATCTGCGGTTCTCACGTCAATAAATCCACAGTGCGCAGGCAACGCTAGATGCGCCCGATGTGGCGCAGAGAATAGCAAGGGACTACGGTTTCTCTTTGATTATTGCCCCGATTGACAACCGCACTTCATCGTCCCAATTGCTGACTACCGAGTAAACCAAAGGATTGCCGACCTACGGGCTCAATCAGGCTGCGGCCAGTCTGACCTGCTCCGCCAGCATCGCCGCCAGCGCCTCCACCTTGGCGCCGTCCTCGCCCTCGACCATGACCCGCAACACAGGCTCCGTGCCCGAGGGCCGCAACAGCACCCGTCCGGCCTTTCCCAGTTCGCGTTCGGCCGCCGCTTTGGCCTTGCACACGGCTGCGCTCGCCTCCCACTCGAAACCCTTGCTGACTTTTACGTTGACCAGTTTCTGCGGATACAGCGTCAGCTCGCGACACAGTTCGCCCAATGTGGCATCGGCCTCGCGCATCGCGGTCAGCACCTGCAGCGCCGACACCAGGGCGTCGCCGGTGGTGTGCTTGTCCAGGCAAATGATGTGGCCGGAATTCTCGCCGCCCAGTTGCCAACCTTTCTCCTGCATCAACTCCAGCACGTAGCGATCGCCCACCCTGGCGCGGGCGAAGGCGATGCCGGCCGCCTCCAGCGCGCGCTCCAGCGCCAGATTGCTCATCAGGGTGCCGACCACGCCGGGCACCGCACCCTTCCCGGCGCGCATGCGGGCGATCACATACAGCAACTGGTCGCCATCGTAAGTGCTGCCGCGCTCGTCCACCATGAGCAGGCGGTCGCCGTCGCCGTCCAGTGCGATGCCCAAGTGCGCCTTGTGCTGTTTCACTGCCAATTGCAGCGACTGCGGGCTGGTGGCGCCGACCAGGTCGTTGATGTTGAAGCCATCCGGGTTGACGCCTATCGCCACCACGTCGGCGCCGAGCTCGTGGAACACGTGCGGCGCGATGTGATAGGCCGCGCCGTTGGCGCAATCGACCACGATCTTCAGGCCGCGCAGGTCGAGCTTGTTGGGAAAGGTGCTCTTGCAGAACTCGATGTAGCGGCCGGCGGCGTCGTCGATGCGCCGCGCCTTGCCCAGCTGCGCCGAGGCCCGGCAGTGCATCGGCTGCTCCAGTTGCGCCTCGATCTCGGCCTCCACCGCATCGGGCAGCTTGTTGCCGTCGCCGGAAAAAAACTTGATGCCGTTGTCGGGATAAGGATTGTGCGAAGCGCTGATCACCACGCCGGCCTGCAGCCGCAGCGCGCGGGTGAGGTAGGCCACGGCCGGCGTCGGCATCGGGCCCGACAGCATCACGTCGACGCCCGCCGCCGCAAATCCCGCTTCCAGCGAAGCCTCGAGCATGTAACCGGAGATGCGCGTGTCCTTGCCGATCAGCACTGCCGGCCGCAGGCCCGGGGACAGCTGCGCCCGGCGCACCAGCACCTCGCCCGCGGCATAACCCAGGCGCACCATGAAATCCGGCGTGATCGGCGGCTCGCCCACCAGGCCGCGGATGCCATCCGTTCCGAAATATTTTCTGGTCATCGTTTTTTTTCCACGGCCGCAAGCACCGAGAGCGCGTCACGGGTTGCGGCAACGTCGTGCACGCGCAGGATTCTGGCGCCATTTTGCGCCGCGATCAGGGCCGCGGCAATGCTCGCGGCAAGGCGGTCGGCGGCGGGCCTGCCGGTGATCTTTCCGAGCGAGGACTTGCGCGACCAGCCCGCGAGCACCGGCACCCCGAGCGCATCGAAGTCGCGCAGATGGCGCAGCAGCTCGAGGTTGTGTTCCAGCGTCTTGCCGAAACCGAAGCCCGGATCGACGGCGATGCGTTCTGACGCAATCCCCGCGTCGCGCGCAGCGCGAACGCGCTCGAGCAGAAAAGCTTTCACCTCCGCCACCACGTCACCATAGCCCGGATACTGTTGCATGGTGCCGGGAGTGCCCTGCATGTGCATCAGGCACACGGCAGCATCGGTGGCCGCAACGACGGCAAGGGTACCGGGTGCGCACAGGGCGTTGATGTCGTTGATCATGCTCGCCCCCTCGGCGAGAGCGGCGCGCATCACCTCCGGCTTGATCGTGTCCACAGACACTGGCACGGGCGCGTCGCGCAAGCCCCGCAGCACCGGCAGCAGCCGGCGCAGTTCTTCGTCGGCGCTGACCACGGCGGCAGCGCCCGGCCGGCTGGACTCGGCGCCGACGTCGAGGATATGCGCGCCCTCTTCGATCAGTTTGTGCGCGTGAGCTATGGCGGCAGCGGGCTCGAGAAACCTGCCGCCGTCGGAAAATGAATCGGGCGTAACGTTGACCACGCCCATGATGAGTGGCTTAGCCAGCGACAGCGAGAACCTGCCGCAACGTAGAGTAGGAGCGTTCAGGTCGCAGCCGGCGCCGCGGCGCCGGTGGTGCCGTCTTTCTGCGGTGGCGGCGGCGTGGTGCCGGACTGCTTCAGCTTGGGCTCGCGCGGCGCCTTGCCTTCCATGATGTCGTTCAACTGGTCCGCGTCCAGGGTCTCCAACTCGAGCAGCGCCTTCGCCATCGCCTCGACCTTGTCGCTGTTCTCCTCGATCAGGCGCCGCGCCAGGGCATACTGCTCGTCGATGATGCGGCGGATCTCCTGGTCGACCTTCTGCATGGTCACCTCGGAAACGTTCTTGTGCGTGGTGATCGAGCGGCCGAGGAACACTTCGCCCTCGTTTTCGCCGTAGACCATCGGTCCCAACGCATCCGACATGCCCCATTGCGTCACCATGCGCCGCGCCATCTCGGTGGCGCGTTCGAAGTCATTCGATGCGCCCGTCGTCATCTGGTGCATGAATATCTCTTCGGCGATGCGCCCGCCGAACAGCACCGCAATGCTCGACAGCAGCCGGTCGCGGTCCATGCTGTAGCGGTCCTCCACCGGCAACTGCATGGTCACGCCAAGCGCGCGTCCGCGCGGGATGATGGTGACCTTGTGCACCGGATCGGTCTTGGGCAGGAGCTTCGCCACCACTGCGTGGCCGGACTCGTGATAGGCGGTGTTGCGCCGCTCCTCCTCCGGCATCACCATCGAGCGCCGTTCCGCGCCCATGATGACCTTGTCCTTGGCGCGCTCGAAGTCGTCCATGTCGACCAGGCGCTTGTTCTGCCGCGCGGCAAACAGCGCCGCTTCGTTCACCAGGTTGGCGAGATCGGCGCCCGACATGCCGGGTGTGCCGCGCGCGATGATGTCGGCCTTGACGTCGGGCGCCATCGGCACCTTGCGCATGTGCACCAGCAGGATCTGCTCGCGGCCGCGGATGTCGGGCAGCGGCACCACCACCTGGCGGTCGAAGCGGCCCGGGCGCATCAGCGCCGGGTCGAGCACGTCGGGACGGTTGGTGGCGGCGATCACGATCACGCCGGCCGTGGCCTCGAAACCGTCCATCTCGACCAGCAACTGGTTCAGCGTCTGCTCGCGCTCGTCGTTGCCCCCGCCCAGGCCCGCGCCGCGCTGGCGGCCGACCGCGTCGATTTCGTCGATGAAAACGATGCAAGGCGCATGCTTTTTCGCCTGTTCGAACATGTCGCGCACGCGCGCCGCGCCCACGCCGACGAACATCTCGACGAAATCCGACCCCGAGATGGTGAAAAACGGCACCTTGGCTTCGCCGGCGATGGCCCGTGCCAGCAGCGTCTTGCCCGTGCCCGGGTTGCCGACCATGAGCACGCCCTTGGGTATGCGCCCGCCCAGCTTCTGGAACTTGGACGGATCGCGCAGGAAATCGACCAATTCGGAGACCTCCTCCTTCGCCTCCTCGCAGCCGGCCACGTCGGCGAAGGTGACGGTGTTGGTCGACTCGTCCAGCATGCGCGCGCGCGATTTGCCGAAAGAGAAGGCGCCGCCGCGGCCCCCGCCCTGCATCTGGCGCATGAAGAAAACCCACACGCCGATCAGGAGCAGCATCGGGAACCAGGAGACGAAGATGTTCATCAGCAGCGACGGTTCCTCCTCCGGCTTGGCCTTGATCTTTACGCCGTATTTCAGCAGGTCGGAAATGAGCCAGATGTCGCCGGGGGAGTAGCTGGTGATGGCCTTGCCTTCGGTGGTCTTGGCCTTGAGGTTGCGGCCCTCGATCACCACCTCGGCGATGCGCCCGGCCTTGACCTCTTCGTAGAACTGGGAATAGTCCATCGGCGCCTGGGCCGTCTGGCGCGTATTGAACTGGTTGAACACCGTCATCAGCACCAGGCCGATCACCATCCAGATCACGAGATTCTTAAACATATTGTTCAAAATTGCTCCTTCGGTACCGCCAATTTGAATAGCCAAACGCTCATGTTACAGGGGCCGGGGGCCGGCAACAAGCCAGCGCTAGCCTCCACTCCCCGTCCCCGCTTTGAATCCCGCTTTAAACCCTTTGCCCAGCAGATACATTTCGCTCGAGCGTCCGCGCGAGGCTTCGGGCTTGCGCGACCCCACTTTCACAAAGGATTTGCGCATGCCGGCCAGGAACTCGGTGAAGCCGGCCCCCTGGAACACTTTGACCAGCAGCGAGCCGCCGGGTTTCAGGCATTGCCGGGCAAATTCCAGCGCCAGCTCGCACAGGTACATGGAGCGGGCCTGATCGCTCACCCCGATGCCTGAGATATTGGGGGCAAGGTCGGAAATTACAAGGTCTGCCTTGCGCCCGCCCAGGGCAACGAGCAGTGCAGCTAGCACTTCCTGCTCGCGAAAATCGCCTTGGACGAAATGCACCCCCGGCAGCGGCGCCATGGGCAGCAGGTCCACGGCGACCACCCTGCCTTTGCTCCCGAGCTTGGCCGCCGCCACCTGCGACCAACTCCCGGGCGCCGCGCCCAGATCGACCAGCAGCTGCCCGGGCGCGAGCAGCCGGTCTTTCTTGTCCAATTCCAGCAACTTATAGGCGGCGCGCGAGCGATAGCCCTCGGCTTTCGCCTTCTGCACGTAAGGATCGTTGACGTGCTCGCGCATCCACGCCCTGCTGGTTTTGCTGCGGCTCATCTCTTATCTCATCGCGGGGCTGTTACAATTGAAATTTGCCACTGCAATCATCATGAACCCTCTCTCCCCCGCCGAACGCAAGCTGCTCAAGGCGCGTGCGCATGCGCTCAAACCCGTGGTCGCGATCGGGAATGAACGCCTGTCGGCAGCCGTGCTCAAGGAAATTGAAACCAGCCTCAAAGCGCACGATCTGATCAAAATCCGCGTGACCGGCGATGAGCGTGACGCGCGCCAGACCCTGCTGGGCGAGATATGCAAGCGCACCGGCGCCTCTCCCGTGCAGCACATCGGCAAGATTCTGATCGTGTACCGCGAACGCCAGGAAGCGCCTGCGCCGCCTGCGAAAAAGCGCGCGGCACGTAAGCAGCCGCGGCGCACCAAGCGCAGCTATCAGAATCCCTGAGCCGCGAAGGGTATGCGCGGCGACTTAGTTCGCGCCCTCCATTGCAGAGTTTCGATTTTGCGCGGACGAAAAGCCGTCCGCGCGGATCGCCGATTGCGCACGGATGAAAAGCACATCCGCACGCAATCGGCGATCTTGTATAACCCCCCGCGCTGTGTTTGGTGTTAACCTTAACCATAACCGTGTTTTCTGTGCGGATGCGCTTTTCATCCGCGCAGAAAACACGGTTGGCGCGCGCAGCGCGCAAGGTCTTTCGTGACATGCGACGGCATTCAAAACATCGTGGTTAATTCAGCCGCTCACCCCTTCAAACCGGGTCCTGCGTTCACGCTTCACTCGTAGCGCACATCGATTATTTCGAATTCGCGCACGCCCCCGGGGGCCTGCACCTCGACCACGTCGCCCGCGTACTTGCCAATCAGCGCGCGAGCAATGGGCGAGCCGATGGAAATCTTGCCGTGCTTGATGCCGGCCTCATCGTCGCCGACGATCTGGTAGGTCACCTTGTCGCCGCTCGCCTGTTCCTGCAAGTCAACCGTGGCGCCGAACACGCAGCGGCCGTCGGCATCCAGCAGTTTGGGATCGATCACCTGTGCATTGGCGAGCTTGCCTTCGACCTCGGCTATGCGCCCTTCGATGAAACTCTGCCGCTCCTTGGCCGCGTCGTATTCGGCGTTCTCGGACAAATCGCCATGCGAGCGGGCCTCGGCAATCGCGGCGATCACGCCGTGCCGGTCGACCGTCTTCAGGCGCTGCAATTCGGCGCGCAAGCTCTCTGCGCCCTTGACCGTCAGGGGGGTCTTGCTCATATTCGTGCAATCCTAATTAAATCAGCTTTCGATGCAGGCCCTGCAACGCATAGGGCACCAGGCCCTGAATATGGCGCATGCCGGTGCAGGCAGCGCGGGCCCCGGCAATGGTAGTGTAATACGTTACACGGCCCTGAAGCGCGCCATTGCGTATGGACCATGAATCCTGCACGGCGCTGCGTTTTTCGTCCACGGTATTCACGATCAGGCTGACCTCGCCGTTCTTGATCATGTCCAG
>ERZ1292633.2479-Hain-H41-02um-R1-2479-length-18851-cov-6_pt1 | contig 18851 bp, 15 predicted proteins | sample MGYA00564406_ERZ1292633 | MGnify/ENA primary metagenome ERZ1292633 (study PRJEB36523, sample SAMEA6512639) | groundwater metagenome | collected 2019-01-08 | study: AquaDiva: Metagenomics assemblies of 32 groundwater samples
CGGCAACCCTTGGGCGATCAAATTCGTTCGCATGTTCGACCAGACGAATGACGCGGAGCATTTCCGCACTGCCCAATCGCTTCAAGACGACGGCTTCCATCTGGAAGGCAACCGCTGGGTGCGGCGCAAAGAAATCTATCTGCCCCTCTACGAAGCCAAGATGATCCAAGCCTTTGACCACCGCGCCGCCAGCGTCATTGTCGAAGGGGCAAATTGGATGCGACAGGGACAGACTGAAGAAACCACGCTCGTGATGCACCAGAACCCAGAATTCTGCGCCGCGCCGCGTTTCTGGGTGGCCCAAACGGATGTTCTGGAGCGGCGTGGCGGTGAAGATCGAGAAGCATTCCTGGCGATGAAAGATGTCACCAGCCCTACCAACCAGCGCACTATGATCGCTTCGTTCATTCCCTGGTCCGCCGTGGTTAATTCAGCGCCTTTGATCGTCACCACCAACGGGATCGACTCTCGCAAGGGATGTTGTCTGTTGGCCAACCTCAATTCCTTCGCCTACGACTTCATCGCTCGCCAGAAGGTCGGCGGGCTACACCTCAATTTCTTCATCGTCGAACAACTCCCCACGCTTCCCCCCGACCGCTACGACGAAAAATGCCCGTGGGACAAGAAGCAAACTCTGGAAAAGTGGATCAGCGAACGCGTCTTGAAATTGACCTGCACGGCCAACGACATGCGCCCCTTGGCCGAGGCCGCCGGGTTCAAGGAGGGCGTTCACAAATGGAACGAGGCCGAACGGCAAAAGCTCCGCGCCGAACTCGACGCCGCCTACTTTCATCTGTATGGCTTGGCACGCGACGAGGTGGATTACGTACTCGACCAGTTCCAGGGCGTGGTCAAACAGGACGAAGCCCATGGCCGTCCCGGTCCCATCCGCAGCGCAATCCTTGAGGCTTATGATGCCCTGCAAGCTTGAGGCCGGGTGCAACGCGGATTGGGATCGCTTTCTACAAGGGATATCCGAGCGTTTTGGCCGCCTCCGCGCACCGTGAACGAATAATCTCCCGAAGCGGCTCCGCGAGTTGATCCTTCCGACCCACGGACGCGGTGTTGACCGGCCTGGGCCGGCGTTTCACCACCTCCGGCGCTCCGATCCCCCCGAACGCCGCCCGCGGATGCTCATGGTCGAGCATCGTCGCGTCGAACGGCAGGCTGCACGCCTCACAAACGCGGCGCAACTCCCGCTCCGGCTCGGAAACAAGGTCCTCGTAGCGCGTCATGGATAGGCCATGACTCTGACACCAGTGGACGAACCCGCTCCAATTGTCGGCGAAATACTCCATCAGATGCGCGTCGTCGCGAAACAGTGGCAGTCCCGGCGCCCCCAACCGAAGCACGTGCCCCGCCACGCCCCGCCACCACCGGCAGAACTTCAACGTCGAGACCGCCGCGTCATAGGGATGTCGAGTGATCCCCGCCACGCGATTCGGCCCCGTCGCAATCCAATCCAACACGCGCACGTTTTCCCAGGCTTGATCCTGCCGATAGGTTTCCTTGATCACCAAATGGCTCAGATCGTTTGCGGTCGCCAGCTCTTCGAGAAATCCAAGAAACGCACCGGGATCAGCCTTGTTCGGCGGCGCCAGACGCTTCAAACCCTCCGTCCGCTCAAGGCGGAAGAAGAACCTCCGCAGTCGGCGCGGACCGTAGATCGCGTAAGCAAGAAACGGCTCGCTGAGTGACATCACCCTGGGTCCGCCGCCCAGCAGGTAGCCCAGCAGCGTCGTTCCGCATCGTGGCGGACCGATGAGAAAGGCCGTCTTTACACTCCGACTGTTTTCACGCGCTGGGTGATCGCTCTCCCCAGGGATCAACTGCGCGCGCCCCTCATGTTCTTTAAGTATCGGGCGAATCTCGCATTCCGAGGCCCGCCGCGATGAGCCGGAGTCGTTTGCCGTGGCTTGGTGTATTGTCACTGTTTCACGCTCACTCTCGCAGGGCCAAAGTGGTACCGGCACCTGCGGCTCGACGCAATCCCCGTGTTGCTGCGTACCGCGTGACGATCGGGTATCGCATTTACAGCAACACGGTAACAGGCGGATTCCGCGCGGTGGCCTCCGGTCAGTTGGCCGTCCGATATACTGTTATGATCCGGGAATCGGTGCGTACCGGAGCAGCCGGGCCTTGCGCCATCGCCGGGCGGTTGCATTCGTAGGCGGCTTCCGGCGGATCCCTTCGAGGAGGTTGACATGGGTTGACATCGGAGCCGATTGCCCAACAATACGGCTTGCCTCCCGTGCGGGCGGTCGGTTGGACGCGGGCGCGAGAATGCCGACGGCTCTATCCCTCCCGATGTCGAAACGGGTTGTTTTTACCAGACTTGGGTGAGGCGTACCGCCGCTGTGCGGGCGGGCTGATAGTTCCAAGATGCTGTACGAACCTGACAATTTGGAGCGGACCAGGGGCGTAATCCACGCCGGGCTGGCGGGCGTCGTGCTCGTCGTCGGCGTTGTGGCGTTCGTCTGGCTGGTCGAAACCAAGCCCGCCCCCGCCACGCAGAACAGATTCGACCGCCCGCTCGAGGTCGCGGTGAAGACGATCCTGCCGGCGGTCGAGCAAACGCCCGTAGTCGGCCACGGAACCGTCCGGCCGAAGAGCCAGATCAGCATCGTTCCGCAGATCAGCGGTACGCTCACCTACGTTTACCCCGAGCTTGCTCAGGGCCGCGTCGTTCCCAAGGGAACTCTCCTGTTTCAAATCGACAAGACGATCTACGACGCCCGGGTGCGTCAGGCGGAGGCGGAGATCAAGGGTCTGGAGGCGGGGCTGGCGCGGCACGATCAAGAGACAGCCAACCTGGATGCGCAGCTCGAAACCGCCGGGCAAATGCTCGCCATTGACGAAAACGACTACGCGACGTCCAGGAAGCTCTACGAGGTCGAAAAGGTCGGGACGCAGCGCGATCTGGACCTCGTCCATCAGAAGTATCTGCGACAGAAAAGCGCCTTCGTGGAACTTGAGAGCAAGCGATCCATGATTCCGCACCTGCAATTGGAGACGCAGGCGCAGCTCGAAGCGGCCCGGGCGCGGCTTCAACAGACTCGGCACGACTTGGAGGCGACGACGATCACGTGCCCGTTCGAGGCCCGGGTGGAGTCGATCGGCGTACACGAATCGCAGTTCGTGACGGCGCATCTCTCGATCGCCACGCTGACGGACATGGGAGCGTTTGAGATTTCGGTGGGCATTGACCCGCGCGAGCTGCGCTGGCTTGATCGTTCGATTCGTCCGGAGGCGCTGGGCGCGTACCCGAACCCCGGCGTGAACCTGAGCCCCCGCATTCATGCGGGGTGGACACCGCCCGACATGAATGTCGGGGCTCCGGGAGTGAATGTCGGGGCCCCGGAGGCTACGGTACGGTGGACACTGCACGGGCAGGAGTTTTCGTGGACCGGGCGCGTCACGCGGTTCGAAAGAGTCGACGAAGCCACGCGAACGGCCCGGATGGTGGTCGAGGTCCGGCAGATTGACATGGTTGCCAAAACGAGCGGCGCAGGAGAGTCGGGACCGGCGCTGTCGATCGGCATGTTCTGCAAGACGGAACTGCCGGCCGCTCCGCTGCAAGATTCGCTGGCGGTGCCGAGGCACGCGATTTACGACAACGAGTGGGTGTATGTGTTCGTGGCGGACGGCGACGCCTCCGACGGCCGGAGCGGACGACTCGAGCGGCGGCGCGTGCCGATGCTCCGCTCCATTCGCGACGAGGTGCTGGTGAATTACCGCGGGCGCGATGAAACCGAGCCCTGCGAACTCGCGCCGGGCGATCGCGTCGTGGTTTCGCCGCTGACCAAGCCGGTGGTGGGCATGAAAATTCGCCTGCGCGACGACGACGTTGCTTCGGCGCAGGGCGCGTACCGGAACCCCGGCGTGAACCTGAGCCCCCGCATTCATGCGGGGTGGACACCGCCCGACATGAATGTCGGGGCTCCGGGGGTGAGCACGCATCCGCCCACCGAAACGCGCCCCGAATTGATCGCCGCACTGGCAGCCGCCGGTCGGGACGGCGGAGGCCGCTGACATGCCACTGCTCCGCGGTCTGATCGCGTGGAGCGTGCGAAATCCCGTCGCGGCGCATCTTCTGTCGTTGTCGTTCTTCGTCGCGGGATACTTCGCCACGCGGCAGATGACGCGGGAGATTTTCCCGGACATCACCCTGGATCACATCGCCGTCGAAGTCTCGTTTCCCGGCGCAAGTCCGGAGGACGTCGAGCGCGCCCTATGCACGCCGATCGAGGAGGCCGTGAAGGGGCTCAGCGGAGTCCGCGATATTTCCTCGTCGGCCAACGAGAATTTCGGAACGGTGTGGGTCGCCCTTCGCAACGACGTGAAGGATTCGGCGAAGGTGCTCAAGGAGGTCAAGGACCGCGTCGACCAGATCAACACGTTTCCGCCGGAAGCGGAAAAGCCGGTGGTCCGCGAGACCGTGCTCCGCGCCGAGGTCATCGACGTCGCCGTGTACGGCGACTTGCCGGAACTTACGCTGAAGCGCCTTGCGCAGGAGGTCAAGGACGACCTCGTCTCCCACCCGGAAATTTCGCAGGTGGCGCTTGTCGGGGCGCGCGACGAGGAAATCACGATTGAAGTTTCCGAGGAAGCCCTGCAAGCGCACCATCTGTCGCTCCCGCAAATCACCGCCATCGTGAAAAAGAGCAGCCTCGATCTTCCGGCCGGGGTTATTCGAACACTGGATGAGGAACTCACGCTGCGGATCACCGGGCAGCGCTACACGGCGGCGGACTACGAGGACCTCGTCGTTCAGGCGAGCGCGGGCGATGTGGTGCGTCTGGGCGACATCGCCGTCGTTCGCGAGGGGTTTGAGGACGCGGTGTCGCGGGGCAGGTTCAACGGTCAACCGGCGGTTCTGGTGGCGGTGTACAAGATGAAAGAGCAGGACGCGCCGACCATCGCCGGGATCGTGCGGAACTACGTGGCGCAGCGGAATGCGGGTCTGCCCGACCGGGTGCGTCTGGCCGTCTGGGGCGACACGTCGGTGGACATCGCCGGCCGGACGCAGACGCTGATGAACGACGGGGTGTTCGGCCTCATCGCGCTGTTTTTCACGCTGGCGGCCTTCATGGGGCTGCGCTACGCGTTCTGGGTCTGCGCGGACATTCCGATGTGCTTTGCCGGCGCGTTCATCGTGATGTGGTACTTCGGGCAGTCGTTCAACATGATCAGCCTGTTCGCGCTGATCATGGTGGGCGGGATCATCGTGGACGATTCGGTGGTGATCGCGGAGAGCGTCCACCTTCGGAGCAAGGCGGGCGATCCGCCGGAGCTCGCGGCGATCGAGGGGACGTACCGCATGGCCGCGCCGGTGATCGGGGCGACGTGCATGACAATCACGATGTTCATGCCCCTGCTGTTTGTGTCCGGGGTGATGGGCAAGTTCATCTATCCCGTGCCGGTGGTGATCATCGCGGCCCTGTCGATTTCGGCGATCGAGGCATTCTGCATTCTCCCCTCGCACCTGTGCCATCGTGAGAAGATCGGCGCCGCGTACAAGGCGCACGAGCCGTCGCGGATTCAGAATTGGGTGGATCGCGCCGCCGGGTATCTAATGACACGCTGGTACCGGCCGGTCTATGTCGCGGCGATCGAGAACCGCGGGTTGACGATGGCCGTTGCCACGCTCGTCCTGTTGGTCGCCGGCGGTTTGGTGCTCGGCGGGCGAACGCCGTTCGTCCTGCTGCCCAAGGAGGACGGAACGATTCTTCGGACGCGGGTGCGGTTTGCGGAGGGTACGCCGGCGTCCGTTGCGGAGGCAGCGATCGAACGGATCGAGAAGGCGGCTGCGACCTTGAATACGGATCCGACGCTGCATCCGGCCGCGGAAGGAGCGCTCGTGCGGCAGGTCTATTCGATTGCGGGCGAGTTCGCCGACTTTGCGCCGGTTCGGGGAAGCAACCTGTGCGAAGTGCGCATCGAACTCATGGCGCCTGAATTGCGCGAGTTGCACGACGATCACATCATCGAGCGCTGGCGGGAACACATCGGATCATTGCCGGATGCCGTAGAATTCACGGTGGAGCGGCAGATGCCCGGTCCGACGGATCGACCGATCGAAGTTCGATTGCTCGGCGACGATTTCGAAAAAATGGCGGAAGCGTCGGAGCGGGTCCAGGCGAAGCTCCGCGAGTTCGACGGCGTCACCAACGTCCACCACGACCTGATTCCAGGCAAGCGCGAGCTGCGCGTGAGCCTTCGGCCTGCGGCAAGATCGTTGGGGCTCACGCTCGAAGACGTGGCGACCCAATTGCGGCAGGGTTTTTACGGCGGAGAGGCGGTTCGGCTGCAACGGGGCAGGGACCAGGTGAAGGTGCGGGTCCGCTACCCCGAGGAAGAGCGAAGGACGATCGCCGATCTGGAGAACCTGCGCATCGCGACGCCATCGGGGGTGGACGTGCCGTTCCTTGAAGCGGCGGAGGTGCAGTGGGGGCGCGGATATGCCAACATCATGCATCAGGACGGCAAGCGCCGAATCCGCATTCTGACCGACCTGGATGAAAGACGGGCGAACGCCAAGCAGATCGTCGACACGCTGGATGGGGGTTTCCTCGCCGGAGTGACGAGCGATTATCAGGGCGTTTCCTACACCTATGGCGGGGATCGACAGCGGACTGACGAGTCGTTCGACAGTCTGATCACCGGAGCGACGATCGCCGTGATGGTGATGTACGGCGTGCTGGCCGCGATGCTGGGGTCGTGGGTGCAGCCGATCGTGATCCTGGCAACCGTGCCGTTTGGACTGATCGGGTCAATTCTCGGGCATGTGCTGCTGGGGTACGACATCACGATGATGAGCGTGTTCGGGATGGTGGCGGTGTCGGGGATCGTGGTGAACCACTCGCTGGTGATCTTCGACGCGATGCGCGAGGCGCTGGGTCGCGGGAAGAGGCTGAAGGACGCGATCATCGAAGCGGGCGAGGTGCGGTTTCAGGCGGTGCTGCTGACGTCGATCACGGACGTGGCGGGACTCGGTCCGCTGATCGTGACTTCGAGCGGTCAGGCGCAGTCGGTGATGCCGATGGCCGTCGCGCTTTGTTTCGGCCTGCTGTTTTCGACGGTTGTGACGCTCTGCATCGTGCCGTCGGCGTACGTGTGCATGAACGATGTTCGCCGGTTCGCGCACTGGTTGCGGTACGGCGACGGATATCCGACGGCGGAGATGGTCGAGGGTATGGGGTAGAGGGCGTTAACCCCCAAGCCCCAAACCGGCAACGAGGCGATAGAAAGGGAATAATCGAGTCGAAGACTGAAGTGAGAAGTGAGAAGTGAGAAGTCGGCGGAAGGAACGAGATTGAAACACGCGGCGACTGGACAAATGAGGCGACCTCCCCCGATTCCCCCCTTTTCAAGGGGGGTGGGCTTCCACGGGCGTGCGGGGTTATTGATTATTGTCGCGGCGGTCGCGGGGTGCCGCGCCCCGATCGACAGTCTGCAGGTTGTGCTCGATCGTCATGCGCGAGCGGTGGAAAGGCTTCCGGAAGAGCAGCAGAACTTGCTGATGCCCTACGGCGCGCCGGTGGCCAGTGAGAAGACGGAGGATCTGCTGCCGCGCGATGTGCTGACGCCGGAGGCCGCACGTTCGATCGCGGTGCGTGCAAACCCGGATGTTCACGCGGCGGAGGCGCGGCTGCAACTTGCGCTCGCCCGCGTGTCGGAGGCGCGGTCGCGGTATTATCCCTCGGTGACGTTCACTCATAATTCGACGCGGACGTTTCAGACGCCCGCCAGCCGGAACCGGCTGGCGACGGGGCTGCAACCCTCGCCGCTTCTGCCCGCCGACGGCAGCACGGGGAATTTTGCGATAACTTCGCTACTAAACGCCTTGAGGCGACCTCTGCTCGGTCTGCATCCCAAGGGCGACACGAATCCATTCAGCGAACATTCGACGGCGTTCACCACCTCCTGGACGATCTTTGACGGGTTCGTGCGCGAGGCGCAACTGATGGCGGCCAAGTATTTGGAACGCGCCTCGACGTACTCGCTGATGGATGTGCAGCGGTTGATCGTGCGGTCGGTGGACGCGGCGTACTACCAGGTTCAGCTCGCGCGCGAGCAGGTGCGGATCGCGCAGGCGGACGAAGCCTTCAGCCGCGAGCAATATGAAGAGACGAAAAAGCTTCAGGCGGCCGGTCGCGCGACGACGGCTGACGTGGATAATTTCCGCCTGCGCGTACTGGCGGCGCAGGCGAACCTGGCGGCGGCGGAGGGGTTGCGGGAGACGGGTCGGGTGGTGCTGGCGGAGCTGATGGGGCTTGACGGGTCCGATCTGCCGGCGGACCTGGGGCTGGCGCCGTTGGAGGAGGAAACGGAAGACGAGCTGGCCGTCCCCAGCGCCGCGCCGTGGCTTGAGCGCGCCCTGGCGATCCGTCCCGACCTGTTGCAGTTGGGGCAACTGCTCAAGGGCGAGGAGGAGAATGTTCGGGCGACGAAAGGTACGTATCAGCCGGTGATTTTGGCGAGCGGTTCGTGGGGGTTCGATAAAACGTCGAGCGTCCATTACAACGAACAGGATCAGTCGTCGGCGGGCGGGGTGGAGTTTCGGTGGGAGCTATTCAACGGAGGGGCGCGCGAGGCGCGGGTGCGGGCGGCGGAGAGTATTCGGGCGGAGGCGTCGGCGTCGCTGACGCGATCGCGGCTCGCGGTTCAGGCGGAGGTTCGCAAGGCGGTCATCGACGTGAGTAATTCGCAGCGGCAGATACGGCTGCAACGCGAGAATCTGACGACGGCGCGGGAGAACCGGCGGATCGTGCAGGCGGGATACCTCGCGGGGAAAGAGACGCTGAATCGGTTGAATGAGGCGCAGCGCGATTACATCACGGTTGACGCCGATCTATCCCTGGCACGCATTCGTCTTCGTCAGGCGTGGAGTGATTTACGCGCGGCGGCCGGAGGCTTGAAAACGAACGGAAGCCGGAACGCAAGCCCGGCGTCGGAAAGCGAACAACCCTCGGACGGTAGCGCTCCCGCGTCGCAAAGCGGTTCGTAACAACACGAGCCGGCGCAGGGTGAGCGCGTAGCGGACCAATACCAAATGAAAGGGGCGAGGCGCCCAAACGGCACACCTCGCCCCGCTGTTTCACCGCAATGCCCGTTGCAGGTCGACTCCGAACCATCCGGGCGTCAACCAACCGGAGTGACCTTCTTTTTCTTCACTTCGGTCTTTTCGCGCGTGCGTTCCCGGCGCGAGGCCGTGGTCGCTTCCTTTTCCTCCCGTTCACGCCGTTCGGGGGCCGCGCGCTCAGTCGTTGACTCGCGGCGCGTGGCCTCACGGCGCTTGGGCTTGGCTTCCGTGGATTCCTTGCGCACCCTGCGCTCGACGGGTCCGGAAGTGGCAGCGGCTTGGGCGCCGCCGCCGGAGTCGCGGATGAAGAAGTAATAGGATCCCGCCCCCAGGGCAAGGACCGCCAGGATGGCGATGAGAACTTTCTGTTTCTGGTCTTGCGCCATAGGTGGAACCTCCTTCCGAGCGTAGGTCGCTACCGCTGTCGGATAAACCTCTCTTGAATAGTATGCCCCGGTCACGGTCCGAGGTCAACCCCGGGCACCGGAGCCTATACTTGAGGTTCATCGGCGCCTCGCGGACCCGAATGCACTCAGCGAGGACCGCGAGACGCCTACTTATCTACGATTTGGACGCTTCCGGGGGTTCGGCGGTTCCACGAAAATATGGTATGTCGGATACCGCGATCCGATTATCCGACATTGACCGTGGCGGATGGGCGGCTAGGCTTCCGGCAGAAACGAACGGACGGTGAACCCGTGCGGCGAGCGTCGAGCGAAAGAGGTGACGGATGAGCCGTTTGCGCAGAAAGAACTCTCCTTCAACGGGACGATTTGCATGAAAATCGGATTCAGTTCGCTGGTGTGCCCGGGTTGGGACCTGCCAACGATCGTGGAGCAGGCGTCGAACCTCGGCTTTCAGGGCGTGGAGTTGCGGGGGTTGCGGGGCGAACTGCACCTTCCCCTGGTTCCGGAATTGAGTGGACGACCTGAGCGGGTTCGCGGACTGTTTGCGGAAAAGAAGGTCGAGCTGGTCTGCCTCGGGACCTCGGCATCGCTGTCGTCCAAGGACAAGAACGAGATCGCCAGGCAAAAGGGCGTTATCGTGGAGTTCATGGAACTGGCGTCGCGTTTGGATTGTCCGTTCGTGCGGGTTTTCGCGGGCGAATTCGACCGGCGGGACACGCCGGAGCGGGCGATTGTTCGGATGGCCGAGGCGCTACGGTCGCTGGCGACCACGGCGTCACGGCTCAACGTGACGCTGCTGGTCGAGAACGGCGGCGACTTTGTGGGCAGTCAGGCGCTGTGGTTTTTGATGGACGCCGTGAGCCATCCGGCGGTGCAATGCTGCTGGAACCAATGCAACGCGATGACGATTCTGGAACGACCGACGATTTCGGTTCCGCGGCTTGGATGCAGGATCGGACTGGTCCACGTGTGCGACGCCGATTTTGACGATGCCGGCGTCTTGCAGGGATACAAGCTGCCGGGCGAGGGCGATGTGGGGGTGTCGCGGCAGATCGAGTTGCTCCGCGGCGTGGTCCAGCGGGGCTACCTGATGTTTGAGTGGCCCAAGCTATGGGTCGAGACCCTTCCCGGGCCGGAGGCGGTCCTGCCGAAAGTGGCTGAGTTCCTGAAGAATTGTCTGAGTTCGAAGCAGGCCGTTCTTTCGGCGTACAAGGGCGATAAAAACGCTCCCAAGTATGCGGGCGGGGCCGTAGCGCCGGCGGTTTCCCAGACGTCACTTCCCTAACTCCTCCGCGGCCGGTGCGCCGCCGTTGATTGACCGACAATAACAGATGGGTCGAAGCCGGGGCGTCCGTGCCTGTTGGTTTGTGCCACTGCTCTAGAGCAGTGGCACGCCCGGCACAATCCATGCCTCGGTCGCGACCGGGAAGTAGTAGAGCACAGAACAGTCAAGTGTAGCGTCGCGGCTCGTCCGCGGCGCTGGGAAAACCGCGTCACCCACAAGGGGTGACGCTACAGTTAATCGTTAAACGCTCTAAAGCCCACGGCGGGAATACGCATGCACTTGTTTCGCAAAGGATGGATTGTCATTGCGCTGGCGATGAGCCTGGGGTTGGGGATCGCAGCGCTGTACTTGCCGATTGCGCCTCGCGGGGCCGTTCAGCGTCTGGCCTGGGCTTGCGCGCTGCTGTCGCTTTTCTGGTCGCTGATGACTTTCGCGATGGAGTGGAGGCGTGGTCGGCACGATGTCGCGCCCGGCGGGTCGGTGAAGGACGTGGTGTGGGCGGAGCATTGTGCGGCTCTGCTCTTCGGAGTTGTCGCGGCGATCATCCAATCGGTCGTGCTGGTCATGCGTTTCGTCTATGTGGGGATCGACATCGTACACGGATATCCGTGGCGCGGGATGCGTGATTTCGGATTCGATGCGACAGGGTCGTGGACGCTTTGCACGCTGTCCGCTGCGTGTGCGATCGGGTTGGCTGCGACGCGAGACAGGCGGTTGGCGACGTGCCAGTTCTGGACGCTGGTCATGCTGGCGGCGTGGACGTGTTTGCTGACGAATCCGTATCGAGCGACCGTGACCGGCGGATATGAACGGACCGACGCGACCTTGTTGCTGACCGTGACCCTGTCGGGCCTGCTCGTGGCGTGCGTGATCGTGACGGGATGGCTGGGCGACTGCGGGTTCTTCGCCGATCGGCACGTCTCCCAGGCCGGTGAAGTCGTCGAAGCCGATGCGCCGCCGGGGTTTCGGGCGAGCGTCACGGCCGTGGCGCTGGCGCTGACCCCGGCGGCATGCTACCACTTGCTCGTGCCGGTGGGCGCGTCGTCCGGCGGGTTTCGGATGTCGGCGGCGGGCGCAGGCGGAGCCGCGGCGATCGCGGCGCTGGGATGTTTTCTGCTTCTGCGGCGTAGTTGGGGATACACCCTTGCCGATGCGGCCATGGGACTGACTTCGATGGCGATCTGCGGGGCGGCGATGCTGTTCATGCCGAGCGCGCGAGTTCCGCTGGCCGAGCAGTATCCGATTGCATTCAGCGCCATCATCGTGGGCGCCGCGGTTGCGACGGGACTGTGGACGCATCTGGCCTGTTCGTGGCGGGAATTGGACGCAAGCGACGGGTCGGCGAGGGTCCGCCGCCTTTTGGTTCCACATGCGCAGCGTTTCGCCTTTCTGTGCTCGGCGATCGCGCTGCTGGCGGGGACGTTGATGATGTTTTGGCCGCGACTGCCGGGCATCGCGGCGATGGATCACTCTCTGGGCCGCGTCGCGTCGGGCTTTGGCGCCAACCTGTTTCTTCTTCTGGTGACGCTCTCGTGTTCGCGGCGGTTGGGTCGGACGATGTTTCAGGTTCTGGCGGTGCTCGCGGCGGTCTCGACGGCGGGATTTCTGTTCATGCGCATGCTTCCGTTCGCGTCGGACCTGAGTTGATGCCGGAGTTTTCAACGGGCTGAAAGAGGCGTATCGCAGTGAGGGCGGTTGTACAACGGGTCCGTGAGGCTTCGGTTGTCGTAGATGGCGCGACGAAGGGCGCGATCGACGAGGGACTGTTGGTGTATCTCGGCGTGGACCGCGCGGATACGAACGAGGATGTGGACTACATTGCGGACAAAGTGAGTCATTTGCGGATATTTCCCGATGCCGAGGAGAAGATGAATCTGGACGTTTCGCAGGCGGGCGGAAAGGTGCTCGTCGTCAGTGCGTTCACCCTTCAGGCGGACGCGCGGAAGGGGCGGAGGCCGTCATTCGAGGGGGCGGCGGCGGGCGATTCGGCGCGGGTGATGTACGAGATGTTCTGCGGCGCACTCGCCAAGCTCGGGCTGACGGTTGCGCGAGGCGTGTTCGGGGCGACGATGGAGGTTCATTCGGTCAACGCGGGTCCGGTGTGCATCCTGCTGGATTCGCGGCGGGGATTCTGATTCGCGCTGCGGTCTAGCACCTCAATTCAGTTGAGTTTGCGCGTTGAGTGCCCCAGCCCTTGGGCTGGGGACCGACGCAAAGGCTTACGCTCCGTCCCCCACCGCAAGCGGTGGAGCACCCAGCGACGGGGATTCTGATTCGCGCGGCGGTCTATGCGTTGGACGGGCGCGGAGGGACGGTGGTCGCGCCGGTTTCGAGGAGGCGGACGGCCCGCGAGAGTTCGAGGAGGTACGCGGTCGGATCGGCGGCCTGTTGAAGCGCGTCGAGCGTCCATGCGTCGTCGATGGTGAAAGGGCCGACGCGGAGGCGGGCAAGCGCGGTCAGGCAGCCGCCGGTGTTGAGCCGCAGGCCGAGGTCGCGGACGAGCGCGCGGACGTAGGTGCCGCGGCCGCAGCACATCTCGAAGTCGACGGTCGGAAAGTCGTAGGCATGAAGATGCAACCAGTATACATGGACGGTGCGGGGTTTGAGTTCGAGCGGTTGGCTGCGGCGGGCGCGTTTGTAGGCGGGGACGCCGCCGACCTTGACGGCGCTGATGTCGGGCGGAATCTGCTCGATCGCGCCCTCGAAAGAGAGCAGAGCGGAACGGAGTTCGTCGCCTGTCGGCGTTCGAGCGACGGGGACGGGTACGAGTGGTCGGTCGGCGTCGAAGCTTTCGCTGGTGACGTCGAGGCGGGCGGTTGCGCGATAGACCTTGGGCTGATCCATGATGCGTTCGACGAGTTTGGTGGCGCGGCCCATGCACAGGACGAGGACACCGGAAGCGCCGGGGTCGAGCGTGCCGGCGTGACCGCTTTTTCGTTGGCGGGTGATCGCGCGGACCTTGTAGAGGGCCTTGGCCGACGTGATGCCCACGCGTTTGTTGAAGTTGATGATCCCGTCCACGGTGAGTTTATAGCACGGGGTCGGCGGCGACGCAGCCGGTGAGCCCGACCTTTGGCCGATCGCCCGATATTCAATTTTCGCGGAAAGTCCGACCCACACGTGTGCGAAAGGTTTTTCGCCGCCGCCGCATTGTACGATAGTGCAGGAGAAGCAGTGCCGGTCCGGGCACGATGTCCCATAACGGAGATCGACATGAATCCGCTGAAAATCGGAAACGTCATCACGGTAGAGAGCGGCCTCGTTGAGGTCCTCATCACCATCAACAACCTCAATATTCTGCACGACGACCAGACGTTTCGCGTCGGGCAGCTTGGCTCCTACGTGACCATTCCGATGGACAACCGCACGCTCGTCGGATTCGTCACCGGTTCGGGTCGCCAGGAAGTCACCACGGCCGACGTCGAACCTCAACTGATTATGAAGATTCAGCTCCTCGGCGAAATTCAGGCCGGTCGATTCGTCCGAGGCGTCAATGAGTATCCCATCGTCGGCGACGACGTCTGGGTCGCCGTCCGCGGCGATTTCGAGGCGATCTTCGGCACGTTTGATCAGCTTCTGGCGGGTTCCAAGCACCCGCAGAGCTTCGCGCTCGGTCGATTCGCGTACAATCCCGAGTTTGAGGTGAAGGTGCTGGGCACCGAACTTTTCGCAAAGCACGTCGCCGTGCTGGGCAACAGCGGATGCGGGAAGAGTTGTACGACGGCCCGGATACTCCAGGAGGTTCTCGACTTCGATCAGTCGCAGGTGATTCTGTTCGACATGCACGGAGAATACCGCAAGGCGTTTTCCGACGAGCACGGCCAGCTCAACGCCAACGTCACATACCTCGGCGTCGACGATCTCGTCCTCCCGTACTGGCTGCTCAAATACGACGAACTCGAAGCGCTGTTTGTTGATCGTTCGAACCCGCTGCATGTTACGACGCAGATTTCGTTTCTTCGGACGGCCCTGCTCGAATTCAAGCAGGACGCCGCCCGCGAGCTCGGGCTGACCAAATCGCTCACGCTCGATACCCCGATCTACTTCTCGCTTGATCGGATGAAGACGTACGCGGACAACCTCAACGACGCCCGATACATAGTGAACGACGACCATCTTGCGTTCAGCCAGCTCGCGCTACGCTCGCTGCCCGTCGACGAACAGCAGAAGCTCATGCGCGAACAGCGCTGCCAGTTTAACCGTGGGAACCCGGAGGGTGAGACGTCGCATCCGCTCTTTTTCGGAAAACTCCTCGGGCTCATCGACCAGATCGACACCAAGCTCAACGACCGGCGATACCGCTTCCTGCTCAACCCCATCGACCACGGATTGAATTCGAAGTTCTTTCGCGATCAGCTTCGCAAGACGGATCGGTATGAGCAGACCTCCAGCCTGATGAATCACCTGATCCGTCTGCTCACGGGGCGCATCGAACCGCGCAGCAACCTGACGATTATCGATCTGTCCGGCATCCCCTATGAGATCGTCGACATCACCGTCGCGGTTCTTACGCGGCTGGCGTTCGATTTGAACTTCTGGACCCCCGCGCGCCAGCGACATCCGATCCTTCTCGTGTTCGAGGAGGCGCACAACTACATCCCGCGCGTTGATAAGGGCGGGCTGCAGTTCGCCCGGACCGCGGTGGAGCGCGTCGCCAAGGAAGGCCGCAAGTACGGCGTAAGTGCCCTGATCGTGTCACAGCGTCCTTCCGAGCTGTCCGAAACCGTCCTTTCCCAGTGCAACAGCTTCATCGTAATGCGGCTCAGCAACCCCGAAGATCAGAAGTACGTCTCCAAAGTCGTCGGCGACCACTTTACCGGCGTCATTCAGATGCTTCCGGTTCTTAGGCCCGGAGAGGCGTTCGTCATCGGCGACAGCGTGCTGATGCCGATGCGCACGCTTGTCAACATCGCCTCGCCGACGCCGCAAAGCGCCAACCTCGATTTCTTCAAGGCGTGGGCGCAGGGAACCGAGCAGTACGACCTGGACGAGATCATTGATCACTGGCGGCGTCAGGATCGGCAACGGCTCGACGCGCCGGAAGAACCCGAACCGGCCGAGGCTAGCTCTGTCGATGAGCAACAAGAGCCGAAGCGCCCGCTTCCGGTTCGATCGGGAGTTCCCCAGGCCCCGTCGGGTCCGGTCCCGGCGGCGGCCAGGCCGACCGCCCCCGCACAGTCCGCCGCCGCCAGGCCGTCACGGTCTCGATGGCTCGTGCAGACGCCGAGATGACCCGGCGCCGGATGTAATGCGTGACCTACGGCGTTGCGGCGGTTGGCGCGGGCGGTTCGTGCTGATAAGATGCGCGAACCATGTCGGGCCAGGGGTCGTGTTTTGGAGTATGGCGGCTTCCGCTTGTCGTAGTCGTGACGGCGCTGCTCCTTTGGTATGCGCTTTCGGCGACGGGCATTTTTCTTCCTTCGGTTTTTCCGCCGCCGGCCCGCGTCGCGACGGGGTTTGGAGAGGAATTACGCACCGGTCGTCTGCCCCATGACATTGTGGTGTCACTTTTTCGCGTCGGCGCGGGATTCGGTGCGGCGGTCGTGCTCGGCGTCCCCGTAGGACTCCTGCTCGCTCATCGCCCGCGATGGCGTGTCGCCTTCTCTCCCGCGATCAACTTTTTTCGCAGTCTTTCCCCGCTCGCCTGGATTCCCTTTGCCATTCTGTGGTTCGGCATCGGCGACCTGCCGGCGATCTTTCTCATCTTCCTTTCGTCGATCTTTCCGCTGATCCTCGCGACGATGGTCGCCGTCGATGAGATTCCCTCCGTTTACTTTCGCGTCGCCCATGAACATGGCATCGGCGGATGGGAGTTGGCGCGTCGCGTCACCTTTCCCGCGATCCTTCCGCAACTCATCACCGCGCTTCGGGTGACAGCCGGGGTTGCGTGGCTGGTCGTCGTCGCGGCGGAAATGGTGGCGGGGCGCGACGGGCTGGGATTCGCCATCATGGACGCGCGAAACGGGCTGCGCATCGACCTCGTGGTCGTCGGGATGATCGTGATCGGCGTCATCGGCGTCGTAATCGACCGACTCATTACAAACCTTACACGGATGCCGAACGTGCGGTGGGGTTATGAACGATAGTCCGCTTCAGACGGTGAATCTCTCGCGCGCGTTCGGTATCGTGGAAGTCTTGCGAGGTATCGACCTCCAGGTCGCCCGCGGCGAGTTTGTCGCCGTGGTCGGTCCGTCGGGTTGCGGAAAGACCACGCTGCTCAGCCTTTTTTCCGGTTATGAACAACCGACGTCGGGGACCGTGGTGCGCAACGGCCGTGTACGGACCGTCTTCCAGCGCGACGGATTGTTTCCCTGGCTGACGTGCGCGGACAACATCGCGCTGGGACTGCGGGAGCTGTCGGATGCCGGAGAGCGCCGAGAGCACATGCGGCGTTTGCTCGGATTGATCAACCTGAACGGTTTTGCCGATCGTTTCCCGCATCAGCTTTCCGGCGGCATGCGCCAACTCGTCGAGTTGGCCCGGGCGCTGGCGGGCGACACCGACATTCTGCTCATGGACGAGCCGTTTTCGGCGCTCGATTATCTCTTGCGTCTGCGGATGCGCGGCGAGTTGGTTCGTCTGCTGCACGAATGTCCGCGAACCGTCGTCTTCGTGACGCACGATATCGAGGAGGCCGCCCAACTCGCCGATCGCATCATCGTGTTGACCGAACGCCCGGGTCGGATTCGCACCGAGGTGAGGCTGAGCGCCCCGCGGCCGCGCAACCCGACCGATCCTGCAGTCGTCAAGGCCGTACATCGAATCCTGACCGAGATGGGACTGGAGTCGGACCCGTCTGGGCCGGATTTCGCGTTGTAGAATGATATCAGGCGGACAAGGAGAACTCATCCATGAGATTTTCACCTCTCACGACACGCGTGCTCACTGCCTTGGCCGTGCTTGGGGGTATCGCGATCTTGCGATTCAAGCCCTGGCAGGCGGGGGCGATGATCGCCGCGGGCCATCGCGAGTCGCTCACCGTGGGCTTCCTGCCGGTGACGTGACATCTGACGTGCCCGGTCACCGACTTCGCGTCGCGGACCAGCACATCGACTCGGTTCGAGTCGCAACGATTCACGGACTTTCCCACCATGTCGGAGGCCATGAAGGCGGGTCGCCTGGACGCCACCTTCATGATCGCGCCGCTGGCTATGAAGCTGCGCGAACAGGGTCTGCCGGTGAAGATCTGCTACCTGGGACACCGCGACGGCTCGACGGTGATGGTGCGGAAGGTGGACACTGCGAAGGACTTGCGCGACCTCCGCGGCAAAACGCTCGCCATCCCCAGCAAGTACAGCAATCAGTATCTCGTACTGACGAAATTAATGGAGGAGCAGGGGGTTTCGCCGAGCGAGATCGATTTCGTCCAACTGCCGCCGCCGGACATGCCCGGGGCGTTGGCGGTCGGGGCAATCGACGCCTATTTCGTTGGCGAGCCGCACGCCGCCCGCGCCGAGCTCGACGGCACGGGGCGTGTACTCTACCACGCCAAGGACATCTGGCCGAGCTTCATCTCCTGTGTGCTGGTAGTCACGGAAGAGCTGATTCGTGAGAAACCGGAGGTCGTCCGTGACCTGGTCCGCGGCATCGCCGAAAGCGGCGAGTGGGCCGAACGTCACCGCGAAGACGCGGCGAAGGTGGCCGCCCCGTTCTTCCGCCAGGACGAGGCCGTCGTGCGATATGTCCTGACGACTCCGCCTGATCGTGTGAGTTACCGAATGTTGACGCCGACGGATGCGGAGTTTCAGCGGATCGCGGACATGGCCCTCAAAGCCGGGATTCTTGAGAAACCCGTGAACATATCGGAACTCCTCGACCGACAATTCATTCCGCCGGACATCAAGCCGGCGCGGATCGAGGTTCCCGCGACGGTCGAAGTCGGCGGTTGAGCGCGAGTGGACGGCCAGTCCCCGGCTGCCGGCGGCGGGGCGCGTGACAGTTCCGGCGGAGAATGGGCGCGTTTATCAGAACCCCAAGCGCAAGCGCGGGGCCTTGATACGCACCATGTACATAGCTTCCGGCCCGTCGCTGGCGCTTCCATGAGCGTGTCCGTGTCAAGGGCGGGACGTTCTGT
>ERZ1292633.2482-Hain-H41-02um-R1-2482-length-18845-cov-24_pt1 | contig 18845 bp, 18 predicted proteins | sample MGYA00564406_ERZ1292633 | MGnify/ENA primary metagenome ERZ1292633 (study PRJEB36523, sample SAMEA6512639) | groundwater metagenome | collected 2019-01-08 | study: AquaDiva: Metagenomics assemblies of 32 groundwater samples
AAAATCAACCTGATCCAGCGGCTGATCCTGATTAAAACAGGAAAATACATAAGTGACTTTTCCGGTTTCCGGGTCCTGGTGCGGTTGCAGGCACTGCGCGCAGATTTCCTTCATCATGCATTGCATCGGAGAGTTAATCGAACCAATGGCAAAATGATCTGCTTTTAAATAAGGTTTCAGTTGGTTATGGCGAGCCACACCCACAGCGGCCATCATACGGTCTGAACCAATCGCAATAATATGATCCGCATCCGCCAATGCAACGGGCTGAGCGCCGAGTTCACCGCTGGCATAAGCCACCATGGCTTGCACGATATTCCCCACATAGCTTTTATCCTGCGGGCGCGTGGCTGCAAAGCCCGGCGATTCATCACAACACCACACCACGATATCTGCGGCTGCCTCAATTTCTGCCACTTTGTAGCGGTCCACCAATTTTTTATAGCCTGCAAAATACAAGACTCTGGATCCGGCTGCACGCGCCGCCGCACCGATAGAAAACAGCACCGCGTTGCCCAAACCTCCGCCCGCCAGCACCACTGTTTCACCGGAGGGAATCTCTGTCGGCGCTCCAGTGGGACCCATCAGCACAACCGGTTCACCCGGTTTCAGCATCGCGCACAGATTAGAAGATCCGCCCATTTCCAGAACAATGAGTGAAACCAATCCACGCGCGATATCCACTGATGCGCCGGTTAACGCGAGCCCTTCCATGGCTAACCGGGTATCCCCGGCAGTTGTGGCCAGGGTTGCATAATTCTGGAAACGGTAAAACTGGCCCGGTTGAAAATGTTCTGCGGCCATCGGAGCATGTACAACCACTTCGATAATATTAGGGGCCAGTCTTTCCACTTTATAGACGGTTGGACGCAGTTGATTGTTCAGGCCTGCAAAAAACTGCTGCGCCGGCTGATCCGATTTTGGCTTAACACGTTCCAGAACCCGGTTCACCACGGGATAGCCCTGCTTGGCACTGGACATCGCTTTTACCACGTTACCTGAATAAGATGGATGCAGGTCGCCAAAGAAGCTGATGAAACGGCCATCCTGACTATCCTTGTAACGGCTGAGCAGCACCATCGCCGTGTCCGGTTTTGGATTGGCATATGGGGGTTGCACCGGATTGCCTTCTTCGTCGCAAGCCGTAAAATAACGGCCATTGAGTTTAAACAGTTTCTCGTCCTCTCGCGCCAGCACTGTATTGGGCTGAGTGCCTGCAGCAACCAGCAAAGCGCGCGCGGATAATTCAACTTCACCGGCATCCTGCCATTGCCCGGTTTCATCCTGTTTTTGTACCGCAAATTTTACCGATCGGATATGCTCCCATGGATCAACATTGACGCGCACAGGCGTCAAGCCTTCGGCAAACCAGATGCCTTCTTCCAACGCCTTTTCAACTTCTTCATGATTCAGCGTATAAGAGGGGCTGTCTGCCAGACGCTTACGATAAGCGATGGTTGCCCCACCCCAGGATTGCAATAACCCAATGATGCGCGGAGCACGTTCTTCCCGCTCAGCAGCCTGACGTTCTGCGCGGATTGCGCGCGCATGACCAAGAAACTCATCGGCGATCTCTTTTTCTTCCGCATCCCATACTTCACGGACGGCAGCTTCCCCCTGCACAGCGGTCAGAATTTCATACCGCTTTAAAAACTTTTCAACCTGTACCGGGTAATAGGCCAATGCTTCGGTCGCCGTATCAATGGCTGTCAATCCGCCGCCAATCACGACCACGGGTAGACGCAACTGCATATTCGCAATGGAATCACTCTGCGCCGCGCCGGTTAATTGCAATGCCATCAGGAAATCAGAGGCCGCACGCACCCCGCGTGCCAATCCATTCGGTAAATTCAGCACGGTAGGGCGTCCGGCGCCTGCTGCCAGAGCTACATGATCAAACCCTATGGCAAATGCATCATCGGTCGTCAATGTGCCGCCAAAACGCACGCCCCCAAACAAAGCAAACTCTTCTCTGCGCTCCAATAACAGGCGAATCAGTTTCAGGAAGTTTTTATTCCAGCGTACAGTGATGCCATATTCCGCTACGCCCCCGAAACCGGCCGGCATACGCTGATTCAGATTTTCTTCCAACTCACTGGCAAGTCGAATCGCTTTAAAGGGCACCCGTTCACCCTGCTGATTCACGCCCGAAATCTCTTCCGGCAGAGGTTCGATCTTAAGTCCATCAATGCCCACTACCGTGTGGCCTTCATTCATCAAATGATGCGCCAGTGTATAGCCAGCCGGTCCCATACCCACCACCAACACCTTACGCCCGGATGCTGGTTTCGGGACAGGCCGGCGCAGATTCAATGGATTCCAACGCGTCAGTAGGCTATAAACCTCAAATCCCCAAGGGAGCGCCAATACATCTTTCAGAGTCCGTGTCTCGGCTTGAGGGATATCCACAGGCTCCTGTTTCTGATAAATGCAGGATTTCATGCAGTCATTACAAATCCGGTGCCCGGTGCCCGCACACATCGGATTATCCAGCGCGATCATCGCCAGACTGCCCACTGCGACACCTTGCGTTTTGAGTTTATGAAATTCGGAAATACGTTCTTCCAGTGGGCAGCCTGTCAACAGAGCACCCAATTCACTTTTCTTGAATGTGAGTGGCTCATCCGGTAACTTGGATTTCTGTATCATGCCTTTTGAGCATGAGTCCTTGCCCTGCTCATGACACCAGATACAATAGTTGGCTTCGTCCAATGCGCCCATCAGGTCGGTTCCCGCATCGGTCAGCTCAAAACCATTACGCTCCCGCAAATGCCCAAGCCGATGCACGGGGTATCCTGCGGAATCATCGGTATCGAGTGTCAATAAATGCTGGAAATCCAGTTTGGCGGGCGACTTGAATAAAATACCCTGCTGCGTATGTTGCTGTCCGGCAGGCGTTCTCAATGCCCAGGCCGCATAGTGCAACGCCTTGTTCAGGCGTGATTCATTTTCTGCTTCCGCTTCCATCCATTGCGTCACTTTAGTGGCAAAAACCAGTTCAGAGAAAGCTTCATCAAATTCCGCCGCCAATTCTTTTTCAAGCCTCAGGCCATCAATTGTGTCCAATTCTGCATCACTGACTTTTCCTTTGGCCCGGCGCTGGACAAATTGCCGCTTGCAGAAATAAAGCGGAGCCAGCTCATGATGCCTTGCAGCCAATTGCTGCACTTCATTTTCAATATTGAATAGCCGGGCAATAAAATCTTCCAGCCAGGGTGCAATCTCAATCAATAGCGCAGAATCATCTTTGGCCGGCAATTCATCAGGATACGCACGCGCGTGCTCGAGCCTTTTACACAGCACCTCATCGCCGGTACGGAGAAAATCCAGAAATATCTGATCCAGTTTAACCAAACCACTACGACGATAGAGATCGGTAATTGTGAGCCCGAAATTAAAATCCGGTGAAGCGGTCATTGCTTCTTGTTGAACGTACAACGTTTTATCCAAGTTTTTCATAATCAATTATTTATTTAACGTTTTATTATTCTGCATAACTATCTGATACACAATCAATGATACCCTGCGCTAGGAGCCTGCCGGACTTAAGCAATCGTCACGAGCCAAGTGGGAGAACGAGTACGGATTTTCTTAATTTTGAGGCGCATAGCTAGACTATGCAACGAAAAATTGAGGAAATATGAACCGTTATCCCATTGGCGCGGTAGATTAGTGTTAGTTAGATCCGGCAGGCTCCTAGTTCCAAAAATATTCATTACTTATTCTTCTCATAATCAGATAACCACTGGACAAATTCATCAGGCAGCATGGGTTTTGCAATAAAATACCCCTGTATTTCATCGCACCCAAGCTCTGCGGCCAATTCGTAGTCTGCCTGAGTTTCAATACCTTCTACGACTACATTCAGGCCAAAAACCTTGCCTAATTTTATACTCAACTCAAGAATTGCACGAGCGGATGCGTCCTTGGTAGCGCCGTGCGCAAAGATCCGGTCTATTTTGAGTTCAGTAAACGGCATATATTTGAGTGTTTCCATGGTCGCATAACCTGTGCCAAAATCATCAATGGATAATCCAAATCCTTTAAGCCTTATTCGCGTCAAAATGTCCAAGCTTCTTGCAAAATCTTCCCCCAATTTACTTTCAGTAATTTCCAGAATGACCCGGTCAATTGGTACATTACAGCCGCGCACCGCTTCTTCATAAATTTCCGGCAAATTAAACCGATCCAGATTCTGCATTGAAACATTGACGGAAATTTTCAAATCCAATCCCTGCTGTAACCATAAATCCAACTGTTGCGCGGATTTTTTTAAAATATTCCGTGTAAAATCATTGATCAAACCACTTTGTTCGATAATTGAAATAAAATTGTCAGGAGAAATATAACCATATTGCGCATGCCGCCAACGCGCCAAACATTCAACACTCGTTACACGAGCGCTGGCAGCGGAAATTTTGGGTTGATAGAATATATCGATGTGGTCATCAATCAGCGCTTGCCTGATTTCTTCCACATCAAAAATTTGTCTTATTCTGGAAGGATCCACATTTGCTCGAATCGGCAACGAAAGCTGCTCCAGTATCGCCGCCAGAGCGCCGACCGTAACAGGCTTCGCCAATGTTCCAATGACATTCAATCCACGTACAACGGCCAACCGTTCGGTTGCTTTGAGCAAACCAGCATCCACACCTGAGAATAATACAATTTTGCCACCATATTTTTGGTCCGCAATATTACGCAGAAACTCAATGCCATCCATACCCGGCATTTCAATATCAAAGATCAGCAGATCCACAATGGCGACTTGAGCAGACAACACAAACAAACCCGCTTTACCATCTTCGGCAACAAGCACTTCACTGACACCCAGCTCCCTGAGCAAATGACTGACAAAATTAAGCATAAATTTGTCATCATCGAGCACCAATACACGTATATTTCTTTCTTTGTTCATCCGGGCAATTTAATCAAACACTCGTATATAACATCATCAACTGGTTCGGAGAATTACCCGTTCATTATAAAAACAGCAGCTTATATTAACGTGTTTTAAGAAAAACAGGTGCCGGTCTCGTAATCAGAAGTCTTCGCGCAACTCCAATTATCTTATTTATTCCGGATTGATTTCTGTTGCCTGTTTTATGGGTATCAACCATTTCAGAATAGTATTGACCAGCAAATCAGGATCAACCGGTTTAGCTAGAAAATCGTTCATACCCGTAGTTTCTTTTCCATGCTGAACCATAGCGGCAACAGCACCTGAGCATTCCAGAATTTCCTTGACAACCTGCTGATTCATTTCATTATCCTCAGCCACCAGAATAATAATCCCTTTTAGTTCCTGATGATTATTTTGCATCAAAGTTTAACTATCCTGCCGTTTCCTGGATTCTCGTTTATTCCTCAGCAGGGGAAATCATACCGGCTGCCACCGTATTATTACTGCTTTCATCAATGACAATAAAGCACCCGGTTGAACGGTTGCGTGCATAGTCGTCACATACAAGGGGCTGCTGCACTTTCAATCCGACATGGGCTATATCATTCATTTTCAATGTATTTGTTGCCTCATGAGCCATAGTATTGACATCGACTCGATAATCAATGCGGCTTATGACCGCTTTGACCATGCGGGTCGATTGCTTGATCAGGTACTTCCGGTTAGGATCGAGTGGTTGCTCAGAAAGCCAGCACAACATCGCATCAAATGCTTTGGTAACCCGTGGGGTTTCACCGGTCTTTACCAGCACATCCCCTCGGGAAATATCCAGATGATCTTCAATGGTCAACGTGACGGATTGTGGAGCGATCGCTTCATTAATGGGGCCTTCATACAGGATAATCTCCTTGATGCGCGAGGTCAGACCCGATGGGAGCACCGTAATATTGTCTCCAACGTGTATGGAACCGGATTCAATACGTCCCATGTATCCACGAAAATCATGCAGTTCCTTGGTTTGTGGCCGGCACACCCATTGCACAGGAAAACGAAAGTCCTCATGATTAATATCATCTTCAATGGAGACATTTTCCAGCAAATCTATCAGGGTGGAACCTTGATACCAGTTAAGCTGATCCCCACGCTCGACCACCATGTCCCCATTGAGCGCAGACATCGGAATATATTCGATATTACGTAGATTAAGCTTTTCTGCAAAAGCCGCGAAATCCTGACAGATCTTTTCAAAAACCGGCTGCGAATAATCCACCAGATCCATTTTGTTGACCGCCACTACCAGATGAGGAATACCCACCAGACTTGCCAGATAAGCGTGACGGCGTGATTGTGTGAGCACGCCCTTGCGCGCATCAATCAAAATAATCGCCAGATTGGCGGTCGATGCACCTGTGACCATATTGCGCGTATATTGCTCATGGCCCGGTGTATCCGCAATAATAAATTTGCGCTTGGGTGTGGCGAAATAACGATACGCCACATCAATAGTAATCCCCTGCTCGCGCTCAGCTTGCAATCCATCTGTCAGCAAGGACAGATCCACGCCCTGCATACCGCGCTTACGTGTCGTGTTGGTAATCGACGTTAATTGATCCTCAAAAATAGACTTTGAGTCATGCAGCAGGCGACCAATCAAAGTGCTTTTGCCGTCATCCACACTGCCTGCGGTAATGAAGCGTAATAACCCGGTTTGATCAAACGAAATTTTTTCAATTGCCGACATCTGGAAACCTTTTGGAAATTCGTATCACCGCAAAATTTAGAAGCAAATTGTTAGGAATGGGCAGAGGCAGGATTTATTCCCCTGACTGAATGCGGTGTTTACTCAGTCATTTTCACTGCTCATGCATTCATTTTAGAAATAGCCTTCTTTCTTGCGCAGCTCCATGGAGGCATCCGATGTTTGGTCATCCATACGAGTGGCGCCTCTTTCAGTAATACGCGTCATGGCAGTTTCAGCAATGATTTCTTCAACATTGGCTGCATCTGATTCCACCGGACAGGTGCAACTCATATCCCCTACCGTTCGGAAGCGCACAATCATTTGCTCCATTTTCTCGCCCTCTTGCGGCTGCACCAGATGAGAAACCGGCAGCAAACCCGCAGCACGGCGAATCACGGCACGCTGATGCGCGAAATAGATCCTGGGTACTTCCAGTTTCTCGCGCGCGATATATTCCCAAACATCCAACTCAGTCCAATTACTGATTGGAAATACACGGATATTCTCGCCAGGATGTGTCCGGGTATTATAAATATCCCATAATTCCGGGCGCTGATTTTTTGGATCCCATTGCCCGAATTCATCGCGGAAAGAAAAAATCCGCTCTTTGGCGCGCGCTTTTTCCTCATCCCGGCGTGCGCCACCGATACAGGCATCAAATTTGAATTCTGCAATGGCATCCAGCAGCGTCACTGATTGGAAAGCATTACGGCTCTGATTCTCCGAGCGCAGCACCACTCTGCCTTTTTTGATGGAATCTTCCATACTGCGCACGATCAATCGCTCACCCAATTCCTTGACGCGTTGATCACGAAACTCGATCACCTCGGGAAAGTTATGCTCCGTATCAATATGCATGAGTGGAAATGGAAAGCGCCCGGGGCGGAATGCCTTCTCAGCCAAGCGCAGTAAAACGATCGAATCCTTACCACCGGAGAACAGCAGAACCGGATTGGCGCATTCCGCCGCCACTTCGCGCATAATATGGATCGCTTCACTTTCCAGCGCATCGAGATGGGTAAAGGGAGGGTTATTCATTTTCTTTCTCTCAACATACAAAAAATTAAGCAAGCCTCGAACAGGCCGCTTCCAAAAAAATTACGGGTGGCATTGCTATCAATAGCATCTATTTTAGCGGGATGATCTTGCCGGTATGCAACCCGCATTCTTTAGTTTCCGGCGCTTCCCACCACCAACGTCCGGAGCGGATATCTTCTCCCGGTGTAACTGCACGCGTGCAGGGTGCACAACCGATACTGGGGTAAAATCTATCATGCAGCTTGTTATAAGGCACTTCATATTGTTTAAGGTAGCTCCAAACTTCTGTATTGGACCATTCAAGCAGCGGATTAACCTTCTGCATGCGATTACCCATATCATAAGCAGACACTTTCAAATCCAACCGGGTGGATGCCTGCTCACGCCTTATTCCCGTCACCCAGGCGCGTTTGCCATATAAGGCGCGGCGTAATGGTTCCACCTTACGGATATGGCAACACTCCTTGCGCAAATCAATGCTTGCATAAAAACCATTGACGCCATTCTTGGCCACATAGGCCTCAATCTGTTTCACATTGGGAAAATAGATGCGTAATGGCGTTTTATACCGCTCCCGCACTGTCTGCATCAAGTCATAGGTTTCTTGAGGCAAGCGTCCGGTATCCAGACTGAACATATCAATATTAAGCAGGTAGCGGTCAATGATATCGGTCAACACCATATCTTCGGCACCCAGGCTGTTGGCAAATGTAACCGGCGCATAATCACGTATTGTTTCGACCAGAATAGTGACAACCTGCTCAACTTTTTCCTGCAGTTCACTCATTGATCCGACCTGCTGTCGAATTTCCCTTGCGCGGCGCCCGCCGGAATAATGGCAGTTTTTGATCAAAAGAAGCCTGATAAACTTCAGAGAAATCCGTTAATGCTTTTAAAGCATCCCCAATTTTACGATCCGGGCGTGGTGCAAAGGCATCAAAACCCACGCGCTGCATATAGAATAACTGATCACGCAATACGTCGCCGATCGCGCGCAGTTCTCCGGTATAACCCAGGCGCGCGCGCAAGTTATAGGCAATGGAATAACCCCGGCCATCCGAGAATTTCGGAAAATCAACCGCGATCACAGAAAATTTATGGATATCGCCTTGCAAATCCTCCGGGCGCTCATCACTGGCCAGCCATACGCCTATTTCAGTACGTTGTTGCAATGCATCGCGTTGTGCCAGCCATACTTTCAGAGGAACAATCATTTTACCTGCTGCAACAACTACGTTCCCGGCGGATTCCTGCTCATTTAATCGCAGAACAGTCCAATCATCCTCAACGATCGCTTTATTTTTTATAATCATCTTGATTAGAACCTTGGAGAATAATAAGGAACCGAATATTGCGCAGGAATGACAGCATGCTTGTCGACGGACTCTTCTTCCTCTCCATCAAAATCTGTTGCATACACATGTTCCTTAAAGGGTGTATGACCCATGCGGCGTACCGTATCAATAAAACTTTCGGCTTCTATCCGTTCACGCAAATAAACCTGTAACAGGCGATTGATCACTTCAGGTACCTGATTAAAAGTAAAGGACGGGCCGATAATCTTGCCGATCGCACTGTGATTGCCTTCAGCGCCACCCAATGATACCTGATACCATTCATCATGATCCTTTTTCTCAACCCCGGTGATGCCGATATTGCCGATATGATGTTGCCCGCATGCATTCACACACCCTGAGATATTGATGTCGATTTCACCGATATCGTGCTGAAAATCCAGATCCTCAAAACGCTTGGCAATGGATATTGCCAGCGGTATGGAACGCGCATTGGCCAAAGTGCAGAATTCCGCGCCAGGGCAACTGATCATGTCTGTCAACAAACCAATATTGGGTGCAGTCAACTCATGTGCAGTCGCTTCCTGCCATAAACGAATCAGATCTTTCTGCCTGACATCAGCCAACACCAGATTCTGTTTATGGGTAACGCGTAATTCTCCCAAACTATAACGATCAGCCAAATCCGCAACTACCTCCATTTGCTCAGCCGTCGCATCGCCCGGTGCATTGCCCGGTTTCTTCAATGACAAAACGACAATCGCATAACCGGGAACACGATGCGGTTTAACATTGCGCGACATCCAGTTGGAAAATGAACGGCTATCCGCTTGGAATGCATTCAGTTGCGAATCATGATCCGCCAGTATTTCATAGGCTGGATCCGTAAAGAAACTGGCCACGCGATTGACTTCTTCAACGGTTAAAGTGCCTGGACCGTCCTTAAGATCCGCCCAATCGGCTTCAACCTGACGCCTGAACTCATCAATCCCCAGAGCTTTTACCAGTATCTTGATACGCGCTTTATATTTATTATCACGGCGGCCATACTGGTTATAGACTCGCAGTATGGACTCCACATAGGTCAAAACATGCTGCCAGGGCAGGAATTCGCATATTTCACTGCCAATGATGGGGGTACGTCCCAGCCCGCCTCCCACCAGAACACGAAAACCGGTTTTGCCTTGGGCATTTTTAGTCACCGACAAGCCGATATCATGTGCGCTGATAGCGGCGCGATCTTCCTTGCCCCCGCTGATTGCGATCTTGAATTTACGCGGCAAATAGGCAAACTCCGGATGAAAAGTGCTCCATTGACGCAAAATCTCGGCATAGGGACGCGGATCAACCACTTCATCCCATGCAACACCGGCGAATTCATCCGATGTAATATTGCGCACACAGTTACCGGATGTCTGGATGGCGTGCATCTCGACCGAAGCCAGATCAGCCAGGATATCCGGCGTTTCTTCCAACTTAAGCCAATTAAACTGAATGTTCTGTCGTGTCGTAAAATGACCATAACCACGATCATATTTCCGCGCAATATGCGCAAACATGCGCATCTGCCTTGAAGATATCAGACCATAGGGCACGGCAATGCGTAACATATACCCATGTATTTGCATATACAAGCCATTTTGCAAACGCAGAGGCAGAAATTCCTCTTCCGTCAATTCACCGGAAAGACGCCGACGTACCTGATCACGGTACTGCTTCACACGCTCATCCACTATTTGCTGATCATATTCATCATAGCGATACATATTTAATTTCCCCGCACACTCATTCAACGATGCTCAGTATGATATGCAATAAATTCAATGATATTGGACTATCTTTATTAACCAGAAATTCAACCTGTCTAAATACTCTAAGATTCCGTCTTGCTATAAAATTTCGATACCGGCAATAATAATGCAGCATCCAGCGGAAATTTGGCGCCATACTGCATAATATGATTGACATCAGCATCTTCGTCATGCCTTAAGGCCATACCGATATAGGCATGTTCACCGCTCTCGCCCACCACAATCCCAATGCGTCCTCCACAACCATTAAACCACGTGACCTGTTTTGGCTTATTCTCAATATTTGTACTCATCAATCAATCCTTTGTTTCATTACCAGAAAATTACTGAAACCTGTCAATGAATCAGCAAGTTACCATCACAGCTATTATCATCGTGGCATACAGAGCAATTGCTTCATTGTCGCCTTAAATGTATTGCCCATTCAGTATACTGCCCGGCTTTTGTTTGAACACTTAAAAATCAGTTTGATACATGCCATTACTGTTGCCGGTAGCATATCGCAATCTCGCTATTCTACCAAAAAACCAAACGGTGATCGTCGCATGCGCACTAACCACATATGAAACACAATACATTCATTCCATACAAAAAAGATCAACGCAAGACGGTATCGCCAGAGAAACTGGCAAGTCATACCTTGCAATTGATTCCATTTATTTTTTTGTTTGGCTTTTTTAGCTGGCGGCATCATAGCAATACATTTTTATAATTCAAAATAATATTATGTTAGATTTATATAACCATTTATTATTAGCAGGTGTTATTTATGAAACTGCAACAACTTCGCTATTTATGTGAAACCGCCTATCAGGATATGAATTTATCCAAAGCGGCAAAAAATCTGCACACCTCTCAGCCCGCCATCAGCAAACAGATACAGATGCTTGAGGATGAATTGGGTGTGGATGTTTTTGTACGCAATGGTAAACGCATTGTGCAGGTGACCCCGCCCGGGAAAATGATCATAAAAATTGCTGCCCGGATGCTTCGCGATGCCGATAATCTCAAAAAAATTGCCCAGGAATTTACCAATGAAGCCGGCGGCACGCTGACCATCGCCACGACGCATACACAGGCACGATACGCCCTGCCTCCTGTAATCAAACGCTTTACCGAACGCTACCCAAAAGTCAAACTCATCCTGCGGCAAGGCAGTCCAACGCAAATCTCAGCCTTAGTCACTTCGGGTGAAGCGGATATTGCTATCGCCACTGAAGCGATCGAGCAATTTCAGGAGCTGATCATGTTGCCGTGTTATCAGTGGAACCGATGCGTCGTTGTGCCACCTAAGCACCCGCTCCTGAAATTAAAAAAACTGACATTGGAAGCGATTAACCAGTATCCCATCATTACTTATGATTTTGCTTTTACCGGCCGTTCAAAAATCAATCAGGCATTTGAAAACCGGGGGCTGGAGCCTAACGTGGTACTGACCGCAATAGATTCTGATGTGATAAAAACTTATGTGGAACTGGGATTAGGAGTCGGCATACTGGCAAACATGGCTTTTGATGCCAAACGAGACAAGAATCTTCGGTCCATCGATGCCGGTCATTTGTTTGAACCCAGCACGACACGCATTGGCATCAGCCGCAACAGTTATTTACGCGGCTACATATTTGATTTTATAGAAATGTTTGCACCGCATCTTGATCAAGCAAGTGTCCAGGCCAAGCTGGAAAGCAGCAAAATGTGAGGATTCAAAAATGTAAATTGATTCCCTCTCAAATTAAAAGTACCATGGCACGGTAACTCGTTACTTATCATTGAAGGTAAAAACCAAATCATTTGTTGAGGCCGGAAAATGAAAAAGATCTTCAGTCTGTTATTGGTGTCATTCATACTGGTAGTCATCGCTCTCGGATCCGGCGCTTACAATATGGCAGCTACGGAAAAACACTGGGCTATCACTGAAAAGATCATCGAATGGGTGCGTGAGAGCTCCATTGAAGCACGCGCCAAGGATCTGGAGGTACCTCCACTGGATGGCGCAGAACTGCTCTTGAAAGGCGCCCACCACTACCATGCCATGTGCACGGCTTGCCATTTAGCTCCCGGTCTGGAACCGACAGAACTCTCGATAGGTCTTTATCCACAAGCGCCGGTATTCTATCAACGGAAACCAGATAACGATCACACCGAAAAATTGAACCGTGCCAAAGCCTATTTCTGGGTTATCAAAAATGGCTTGAAAATGACTGCCATGCCAGCCTGGGGTCTGAGTCACGATGACAATACTATCTGGGCCATGGTGGCCTTTGTCCTCAATATGGGCAATATGACACCTGAGCAATATGAGAATCTCACCCATTCAAGCAAAAATCACACACATGGCCATGAACAAAGCGATCATTAATTTGCTCGAGATTCAAATGACTCTATTTCCAGAAGATACTGTTTACTAAGGAATGATTGTTTGATCCAATCAACCCTCTCTGAAAATCTTGTTACCAGTTACCTCGGCGCAAATTATCAGATCGGCACCGGCACCGGCTCAATTTCCTTGCAAATCAATCAATACTCAGAACCGCTGGCAAGACTTCTAACCGCATCAAAACAACCTTGCGCTGCAATTATCAGCGCATATAATCCATTCAGCCGACTTCTGAACGATAAAGAAAATCGGGCCTTACACGAATCACTCATGCATTTCTTAAGTAGTTGTTCATACGCAATGATTGAAAGCTTAAATACTGATTCAGCCGAAGTATGGCCTGCAGAAAAAAGTTTTTTTGTGCTTGGTCTGGATCTGAATACCTCCAAATCGTTGGGGCAGCGATTTAATCAGAACGCCATTGTGTGGATAGATAACGATGCGATCCCCCGACTGATCTTGCTGCGCTAAATACATAGCAGAAACTGACGCGAATCATTCAAGATATTTCTGCTAAAAATTCAATATAGCTGCCAACGCAAACCCAATGCTATACTTAATAATTTAACAACAGGTTGGGAGACGACTATGAAGAAAACACTTATCCTTCTGACTTTAGCTATCTTCAGCTTTGGATTGATTGCCTTTGATGCAGATGCCAAGCGTATGGGTGGCGGCAAGAATATCGGCAAGCAACGCCCATCGGTTAACCAGCAAGCCGCGCCTAATCCACAACAATCACCTTCCGCTGCACCCGCGCCGGCATCTGCAGGTGGAAGCAAATGGGCCGGACCACTGGCCGGCCTTGCAGCCGGTGGCTTACTGGCCGCCCTGTTTATGGGCGGTGCATTTGAAAATATCAACATGATGGATATTGTCATCCTGGTATTACTCATGGGCGCTGTTTTCTTTGTCATCCGCATGCTGCGAAAACCTCGACCCGGAGAATCCATGCCTTCCATGCAATATTCCGGCGCAAATACAGGCACTCAGAATCGATTTAACACACCACCCTTTACCAATACCGCATCAACTGACAACAGCGGCACAGCCTATCGTCAACCCAATATCCCGGCAGATTTCAAGGTAGAACCCTTTATACGCAATGCAAAGGTTTCATTCATACGTTTGCAAGCCGCGCACGATGCGGGTGATATTAACGATATCCGCGAATACACTACGCCGGAAATGCTAGCAGAAATCAGTATGCAGATTAATGAACGCGGCAACACCCAGCAAAAAACGGAAGTTATGTTCATTGATGCAAACCTGTTGGATATTGAAACCACCGATGAGATGGCGATAGCAAGTGTGCGCTTTACCGGTCAACTACGCGATGCCCCCGATGGTACGCCGGAAGCATTTGATGAAATCTGGCATGTCCAGAAAAATCTTAAGGATCCTGATGCCACTTGGTTATTGGCTGGCATCCAGCAAACTTCCTGATCCTCTATTACATCATCAGTCCGGCCTGAACCTTAGAACTTTGCCAAACGATCAGGCTGGACGCTAAACGTACCATCAGAAGCTCTTCTTTTTATCCCGTTGATCATGTATACGCGATTATCAAAAGTTGTATTAGTCCTGGCTATCGCTCTTTATACCTCACTAGTGGCATTCAACAACCTGACCGACTACGACTCAAATTTCACAATCGTCAATCATGTCCTTAAGATGGATACCACTTTTCCCGATAACAAAGGACTCTGGCGAGCCATTGAGTCTCCAGTGATTCATCATATGATTTATGGTTTGATTATTTTTATTGAAATCGTTATTGCAGCGCTCTGCTGGCTGGGTGGCTTTCATTTATACAGAAACATCAAATATCCCGCACAATTCAATCAAGCAAAAAGAATGGCAATTCTGGGATTAACACTCGGTTTTATACTATGGTTTATAGGATTTATGACCGTTGGTGGAGAATGGTTCTTGATGTGGCAATCGGACATCGCCAATGGACAGCAAGCAGCATTCCGCTTAGTCATGATTATTGGCATTACTCTCATCTATCTGGCACAAACTGATGAGGAAAAACATGCCTGATTGCACCCTTACAATCACCCGAATATAAATCAACCGTTACCGCTATCAGGATAGCCACGCTCCAAGCTATCCCAATAGCCATATAAATTCTTAACAATCAGATTCAAACGAATTGAGACAAATCAAGAGCGATTGGTGTGCCCACTATAGATGCGATTTCATTGGTATTGAGTTCGTTCAGGGCTGCGAAAGCAAACAAATCCCCTTGTGTCGCGAATGTCTTGCCCGGACCGATGAGCGCATTGAATGCATCCACATCAGCCTGTGATGGGGTAGTGCCAACAACAGTCTGGAATAAGTGTGTAATCAAGACTTCATTTGAAACACCCGGTGCATAGGTGTTGATCATCTCCTGGGCTAAAGTCGCCAGATTTTTCCCATCCATTCCTTCCTTAACCCACTCACTGAGCAGACTGGCAGAAGGCGCTGCATTGAATGCAGCCTCCAATAAGGCATAAATATTATAGGTTGCATCACCCACATTGGTATTGAACGCGAACAGATCATTATCAAACAATCCAAATTCTATATCGACAAGACTGTCTTTTCCATCAGTACCTGAAATCGTATTGTCGGTAAACAATTTGCTGAAATCATAAGTAGAAAAATTCCCGCTGAAGATAGCCGCATCAAATCCATCACCGCCATCCAAAACATCATCGCCCTTGCCACCAAATACATTATCGTTACCGCCGCCCAGATCAAAGAATTCATTAAAATCGAAACCTTGAACCAAGGGATCATCCGATTCAGAACCTTTAGTATCCAGCGCCAACCCTGATCCGGAAAATGCCACGGCGTGCAAATCCCCAATGAAAAGTCCCGAGTCGTAAATCTGATCCCCTGTATCTGAAATGGCAACCTTGATCTTATTGACACCCACGTTTACCGGTGCAATAACCGTCAGCAAATTGGAGATGCCATCATATTCAAGAGATACAGTGCCGCCTGCATTATCCCTGAAATTTCCGGCCGCCAAATTAGCGCTTAGAATACTCAGCGGCTGATCAGCCCGGTTATTGAACAATGCATAGTTGACACCATTGATATACACACCGGCAATATCGACAAAGCTGCTATCTTTAAACTCAGGAAATTCATCGGATCCAAAGACAAGATTAAATTTGACACTGGTTAAAGCCGGATCACTGACGGTAAAACTGAACTCAAGCACAGTGGCATCCTCAACATCACCCGCCGCTGAAAAAGCACCATGAACCGTTGTATTCAGATCGGAATCCGTCTCAGAAGGCGTCAGCGATACGCCATAGCTGCCGGCGGTATTGGTTACCGGAGGATCTCCATCGCCTGAGGTAAGAAAAAGACCGGAGCCGATTCCAAGACCCGGAATAGTGCCGTCATAGAAAGCAATGGATGAAGTGCTCGTTGTTGTACCACCTGAAGAAAAATCGGAGCTGGTTCCATATTTCAGCGTGATAGAACCCGCGCTGATTGTGACGCCTGATGCTGCCGATAACAAGGCTGAAGCCAAGCTTGAGGTCGTATGTGTTGGTGGATTGTATAAAGTAAAAGCTGACATTTGTGTACCCTCCGTTTCTAGTATTTAAGTTTTCAACGCTGTTAACTCACGGTAAATAAAGCATCATAAAACTACAACTGACTTGAGATACTCAGGTTTAAGCTACCCATGCATCAATGCCGGCCTGGGCAATCTGCGCATCCTGAAATGACCGTACACCACTGACGCCAATTGCGCCGACAAATTGATTGCTCACCGTAATCGGCAACCCTCCTTCAATGGGCAATGTACCCGGCAAATTCAAATAACGCATGCGTCCTTCTGCGATATTCTCTTCCCATATCTTGGTCGGGCGGCGAAAAGCAATCGCGGCACGCGCCTTCTCAATCGCCACATTGATACTACCGAACTGGGCGTTATCAAGGCGTTGCAGGTAGAGCAAATGCCCGCCATCATCCACAATTACAATGACAACCGGCCACCCATTCCGATACGCTTCAGCCTCCGCACCCACAGCGATCTTCTTGGCATCATCCAACGTAAGAATTATTTTGTTAATAGTCATAGCCACCTCATCAAACAAACTAACACTTTTCAAATAATGCCATGTCTTGATCTGCTCTGTACAACTTAAATTTATAACCTATTTTTTAAATATATCAAGAAACCGGATGAATCCATTTGATCCATAACAATGTTATATCAATTAAATCCCGGCGCCACCTTCAAACATTTCCTGGCGCATCTGCGCCTGTGAAATATTACTACCGGGAGGTACGCTGCGTGTCAACCACACATTACCGCCGATCGTCGATCCCCGTCCGATGGTAATGCGCCCCAATATCGTTGCCCCTGCGTAGATCACCACATCGTCTTCTACAATGGGATGACGCAAATTACCCTTCACCAGCGTGCCATTCTCATCCACCGGAAAACGTTTGGCGCCCAGGGTAACGGCTTGGTAGAGGCGTACATTCTGGCCAATCACGGCCGTTTCACCAATCACCACGCCAGTGCCATGATCAATGAAGAAACTGCCGCCGATCTGCGCCCCCGGATGGATTTCTATCCCGGTTGCTGAATGTGCAATTTCTGAAATCATGCGCGCTATCAGCGGTACGCCCAATCCATGCAGAACATGCGCCAGCCGGTAGTGCGTAATGGCCATGATGCCCGGATAACAAACCAGCACCTCATCCACATTACGCGCCGCCGGATCACCCTCATAAGCCGCAATAATATCGCTTTCCAGCAGGCTTCTGACTTCCGGCAAACGTTTGGCGAACGCCTGGGTAATGACTACCGATTGCTCACGATCCTCATTACTGAGCGTCTCCAGCCCGGAGTTATAATGCAATTCATGCTGAATCTGCACCATCAACTCCCGCAATGTCATATTCAGCGTATGCCCGACGTAATGATCAATGCCCTCATCCGCCAATTCCGACGAACCCAGCCGGTTAGGAAACAACGCCGCACTCAAGCCTTCAGCCACTCCAGCCAGAATCCTGCGTGACGGCAGTTTGGGCGGCCTGTCATGCCGATTGCGGCTCTCCAGCGAAGCTACGCGTAAAGCACGCAACTCATCCACAATGCTATCCACATCCAGAAAAGTGCTGCGCAAAAGAAGGTCTCTTGTTCTTTTGGTATTGTTCACTCTATTGTCAAACCCTGTTCATCAAACAATCCTTCAAAAAGAATACTGCTCAGATAACGCTCAGCGGAATCCGGCAAAATAACCACAATGGTTTTTCCTGCATTCTCCGGCCGTTTGGCCTGGCGCACCGCAGCCGCAACCGCTGCGCCGCAGGAAATACCCGCCAGAATGCCTTCTTCCCGCGCCAGTCGCCGCGCATAAAGAATCGCTTCTTCATTACTGATTTGCTCGACTTCATCCACCAATGCAAGATCCAGATTATCGGGTACAAAGCCTGCGCCAATGCCTTGTATTTTATGCGGCCCGGGTGTCAGTGACACACCGGCACGTTTCTGTGACAGCACCGGACTGGCCGCCGGTTCAACCGCCACCGAGGTGATGGCCTTGCCCTTGGTTTGCTTGATATAACGGGAAACTCCCGTAATTGTGCCGCCTGTTCCCACGCCGGCTACAAAAATATCGATGGCTCCGTCCGTATCATCCCAGATTTCCGGCCC
>ERZ1292633.2483-Hain-H41-02um-R1-2483-length-18835-cov-5_pt1 | contig 18835 bp, 17 predicted proteins | sample MGYA00564406_ERZ1292633 | MGnify/ENA primary metagenome ERZ1292633 (study PRJEB36523, sample SAMEA6512639) | groundwater metagenome | collected 2019-01-08 | study: AquaDiva: Metagenomics assemblies of 32 groundwater samples
GATGCTGTAATATTAATGGGTGAAATTGGTGGAAATGATGAAGAAAAAGCAGCAGAATTTATTTCAACAATGACAAAACCTGTAGTAGCATTTATTTCTGGAAGAACAGCACCTCCTGGAAAAAGAATGGGACATGCTGGAGCTATCATTTCTGGTGGAAGTGGAACAGCAGAAAGCAAAGTTGAAGCTTTCAATAAAGTTGGAGTTCAAGTTGCTGATACACCTAGTCAAGTAGTTGATTTATTAAAAAATGTTTTAAAATAAAAGAACTTTTAAATATTGTAGAGACGAATTTAAATACGTCTCTACTGAATCTGTTTATTTTTATCCTATAATTCTTACAATCAAATCATCTTGTAAAAACAATTAATATTTGATAAAATTTAATAACGATAAAATCTTGGAGTATAAAACATGAAAAAGTTACTTGCATTACTTATTAGTACAACGGCTATATTCTCAGCTTGTTCAAAAGCAGATATAAATTCAGATTTAGTTAATGATACAAACCTTGAAGCATTAGCTTCTACTAAAAAAACTGTCTCTCAAAAAGTTATAAATGAAAATAAAGATAATATTCAAAAAGTAGCAAAAGGTATTTTTACAAATAAATTTGCTGATGGTTTAAAACCTAAAACAAGTAAAAATGATTTTGACAACCTAAATCCTGCATTTAATGGTGAAGTTATTTTTAATTCTCTAAATAATAACGAAATAGATAAAACATCTTTATATCTTCTAAGTGATGATGCTGTTAGAAAAGAATTTAGTAAACATGGTACACCTGATAGTTTAGCAAAAATAACTGATACTCAAGCAAATCAATTACTTAGTGTTTTAAAAGCTGGTGATATTATACTTTGTGGAAATGATGATTCTTTTATTCATACTATTGTTTATGAAGGAAATGGAGTTATTATACACTCTTTAGCTAGTCTTGATCCAAAATATTGGGGCGTAGTAAAAGAATCTTTAAAAACCTATTTAGGAAGAAGTGAAAGAGATAAATTTGTTGTTCTAAGAGCAAAAAATATAACATCTGATGATATTAAAAAAGAACTTGAATTTGCAAATAAACAAGTTGGAAAACCTTACGATTCATTATTTTTATTCAATTCTGGCGATAGATTTTATTGTACCGAGTTAGGCTATCAATCAATTTTAGCTATGACAACAAAAGTAAGAGTATTACCTCATAAAGAAAAATATGGTTGGCAAATAGTTTCTAATGATGATTTTATGGATTCTCCAGACTTTGATACTGTTTGGACACTAGGAAGAGAAAGAGCTGCTATTGGTAAGAATCATACATATTAATTAGAAAATTTTGTTTAGAACGTTCTTGTAACTCTCTAAAAAGAGGGCGTTTCATAAAACGCCCCTATATAAACATTTGGTTACATTTTTGATTAAATTAGTTTTATCTTAAATAAAATCCCGTTTCTTTTGTATAATTAACATTCAAAAAATTACAAATACAATCTATTTCCAATGCATTAAGTTTATTTTTATCATTATTAAGTTCTTCTACTATTTGATTTTTTGATATATTAGTTGGTAATTTAGATTTATACAATAAATAAAAAGATAAAAAATCTATAATAGATTGAGGAATAATGTTACTATTTATAGAAGTAACTGTTTTTTGAAAAATAGCAAGATCTTTTCTAATAGTTTCTTGTGGAGCTTTATTTATCTGCATAATAATATTTTGAAAAATTCTTTTTCGTTGTTCTTTTTTCTGTTTTATATTTTCTTCAAAATCTCTTATTAAATTAGGAAATCTATTTAAAACTAAAATTATGGTATTTATATTTTTAAAATATTCTATATATAATGGTTTATCAGAATTTTCAAACATTTTTTTCAAATCAAGTAATGATTTTTTTATCTTATTATATTTTGATATTATGAGTTGTTTATTAAATTCAACAGAACCACTTATATTCATTGGTAAATCAACAAACATAGAAGCTAAAAATTCAAAACTTCTAAGAATATTATCCTCATAAATCTCTATCATATTTTGAACTAATGATTGTATTTCTTTATAACTAGTAATTTCTTTCTGTATTATTTTTTTATTTATCGTTTTAAATTTTGACAAAAATATTTCAGCATTATCTTTTATAGAATAATCAAGATCATTAAATATGTCTGATTTTATCATTATTTCATCAGTTTTTTTTGCTCTAGGAACATAACGCCCATCTCTTGTAATATAAGCATAAGTAAAAAGAGTATGATAATTATTTATATCAATCTCTATTAATGAGTTATTATTGGTATCTTTTAAAACATTTGCTTTTATATATCCTGTTTTGGGTAAAAAACTACTAACAATTAAATGAGGAGAAGAATCATCTACCAAAAATTCTTCTATTTTTTCCATACTTATAATTAATTTTTCTATTCTAGTAAAACTATCCGTATAAAAAGTTAATTTTGATAATTTTTTTTCTACAAAATCTTTTAACATTTCAGCAATTTCTTCTGGGATATTAAAAATATTATAATCTTCATCAAAAAAGGTATTTGCTTCTGGTTTAGAAATATATTCAACTAACTTAAAATTTATTTGACTTTTTAATCTTTTTACTTCAATTAAAAGTGTATATATATCAAATTTTTCTTTTATTATGGTTAAATCTGAATCTTTTAGCTTCTTTTGACTTGTTCTAGAATCTATTTTATCTTGAGTTTCAGAGTTAGAGGAAATATTCCTTTTTTTTAAATCAAATAATTCTTTATCTATTTTTGATATTTCTTCAATCAAAGTATCTTTTATATTTTCGAGATAACGAAGACTTTTATTTATTTCTCTCATTTCATTTTTATTATTATTATCAAATTCTTTTATACTTCTTATATCATTAGAATCTAAATTAGAAATATTTTTAGGATATTTATATAATACTTCTTTTATATCCTCTTCATTTTTAGAAGATATTATTGATCTAAGTATTTTTTCAGGTACTTTTGGGGTAGTAATTAAATTTTTAGTATTAAAATAATCATTACTTTTTTTTGAAATAATATTTTTTAAACTGTTTCCAGAACTAGAATTTGGTCGTATATTAATCTCTGACTCAGAATTCATTAACAAATATTTTAAAGAATCATTACTATTATTTTCTGTTTCGTTTTTTTTCTCAGGACTAGTATTTATTATTACTGTTTTAGTATCAGTAATAGATTTTTTTAATAAATCATTAGTTATAATAGTTTTATTAAAAGAGATATTTTGATTTATTGAATTAGCTAAAATATTTTCTTTTTTATAAGATAAAAGTTCTCTTTTTATTTCTTGCATATCTTGATATCTATCTTCTTTTTCTTTTGAAATTATTTTCATAATAATTTTTTCAAGATTTGGAGAAATAGATGGTAAATATTTAGATATTCTTATAGGTTCATCTAAGGTAACACTTCTTATAATTTCAAAGGCATTTTCTCCATAATAAGGAAAATTACCAGATAAAATATAATAAAGAGTGATTCCAAAAGCATATATATCAGTTTTATAATCCACATTTTTAGGATTTTGGATTTGCTCAGGAGACATATATAAAATACTTCCCATAATTGTTCCAGCTTTTGTAAGATGAAGATTATCATCCATTCTTACTAATCCAAAATCCATTATTTTTAGAGAAGTGTTATCGCAATATATTATATTTGCTGGTTTTATATCTCTATGAATTATTTGTCTGTCGTGAATATATGAAAGAGCATCACAAACTTGTGTCATAAGAGGTACAATAAAATCTTCTGCCAAAACACCATTGTCTATTACTAAAGCTTCTAAGTCTTTACCATTTAAATATTCCATAACCATAAAACAACTTGTTTCATCTTCGCCTAAATCATAGACTGAAACAATATTAGGATGATTTAGTAATGCTAACGCTCTTGCTTCTCTATAAAATCTGGTTTTAACTTCATTTCTAGCTTCAGCTTGACTAACTGGAGGTATTTTTACCGTTTTTATTGCAACCATACGTTGAAGCCTTGGATCACGTGCAAGATGCACCGTTCCCATTCCACCACTTCCAACTTGTTTTATTATTTCGTAATTTTTTAAACTCATTCTATAATTTTAAACTTAAATGATATAAAAAAAAAGATAATATTTCCTAAATAATAAAAAAAACTGATAAAATGTTTATTTGTAAAAAATTTTAAAAACAAATTTTGATTGAAGGTATAAAACATGAAAATTTATAAAAAAACTGTATTACTTTGTATGTTGTCTTTTTCGTTATATGCTTGTCAAAACACAACTAGCACAACTCCTAAAATTGTAACCCCTTCAGTTGAGCCTTCGTTTTCATTGCCAACATTACCAAATGATTTAGTACCACCGATAAAAGCCCCTATTATTTTAACAACTCCTTCACCATCATCAACACCGTTAACTATACCATCTTCTTCAGTATCTCCTTCTAGCAACAATAATACTTCAGGAACGATAGGGACTACATCTGATATAAAAGATTTAGCAACTTTTAATGGAAAAGTTTATGATAAAAATGGATTTCCTCTTAATGATATAAAAGTATCTGCAAAATCAATTGATCCAAACGTAAAATGGGAAGGTCAAGAACAACTAACTCAATCAGGTTCTTATGTTTTTAGAAATGCTCCTGTTGGTGTAAAACTTGAAATATTAGCAAAAAAGCAAAATTGGACAACAAGAACAAGAATAGAAGTTTTAAAATCTAATTTAACTGGAGATCCTCAAGCTAATATATTTGATTTTGGAAAAGGTGGCGACAATACAGATCCAAATAACTTTTATTATTTACAAGATGAGCCTGAAGTTATGTTATTAAAAATAAATGGAATTGCAGCTAATTATAATCCAAATCAAGATAAAAAATCAGATCTTGAGCCAGAAAATTATAGTGCAGACATAAGAGGTATAAGTGCGAGTAATGTTCTTCTTGAATTAAATTTTAGTGAGCCTGTTATAAGAGATGATGTTGAAAATTATTTTAGAATTAGATCTCAAAAAATTAATGATAAATATTACACAATAAACAAAAATAATTATTCTATAAAATTTGATTGGAGTTTTGATGATAAATCTGTGTTAATAAGATTAAAAGATATTTTGTTAAATTCTTCAGGATCAGATGAATATAAATATAGTTTAGATTTCACATCTCCTTTTAGAGATTCTCAAAATATAAAAGCTCTTTCTGGTAATTATTTTAAATTTAGTGGAACAAAATCATCTGATTTTTATGTTTTTTCTGCTAAATAATTAAAGGAATATTAAAATGACTCAAGTAAATCAAATAGAAGCCGATGAAATTTTAGAAATTTTTAATAAAAAAAATGAAAGTATTTTTTTTATAGATGTTAGAGATCCTGAAGAATTAGAAGAAGGAACAATACCTAATATAAATAAAATATCTTGGAATGAATTTCCAAAATATATTGAAAATTTAGATAAAAATAAAAAATATATTATTGTCTGTAACACTGGTGCAAAAAGTAATAGAGGGGCTGAAATAATGTTAAAGCAAGGTTTTTCTGATGTTTCAAGTTTTTCTGGCGGAATGTTATCTTGGTATGAGAATGATTATCCTTTAGCATAAATATATTGTAAAATATAAATATTATTTTTTAAGAGGTTTTTATATATGAGTAATGAAAAATGGGATTATACAGTAACACAAGTTCAATTTCAAACACCACCTCTTGATCTTACAAAACCTAAGAGTCTTGAAGCTATAGAAAGCATGAAAAGAATGGGTGAAGATGGATGGGAATTAGTTAATATGATTCAACAAAATATGATATTTACCATGTTTTGGAAAAGAGAAAAAAAGAAACCTGGTGAAAGTTGGACAAGCTAATTTTTTGACTAGAATAAAAAATTAAGGATTTAGAATTAATTAATATCCGTTCAATAGAAACGCAAATATCCATTGCAGGGATTTGATTCATCAAATCCTTTATATGTAAGTTAAGTAAGTTATTTAATTTTTGATCCTAATTATTATTTTAAATGGTTTTATCAAATGGAAAAAGAATATCAGAAATTTCTTTCTATTTTTGCAGAAGAAATTATTTCAAAAAACTATTCTAAGGCTTATGATTCTTTTAGTGATGGATTAAAAGATTCTATTACTTTAGAGCATTTTAAATCTGTTATAGAAAAAAATATTATAGAAATAAATGATGAATGGGAACTTGAAAATACTCTTGAATATCCTGAATATTTTGAAGTTGATGGAAATTCATCTCTTAAATTAGATTATTTTTTGGAAGAAAAAGATAATTATAGTTTGTTTAGATCTTCTGAAAAAATACCATCAGATATAACTAAAGATAATTATTTATATTGGGGCTCTATTTCTTTTTTAGTTTCAGAAAAACAACAAGGATATATTGATTTTGATGGTTGGTTTGATTTTTGGTGTATTTTAATAAAAAAAGATGATAGCTATAAAATAAGCTATTTTGAGATACATGATTTGGACTAATTTTTTCTTAAATTATATACAATTATAAATGTATCAAAAATACTTTTAATTCTGCTTTTTAATGTTATATTGTATTAAAAAATTAGATTTAATTTTGGTTTTATCAATCTATAAAAAAACAATAAAAACCAATTTTGTAATTTTTTAAAGTTAAGAAGTAAAAGGTGTATTTATATGTCAGTGATAGATAAAAAGGGTAATTTTTTAGGTAAAATAAATGCCATTGATTTATTTATAATATTAGTTGTAATTTCTACAATTTGTGGTTTTTTTTGGGTAAAAGCTGGTAATTCGTCTCTAACAAAAAAAGTAAAAGCAGAAGGGAAAGCTACTGTTAAGATAGCTATCAGAGGTGCAAGAGTTGAAGATATGAAAGTTTTTGAAAAATATAAAAAAGCCTATATTATTATAAGAAATCAACCTTTTGATAATGTTGATATTGTTAGCGTAAAAGCCTCAAGAAGACCTCTAACTTTTTATGTTCCTGAAGAAAAAAAACCAATGAAATTTGTTAATTTTGATGATGAGTTAGCAACAGATGTTGATATGGTTATAAGCGGAGATGCACAATTAACCACAGATGATCCTCCTAGTATTGTAATGGGTGGTAATAAAGTAAAAGCAGGTATTCCTGTAGAATTAGAAACACTAGAATATAAATTTACAGGATCAATTATTTCTGTAAAAATGCCTGGTCAAGTTGAATAATAAAAATGCCATCTTTAGAAAATATATTTTATAAACTTAGTCTTAAAAACAAAGAAGATTTTTGGAAAAACATAATAAGTAATAGCTTATTAATAAAAAGTGTAGCTTTTTTTATAAGTTTAGTAGAAAAATTTGTTTCCCCTATATCAAAAGAAAGTTTTACAGCTAAAATATCAGAGTTATTAACATTAGCATCTATTATGCTTCTTATATTTGCGTCACCATTTGTTTCTACAGAATTTAATGCAAATCTAATTATTTTATCAGTTGTTTGTACTTCATTACAACATTTTATAAAACCTGAAACTATATCAAGAAAAACAGATATTTTACTTCTTAGTGTTGTGGTATTTTTTGCTATTAATTTTATATCCGTAGGTTTTTCACCTTATATAATGGCTTCACTAAAAGGTTTTTCTAAATTAATAATTTATTTTTTGGCCTATATGGTTTTTATGGTTAATTTAGGAAGTATGAAAAATTTAAGATTGGTTTTATGGGCTATGGTTTTTTCTTCTTCTATTGTTTCGGCTTATGGTTGTTATCAATTTTATATAAAAGTTGAACCTTATCAAGGGGCTTTATGGGATGATCCCAATGCTATGACTTTTAAAACAACTAGAGTTTATTCTTTTCTAAAAAATCCTAATTTATTAGCAGGATATTTGATTCCTACGATTTCTTTTAGCACTGCTTTTTATTTTCTTAATATTGGTTGGAGAAAATTATTAATTTTAGCCTCATTAGCAGTTCAAGTACCTTGTTTGTATTTTACATACTCAAGAGGAGGATGGTTAGCCGTTTTAGGTATATTAGGAACTTTTGCAATAGGAAGTTTTTTTATTTATTATGAAAAAATAATAAAATCTAAAAACGTAAAACTATTTTTTATAGGTAGTATTATATTAGGAATTTTAGCTTTTATCGGTTTTTTAATAAAATCACCTGCAACTTTAGAAAGATTTACTAGTATTTTTACATCAAGAGGACACTCTTCAAATTCTTTTAGAATGAATGTTTGGATTTCTTGTTGGCATATTTTTAAAGACAACTTATTAATAGGTATAGGGCCTGGAAATACTACTTTTGAAAAAATTTACCCATTATATATGTTTAGTGGTTTCAAAGCTCTTTCCGCATATAATATTTTTTTAGAAACTGCTGTAGAAACTGGTTTAGTTGGGTTAATATCATTTGTCGGAATGATTGGATTACATATTCTAAGATCTTTTTGGGGAATAGTAGGAAAAACAAGCTATAATACAAAAATGCTTCTTTTAGGTTCTTTAGCAGGATTAATAGGTTTAATAATTCAAGGAATGGCAGATACTGTATGGTATAGACCTCAAGTACATATCCTTCTTTGGTTCATTATGGCGATAATTACTATAGTTAGTAGGGATGAAATAGCTTATGGAAACGGAAAAGACTCTTGAACATATAATTGTAAGTTTTGCTCCTTTAATAGATAAATCAACTAATTTGGGTATTTCAGGTAACCAAAGAGATTTGTATTTTTTAATGGATGATTTAGTAAGACAAGTAAAAGAACATTATCCCGATATACCATGTAAAAATAAATGCAGTTTTTGTTGTGAAAGTTTTGGTTTACCAAGAACTACAACTGTAGAATGGCAAGTTATTTATAAATATATGAAGAAAGAAATGCCTGATGAAATAAAAAAAACTGTTATAAAAAATGTAATTGAAAAACATAGTTCTCAAATACCTGAACTAATGAAAGAACAAGAAAGAATTCAAGGACCTCATACAAAAAAACTAGAAATAGAAACTGAAAAACCAAACTTTAAATGTGGTTATTGTCCATTTTTAATTGAAGGTTCTTGTACTATTTATCCTGTTAGACCTTCAATTTGCAGAGCTTATGGATATTTTTCTATAAGAGTGAAAGGGCAATCTCAACTTTTTACATGTCGCCCAGCAGCAGATACAATGATGGCAATTTTAAAAGAAAAAGGTGTTGAAAATTGGGTTTTACCTGTTTGGGATAAATTTACAGAGAAAGTATTTGAATTAAATAATAACAAACCTGTATCTACTTTACCAATATGGCTTATGATTCATTTAGATGAAAATAATGAATTAGAAAAAGAGCTTATAAAAGAACCAAATTTTGATAAGGCATATATTTTTTACAAAAATGATTAAAATTAAATAAATTCTTAAAATATAAAAAGCCCTTTAATAAGGCTTAGTTTAGGTATTAAAGGGAAATATATTTCTTGTATATAAAAATTTAAACTTATTTTTCTTGGACTTGCTCCATAGAATTTTTCATATTTTCAACCATTAAATTAAAATTCTTTGCTAATTCACCTATTTCATCTTCACTTTCAACTTTAATATTACTAGCCAAACTAAATCTTGATATTGTTTTGGTTGCTTTTGTTAATTCAGAAAGGGAAGTTGTTATTTTTCTAATAATACCAACAACAACAATAAGTACAATTAGCCCTAAAATAGACATAACAGTCGAAATAAGAAATACTAAGCTATTTTGCTTTGTAGATGACTCTTTTTCATACATAGTTACAGCATTATTTGCTTCTTTTAGCAAAGCCATATTATTTTCTCTAACATAAGTTACACTATCTTCAAATTTTTTATTTTTATCGGTAGCACTAACAACAATAGTTATATTATTATGTATTCCCTCCCATAAACCTTTTACTTTTAATAATTGTTGGTTTATCGAATCTGATGGTGTTACCATTCCTCTATCTTTACTTCCAGAAATTAATATACCTAATGTTGTATCAAAATCTTGAGACACAACAATAAGATCTTCTTTTGCTTCATTGTGTCCTTCTGAAATAGAAAATACATTTTTTGAAGCTCGTTGGCTTAACATTCTTAATCGACCTGATTCGTTAATAGCAGGTCCATAAGCTTTTTGTGCATTAAAAATATAGAAAAAAGCTAATACGGTAATTAGATTTAATAAAAATAATAAACCAATACTAATTCCTAGTTTTTTCCCAATGCTTTTAGAAATTCCGAACATAATAATTTAATCCTCCTTGGATTTAAAATAATGATGGTAAAATAGAGTTAAAATCCAATATTTTTGAATTATATTCAATAATATTAAGTTGAAAACAACTTTTATCTACTAATCTTACTAAAGCTTTATACTTTGCATTTTTGTCAAATAATTTTATTGCTGGTGCTTTAGTGTATTTTTTAAATAGTTCTTCACTATCTGATGGAACGGCATTTGTTGTGATATAAAAAGCACCTTGTAATGAAGAAGCTATTTTTTTTATTTCGATAACATTAGTAACAAATTCCTCAAACGCTTCTTTTGAGCAATCACCATAAGTAACAAGAAAAAGAGGCTTTTCATTTTCATCTTCCATTATTGATGGAAAAAGATAATTAATTTGTTCTGAATATTTTTTAAAAAAACTTACTTTTTTAATTTTTGGAATAGTATTAAAAATAAGTCCTAATGCTTCTTTATTTGATGAAGCTTCTATTATATAAAAATAAGTATTTAACATCCAATTCAAAAATTTTAAATAAACATTCGTATTAACAAAATCATCAAGATTAAAATCAACATTATAGTCATCAATTCTAGGTTTCTTAAACAAATTTAGTTCTATATTCAAATTTTCTTTTATACTTTTAGTAAGTTCTTGTGATATTTCTTCATTCTTATTTAAATCAAGAATAAATTCTAAAGTTGATCTAGTTTTATTTTTATATCCTACTTCAGCTTTAATACAACTTAATATATCAGGAATATCATAATCTAAAAGAGTAAGTCTACATTTATATATATCAAGAGTCATATTTGCATTAATTGTATTTAATAACTCCATAATATTATTATTAATAATTCTAACATTGCTATCTTCTAGATGTATGGAGAAAATAATTTTACTATCTTCTGTAGCAAAGTAATATTTATCTTGTGTACTTTCTTTTGTCAAAACAAAAAAACCAGTAAATTTTTCTTCACTCTTTGAAAGAGATGATATTAAATCTCTTAATTCACTTGATGATTCATTTGTTGAATGAAAAATATTATCTGCCGATAAAGTTAATATATTAGAAATTAAAAGTGGGTAAAATTTACTATTATATTTGGGTGTTTTTAACTCAACTATTGAAGAAATATCTGGAATACTTTTAATGATATTATTCCCTGCTACTTTTTGATCTATACTAAATGCACCAATTAAATAACCATTATAAGTAAAAACATAAGAATTTCTATTAAAAATAATAATACCTGTGAAATTACCTTCTTTTATAACATTTTTTATTATTTTTTTGCTATCAACATCTAAAAATTTTTCTGAGTTCCAATTTTCTAATAAAGAAGATATCCATAAAAAATTCTTTATGTTAGGATTAATTTTACTCAATATATCTTTGTTTAAAGAAGTTCTTGTTTTACTTACGGTATTATCTAATTTTGTTTTATCGATAATTGATGTATGAGAAATAATTGTTTTCATAAAAGTTTCGTTTTTTAAATTATTTTGAAAAACTTTATTATGGTTATCATTTTTTAGAATTAAAGTATCAGCTTCAGGTTGTATTTTTTTTGAATTCAATAAATCTAAAATATTTTCTTTTTCTAACTTTAATTCTAATGAACATAGACACTCTTCCATTTCTAAGGCTGATTGAAATCTTTCATTAGGAGATTTAGCTAAAGCTTTCATTATTACATCATCTAAGCTTTTAGGTATATTTTCTAAAGAATAAGAAGGTTTATTAGGAGTTTTAGTTAATATTTCTATTATTAAATCACCCATACTTGATGAAGTAAAAGGTATTGTGCCAACTAAAAGTTGATATAATGTTACTCCTAAAGAATATAAATCTGTTCTATGATTTATTTCTAAAGAACCTTGTATTTGTTCTGGAGAAGAATAAACCATACTACCAAGTAATTGCCCAGCTTTTGTTAAATTACTATTTTCTTGTTCATTATGTTTCGCAATACCAAAATCAGTTAATTTTATGACTCCTGATTTTGAAAACATAATATTATCAGGTTTGATATCTCTATGAACAACACCTTGTCCATGAGCATATTCAAGTGCTTTACATATTTGTATTCCTATATTTATAACAAATGCTATAGGTAAAGAATGATTAGCCTCTTTTAAAATATCAGAAAGATTTTTTCCACTCAAATATTCCATAACCATATAATAACGTGAATTTTCTTCACCAAAATCATGTATAGTAACAATATTAGGATGAGATAATTTTGCTATTGCTTTTGCTTCATGATGAAATCTCTGAACAAATTCAGTGAAATCAGACATACTCTCTGCATTTGAAACTTTTAGTACTTTTATGGCAACATGCCTTTCTAACCTATTATCTTTAGCAAGATAAACCTCTCCCATTCCACCCTGAGCAAGTTTTTTTTCTATTGTATAGCTTTGCTCTAAAAGAGGTAATCCTAGAACATTTTCCATTTTTTGTACCTTTTCAAATAACAAATCGAAAAATAATTAATTTTTAAAATGACTTTAAAGATAATAATTAATTGATTTATTTTTTATTCTAAGATAAATAGTAAAAAAAAATAATGATTTAAAGCACCTCTTAAATTGACATTAATCAATTTTATTAGGAGTACTAACTAAAATATTGAGTAGTTAATTTTTTCTTCTAATTTTAATAAAACAAAAAAAATAGCACCCTTTCGGATACTATTTTTTAGAACCAATTATTAGTTAGCTGTAGCAACTCTTTGTGAATTGTTAATGTCAATGTTAGCTGATGTAGAAGAATTACCAGAATCAAGAGGTCTTCCTGCTGGATCTGTAATTCTTAAAAAGTCTGAACCGTTTACAGGAAGAACTGATTTTAAACTTCCTAAAGTTACGCTATTAATTTTATCGTCATATCTTCCATCGACTGTTTGACCAGCAGAAATAATAACTCTGTCATCTTTATCAAATGCTTGAGGATTAAAATCAATTGTAATAGTATTATTATCAACCCTAGCAGAACTAAATGGACCAGTAGCACCACCATATTGAGTAAAAGTATTTGCGAAATTTCCACCAAGAGCTCGTGTCCATAAACCAACAGATGATTTATTGGTAACTGCATTTTGTAAATCGCCAGAAGTAAGCCTTGCTATTGAATAAACCGCTCTGAAATTTCCTGTAGCTTTTTCTTTATATCCTAAAATTGTTGCATTATTAGCAGTAGATGAACCGTTGGCTGCAAATACACCGTTAGTTGTCTTATAAGCAAATAGTTGAAGTGTAGAATCGTTAGCTGTTGTAGAATCTGTTGGATCTGCAAGTAATGCTTGAGGAACTGTTTGATTGATAACATCCATTGGTTTACTGAAAGTTATTCTAACAGTATCATTAGACGAAGTACCATCTATTGCTTGAATATTTGTTATAAAAGGATCAGCATCTTGATTTTTTACAGAAAAAACTGTAAAATCATTTATTTTACTTGGGCTGAATCTGAAATATCTATTAACTTTAGAAGCTTTATCAGTTTTGTCTCTAAAAGAAGCTGTAAAATCAACCATATATCTAGCTTCATCACCTGTTCTGTTAGCTAAAATAGCTTTAGACGTTTTAACTGTTACAGAAGAGTCATCAGCTGCCCATGCAAAAGATACTGAAGATAAATTTCTATCTATTGTAAAATTACTTTTTCTGTTATTAAAATTAGCTTGAGATGTAACTCTAAAATAATTTTCAACATCATCTCTTCTTACTGGTTCACTAAATATCATTTCAGCGGTTAACGAATCTGAAGAAAGCCCAGTTACATTTGGGTTTAAACCATCTGGTTTTCTAGGATTAGGATTTTTTGTGCTTGCACCATCAGAATCACTTACTGTTTTACCATTAATTTTTAATATTGTTACTTCTGGCTCATCTTGGATAGAATATAAGTTGTTAGGATCTGTTCCGTTAGCACCATTTCCACTACCAAAATCAAAAACGTTAGCTAAAGGATCTCCAATTAAATTTGATTTTAAAACTTCTGTTCTTAATCTTGTTGTCCAACCGTCTTTTTTAGCTGTTATTTCTAATCTAGCACCAACTGGAGCATTTCTGAATACATAAGCACCAGATTGTGTTTTTTGAGGTTCTCCTGTCCAAGCAACTGCTGGATCTACTGATTTAGCTGTTACTGTTGCATCATCAACTGGAACACCTGAAGTATCGAAAACTTTACCGTTGAAAGTAGCTTTTTCTTTAATATCTGATGTTGTTCCTGTTGTATTTTGTGGATTAGTACTAGAGTTAATAGTAGGAACTGTAGTTGTTGTAGTTGTTGTAGTTGTTGGAGATGCAACAGATGCAGTAGTACTTGGGACTATGGTTGGTTCAGTAGTTGGTATTGTTGTATTTGGTGTAGTAGTAGTTGTTGTTGTTGTTGTTGTAACTGGAATGTCTGCTGATGGAGAACCTGCGACTAATTTTATTACATCGGGTTGTGAAGTTTGAGGTATTGAACAACTTGCACAAAGAGCTACTATTGTTGCAAAAGAAATACCTTTTGTTAATTTTTTTTTGAGCATATTATGCTACTCCTTAAAATTCTCATTACAATTATTGTGGAAGAGAGTATAGGTATGAAAGAAAGGGAAAACTGGAACTTAGGCCATTTTAGAACGCATACATGCTCTGGTAGTAAGATTGATATTAAATTAATTCATCTTAATAAAATGAATACAAACATAAAATCATCTAAACTAATGAAACGAAAAGTAAAGATTAGAATTTATAAAAAACCATCTTAACCTTACCGATCAATCATAGCAAAGTTTATTAAAGATGTCTATGAAAAGTAAAATATTTTAGTATAATTCTACACATAACATTTTTTTTAAGGATGAAAACTTAAATAAGTTTTAGAAAAAGGTAAAATTATGGAAACAAAAAAAATAGGTCTCATGGCTTCCCATGATTCTAGTATGAGAACAGCAATGAAAACATTTAATGAATTTCTTGATAGAACAATTAAATGGAAAGGCAAAGAATATAAAATAGAACTAACTAGAATAATTGCTGAACCATTATTATGTGGAAAAGATTTAAGACCTGAAGCTGATTTAATAGTTGATAGAACAATACACTGGAATGATTATTATAGATGTTGGGCATATCAAGGTATGAATTCTCAAATGCAAATAATAAATAATAGTTTCTCTAATGATAATTTAGATAAACATTGTACTTATGATCTTATGGCAAGAGCTATTCATCCAGCTGATTATTTTCCTAAAACAGCATTATTACCACAATTTTATCCTTATACAGAATATCAATTAAAACAAGAGCTTTGGGGATATGAGCAAAACCTTATATCAGAAAATACAAAAAATGGTTTTGATCCTAGATACAGTAAAACAGATTGGAATAAAGTCAATAACTCATTGAAAAAATATACTAGACATAAAGAAAAAAGTAAAAGAATTAGAGAAGATTTTTATTATGGTGGAAATTATCTTAAAGAAACAATGGAACAAGTTTTTGATAATAAATTTCCTATTTTTATTAAAAAGGCTTTTGGTGGCGGAGGAAGTGATGTTTATAAAGTAGAATCATTACAAGAACTATATGATGTATATGATACAAAAACCAATGGAAGAACTTTCCATCTTCAAGAAGCAATTGAAAATTATGATACTTTTGTTAGATGTATGGCAATTGGGCCACAAATTTTACCTATGAGATTTGTTCCAGAAGCTCCTTTACATGAACATTATAGTCAAGAAAAATTAAAATTAAATCAAGATATTTATAATAGACTTTCTGGATATGTAAAATTCATAAACTCATATATGAGATGGAATTACAATTCGTTTGAAGCTTTAATAAAAAATGATAAAATTTCTCCAATAGATTTTGCAAATGCTTGTCCTGATAGTAATTTTACTTCATTACACGTTCATTTCCCTTGGTTAATATGTGCTTTAACAAAATGGTTTGCTTTTTGTGCTGTTACCAAAAAAGATTTAAGAAGAGATTTAGAGCAAGATAGATATTTGAAATTTTTAAATGATCCTAAAATAGATGGAGCTAAAAAATTTGAAATGTATAATGAAATTAGTGATGAATATTTTGAAATTGCTGATTTTGAAGAATTTTGTTATGAAAACTTCGCAGACATTGATGAAAAAATGATTGAATTTTATGATAAATACTTTGAAGATATAATTGCAATAGCAATACAAGACAGCGATTTTCCTAAAGAAGAACATTCAAGATTTTATCACGAATATAAAGATGCAATGGATAATATTTTTAGAGCAAATGCAGACGAGTATTTAACAACTTTTATTGCAAAGTAAAGTTGACTTATTAGTTTTTAAAAAATTAATAGTTGTATAAATATGATTTTAGATCTATTTATGCAACTTTTTTTATTAAATCATTTACTTGAATCAAAAAGATCTATAAAATTAAATTATGATTTAATGGAAATAAAATTTCGATATGAACTATTTTAAGGATATTATAGAAGCATCAAAAGATTCAAATAAAAAAAATGATGTAATAGAAGCTGTCAATTATCTTGTCAATAAAAATATTGATGAAATTTTTCCTACCATAAAAACTATCTTTTTTCATCCTCTTACTGCAAAAGAAATTAGAATTAGTTTAGGTAATATTATCGCTAGTACTAAAAGTAAAGCAATTTATAACATGCTTTTAAGTCATCTTATTCTTAGAAATTTTTCTGATTTACCAGCTATAATATATACTATTGGTGAATATAAAGATGAAAAAATTTATGATTTATTAGTAAGAGAATATACCACTTGCAATTTTGATTCTAAAATACAAATAGTTATAGCAATCGGAAAAATAAAATCAACCAAATCAATTGAGTTTTTTAGTAAAGTTTATAATGATGAGTCTATGACAAAAAACTTAACCCCAGAACAAATCCAAAAAATCAAAGAAAAAGCTGGAGAAGCTTTGCAAAATCAAGTTATTGATATTTAAAAGGTATAACCTGTTCCTAATGAAAAACCAACATCATTATAAGAAAAATTAGTTCCAAATGTATTTTTACCCATAATAGAGGCTTTTAGAAGTATTCCCCAAATATCATATCTAGCGGTTAATGAATAATCGATCGTATTAAAACTAGATGGAAAATTATCAAAACCAGATTTTACGGATACATAAGGATAATAATTTAAATTTCCTATAAAAACATAAGGAGCTAATTTTATTGGTCTATAAATAACATCTGCACCTATTCCAAAACCTAATCTACTTTGGTCTGCATCAATATAATCTAAGTCTCTTTCAGTTTCAACTTTTTCTAAACTTTTAGTATTAGAGGACGTATTAAAAAATTTTATATTTGGTAAAATAGCTAAGTGATCTCTTTGTATTTCAAATAAATAACCCAAATCAAAAGAATAAGAATTAATGGAGATAGATTGTTTTTCTTCAGGTATTTCAGGACTTACAGCAAAACGTTTTATGGGAACATTATCAAGTTCATAACTTGTTCTAAGAGAAATATTTAGAAAACTAGCATCTAAATTAAAATTAATTGGCCCATTGCTGTTACCTTTTAAATCTACATTGTTAAATTTTTCTGAAAAAGTGTTATTTTTATAAGTACTTCCAAAAAATATGTTAGGAACTAATTTTACATATTTAAAAGGCAATGGTTTTATTTTTATTTTACCTTTTAGATTAGATATATTTTCTTTAAAATACTCATAACCATCTTTTTCTATTATCAAAAAATCATTTTCATTGGATTTTATAAAAAATTCGCCGTTTTCATCACTTTGAGTTCGACCAGAAGAGTTTATTATAGTTGCATTTACCAAAGGTGCATTTGTTAACAAATCAACTGCTTTACCAAATACATAAGTTCCCAAATCTTTAGTTTCAAGTATTTTTTCAATTGTGTCCTCATCTGCTAAAGAAACATTATTAAAGTTTAATAAAAAAGATATTATTAAAAGTTTACCTAAAAATGTTGATCTAAAAATTTTACTCACAAAAAATCTCACTTGTTAGACAAAAATAAACTTTTGCTACTTTAAAATTTTATCATAGAAATATTTTTAAGTGAACAGTATATTAAACTTGAACTGGTAAATATATTTATTTTATTAAGAATAGCACCAAAATTTGCTTTTGTTTTAATACAAATAGAAGACAGTACTCCGAGATTTATTTGTATTTAATCTATTTAAACTTTTTGATTAGTATATTTTTTTAGATCTTTTACATCAAATCTTTTTATATGAATTTTTATTTCAGAAAGTTTATTTTTTGCTTCAACTTCTTTTTGTATTTCTTTTAAACCTTTATCTAATTTTATAATTATATCTTTTAATTTCTCAAAAAATTTAAGTTCTACAGAATTTATTTCTGTCATATCAAATTCTAAATTAAGCATTTCTTCGGCTAATTCAGCATTTTTAGCAAATTGCCTTACATTTTCTTCGGTTGCAGTTGATATTACATTATCAACAACTTGTTCTGGTTTAGAATTAGCCGATATAAGACCGTCTTTAAATAGAGATTCTAAAACTTCAAGAAGAACACTCTTTAAATCAGGGGAAATATTTTTTTCATTTATTAAATTAGATGAAGCTTTCTTTAAAGATAAAA
>ERZ1292633.1032-Hain-H41-02um-R1-1032-length-30596-cov-6_pt1 | contig 18823 bp, 11 predicted proteins | sample MGYA00564406_ERZ1292633 | MGnify/ENA primary metagenome ERZ1292633 (study PRJEB36523, sample SAMEA6512639) | groundwater metagenome | collected 2019-01-08 | study: AquaDiva: Metagenomics assemblies of 32 groundwater samples
GCGGGGCCGGACCAGAAGGCGACCGTGGGCGATGTGGTCACGCTCGACGGGAGCAATCAGGTCAACGTCAAGATCGATGGGGTTGTCGAAGACGCCATCCGTAACGTCGAGCGGGTGTTCGGCGGCTCCGCCGCCGCCGGTGGGGGTCACGTTCACCACGCTGCTGTGCCATGACGAGGAGGACCGCGCGGAGCTGTGTCTTCGAACGGCAGAAATCTCCGGTCTCAAACGCGTGCTCGTGTTGACGCACAACAAGGAGGTTCGGGACCTCAAGGCATCTCTGCAAAGCGCCCTGGGATTGCGCACGTACTCCGTCCAGCGTTCCACAAGCAACTCCGACCGCGAACGGGCACTATCCGAGTTCCTTGAAAGCCGATTCGGCGTGCTGGTCGCCATGGACGCGTACACCGGCATCGACCTGATGGACGTCGACGCCGTCATTCAGTACTATCCCCCACAGAAGTCGATGCCGGATGAAGAGTGGGATGTCTTCACGGCCTGCCTGCGGTCGACCGGCAGCCCGGCGAGCCCCACCCTCGTCGTCACCATTGCCGCACCCGACGACCTTAGCATGGTGGGCTATTTTTTCAAGAAACTCGGTATCGAAGGAGCCGTGATGAACCTTTCGTCGACCCATGTTCAGTTCGCGGACCTAGTGCGGCGCCCGGAAATCGCGCTTGCAGCCAAGGTTTATGGAAAAGTCGCCGCGGTTCACGCCGACGCGGGACACTCACCGCCGCCAGGCGATGACGATGATGGGCTCCGTGATCAGCAGGGTGGCGAGGGGACGGCCCCTCGTGGCGGGAGGCGCAACGGGGGCAATGCGCACCGGGGAGGCGGCTACCACCAGTGGCACCACGGTGCGAAGGACGCGGCACGAGAAACGGTGAGTGGTGGTGTGGCGCGCAGCAAGAAAGGCGCAAAGTAGGTCGGGCGGGCACAAGTTGCCGCCACCGTGGTGTCCCTACCTCCCCGACACACGCGCGCATTGTGCGATGGGTTTCGTGTGTGCATTGATTGACTGTTCTCTCGCGACTATGTTCCCTTTCGTCCCGCCGGGTGCTTTGCTTCCTCATGGGTCTCCGCGCACATGCATGGGCGATCGATCCCCGTTTTTTTGCCTTGTCAGTCGAGTTCAAGATCTTCCACGATGAACACGACATCGGCCACTCCGGCCGCCACTGGTGCTGCCGTGGTGGCGACGTCGGTGCCCCTCATCGTCGTCTACGTCGCCTGCGCGCTGCTCGTCGTGGCGATCATCGCCATCGCCGTCTGGAGGAACCGGATGCTGTCATCGTCGACCACCACGAGCGAGGACCACCTGGAAGTCCGTGCCGCTCGAGGAGCGGGGATTCCAGGGCCGCTGGTCGTCGCCTCGCCGGTGCCTGGATCCTACTGCGGGACAATTCACCTCCGGCTGCAGTCAGATGCCCGTGGCCAACAAATCATGGTGCGTGTGCGGTTCCACGACGGGGGGGGGCACGCCGACGCGGGGCGGCCCGGGTACTTTTCCCTGTACGACGAGGCCGCGCCCATCGTCCTGGGGCAAGTCGGTCATTACGAGGTGCAGTGTTACTGCCTTGCGCCAGAGGCCGCCGATACTGACACGCAGGTCGGCACCGGCGGTGCTTGGGGATTGCAGTCGTTTGTTTACACCCTACACCCCGGCCACGGCTGCGACGCTTACCTCGAGCCACCGCCTGGTCGGTACCCTGAAGGGCCGCTGCAAGTTCGCATCAACGCCGCGGGCCGTGCCCTGGGCATGGCCAGCTTGCGCGTCGAGACGGGCGACCGGCTGACCGTGGGCGAGACCGTGACGGAGCATGCGGATACCGTCCTCCTACGATCTGGCATGCACCACGTCACCATCGTTATGCCCTCGCGGGAAACCGTGACGCCGTTCGCGGTGTACTGCGTGTGCCCAGGTCCCCCCAGGCCCTCACCGGAGCACGGTTCCGTGACGGCCGACACGCCGATTGCGCTCCTCCCCCCGCCGGATGCAGTCGACGTCCCCGTCGAGTCACTCAGCATTTGGTATGCGGTGTCCCTGTCAACCCTTCACGGAAGTAGCGCATGCAACGCACCTCTCTTGTACAACGGGCCGTTCACCGTGGGTGCAGCGTTTGAGCAGCAACAGTCCACCACGCTGAACGCCAACGCGATCGACAGTCGATGCTACCTCGCGTGCTGGTGTACGCTTCGGGGAGTGAGCAGCGACCGGCACGTGTCGTCCTACTTGCTGGACCGCAGCGAGGTGTTCGATGACTCCATCGCCGCCCCGCACGCCACCTTGATGACGAGAAATCCGTCCCTCCGGTTTGAGCATCCCGCTTTGACGTACTCCGACGTTCACGTGATGTACACATTCGTGACCGAAAGTGATCGAGCCCTTGGCCGAAAGCCGGCCCCAGTCAGGTGGCGGGGTTCGCGCGTCGAACTGCCAGATGACGTCGCGGAGGTGTGTGCGTGGGTGACCTTCGCGCCGACGGGTGAACGGGGCAGGAAAACGTGGTACTTTCGAACGAGAGACTTGCGCATGGCACACCTCGAACTTGAATCACCACCTGCCGACAACAATAGCGTCGAAACTCCGTTTTCGCAGCCGCCGTCGCTAATCGTGGGTTGCGATGGCGCGTTCCTGCAGTTTCAGCCGCCTCCACGGTCAGGACTGGTGCTGCGGTACCGACTCAACGGAGGCGCGGTTGAGGCCACGGACCCGATCTGGGACCCGGCTAGAGGCCCCATCGACGTCCGCCGCGAGCTGGCGCACTACGTCGAAGAATCAAACTCATCGGCGGTCCCTTCAGCGACGACGCGACCATCGCTGCATGTGAACGCGCGCTACTACAGCGAGCCCACCATGGCTGCCGGCAGTCCCTCATGGTCCTCTGCACGTCGCCTCCGCACCATTACATTTGGGCATGCCTTCGATCAGGGCTTTTCCATTTAGACACATTTCGCACCGCCCTCTTCAGCTTTCCTTCTGCACTCACTCGCTTGCGTACCTCGCAAAAGGTAACACACACCGTTGCGGGTCTCTTTCACCCCCAGCACACACCCAGCTCGCATACATGGCGGTGAAGTGGGCAACGGCCGCCTATCGCCTCGTCGTCTACCCTGCAATCTATGTGCACCAGCAGTACTGGCGCCGCAAGGTGGGCTTGGACCGCATGCTCGAGCGGCGCTCCCCCCTCACCAACGTGCTCACCGGCGTCGTCCTCGGCGTCGCCGTCTACTTCATCCTGCTGCCGCTCCGGTCGTACCCCGTCGACAAGACGGCGTGGCAACTGGCAGACGACTTTAACTCGATGATTCAAACGATGCACGTCGATCCGACCGTCGAACTGCCTGTGGTGGCCCTCATGCGCATCAAGCAGGAGGTTGGGGCCAAGGTGTTGGTCGCCAACGACGCCGCCGCCATCCGGTCGCAGCGCGCTCGGGTGCAAGTGCTCAAAGACGCGGGCAGTGGTCAGAGTACCGCTTAGTCATGCATTACCACAATCTTCGGCTTCGCCTTCACGATGTGTGTTAAATCACGCGACGACGGTTCAGGCCCCCCTTACACACAGCCTAAAAAAACACGATCCCCTCGTTTCTAACTTCCTTGTTCCCCTCAATGCTCGGCGTTCAGAAGGAGACGGGCAAACCCCCCGCGTCGCCGCGCCGTCAATCCCTTCACGCGCTGTCTCCGCAGGCGTCCACGCTCGGCCTCGGCGAAAGCTTCTGTGGCCAAAGTGTTTCCGCGTCGCACTCTGAAGCAGGAGACGACAATCAATCCGTTAGCTCTCTCAGCCAGTCCAAGCGCATTCTTCGCAAAAGCACTGAACGCGGCGACGCCTCGACCAGCGACAACGTCAAGGTAATCTGCCGAGTGCGTCCCTTCAACAAGCGTGAGATCGACCTTCACGAGGAGGCGAATGCCAAAATTGTGAACGAGTGGGACAAGCAGCAGCTGCGGTCGGTCGTCGAAATGGACGGCCGGTACACGATCTTTCTTGACCACGAGAAGGACTTCTCTGAACGGCAGCGATTCCCCTTTGATGTGAACCTCTGGTCGGTGCACCCAGACCAGCAGCCGTCCACCAACGGGGTGGCCGGCCAGGAGGACGTGATGCGCTTCATCGGCGAACCCGCGTGCCAAGGCGTGTGGCAGGGCTTCAACACGTGCATCTTCGCCTACGGGCAGACGGGCAGCGGCAAGACGTTCACCATGATGGGGTCGGATGATCAGCGTGGCCTCATTCCGCGGCTCTGCAATCAGCTGTTTGAGGAACTGCAGCGTCGCCGAGCGGAGGAGTGCGGCGTCGTGGTGGACAACATGACGAAGGAGTATTTACTGGAGGCCAGGTTTCTGGAAATTTACAATGAGCGCATTCGCGATTTGCTCTGGGATCTGCGCACGCCAACGCCAAACGACGATCAGCTCGACAAGAGCAATCTGAAGATCCGTTTTGTGCCCGGCCAAGGCCCTTACGTCGTGGGGCTGACGTGCGTCCCCGTGGACAACGCGGAGAGCTGCATGCGTTTAATCGACGAAGGAACGAAGCATCGCAGCGTCGCCGCGACGAAAATGAACGACCAGTCGTCCCGCTCGCACAGTATCTTCCGGCTCACCTTGACTCAAACGACCAAGATGCTGCCGACGAAGCAGTTCGAGAAGCCCAAGTATCTCAATCGGACGTCGATCGTTTCGCTTGTGGATCTCGCGGGTTCAGAGAGGAACAAGAAAACCGGTGCCGAGGGCGCTCGACTGAAGGAGGCCGTGGCCATCAACCAGTCGCTGACGAGTCTCAAAAATGTCATCGACGCGCTGGTCGATGGCCGGCAGGTAATTCCTTATCGCGACTCCAATCTCACGTGGCTGCTCAGCGACAATCTTGGAGGCAACTCGCGCACCTTCATGATCGCCTGTGTGTCGCCTCACATCGACAACGCGGAGGAAACGCTCAACACGCTTCGCTATGCGATTCGCGCGCAGCAGATTGTCAACAGCGCCCAGATCAACGAGAGCGAGGAGCTGCGTCGCATGAACCGCATGCGGGAGGAGATGGAACGCATTCAGCGCCAAATGCTTGAAAATCCGCACGAAGACATCCTGGAGAAGCAGGCCGAGAACCTTCGGGCGCATTTGGCCGAGATGCAAGCGGAGCAAGACCGCCAGTTATCCGAGGCGAGCCTGCTCCAGCGGCTCGTTGGAGGGGCCGAGGCGCTGCAGCACGCTGCCGTCTACAAGAGCGCGTTTGCAGCGGTTTGGAGCCGCCGGGTTGAACAGATGTTTTCTCGCGAAATGTCGGCCCTCACCCACTCAAAAACGTTACTGACCGTCGACGTGGACTCTCTCTCCCGTGACGTTCACGAGTGCGACCTCGATCTGCAGACCCTTCGCATCGAGGACAAGGTCGCGCGGGAATACCATCACAAGGTGGCCGGCGAGCTGGACTTGCTGCGGTTTCGGGGTGAGGGTCTCGAACGGTCCCGAAACACTCTGCTCGCGGAGGAAATGGAGCAAGGCGCCATCCTCGAGGGGAAAACGCCGCTGCTCACCGAGGCGCGTCGCATCGCCATGTGGATGATCGCCTGGCAGAAATACCTGTGCAACAAGGAGCAGGTCCGCGTCATCGCGGCGCGATCGGACGACATGGACCGCAACGTGACCCTACAGGAAAAGTTCGATGCCGATGCCAAGGTGCACCGCGACCAGCTTTTGCAGGAAGCCTTAAAGCGGCGTCAAGAGGCCGAAAAACGCGTCGTCGAAGTCAAAGCCCTCCTCGAACGCCGAACGAAGGAGCTTGCCGTCACCGCTGCCAGCCGCAACGAGGAGTGCATCTTTTACGAAAACGAGAACCGCCGCATCCAGGCGACGCTCGACATGCAGCAGCTGAAGATGAACCAGCAAATGCAGGCCAGGCAGTCGGCTCAGGAGGACAGCTGGAAGGGCAAGATCTCGGCGCTCCAAACGGAGTCAAAGCTGAAGATCGAAAAGCGTGTCAATGAGCTTCGCGAGCGGGTGCTTCACATCCAAACGGAGGCACACGCCGAGCGGCAGGCGTGCGAAGACGCCGCGAAGGCCGAGATTGCCAAGCAGCAGCAAGCCGCCCATGACGAGTACGATGCCAAGGCCGCCGCCTGGCAGCAACGTCTCAACGCAATGGATACCCTCAACCACGACTCGCGTGTGTTTCTCGTCGAGCACTCCGACGGCGAACCCCGGTTTCGCAAATTGTCCGACACGCTTGCTGCTGTCCGCCCGACGCCCGGCGACGTCGCCGCGACCGAATTGGTCGAGCAGCTGCGCGTGTTGATCCTGCGCGCGATGCCCACGAGCACCGTGCCGCTCTCCTTTCGCTGCGAAGACTTTGAGGCAGCGACGGTCACGTCGAGCATTGCTGCGGCTCGAGCCGTCCCTGCCCCAACCGTGGCTGGCGCATCCGCGGCTGCCCCGGGAACGCACTCGGAAGCGCCCATCGAGCCTCGCCAGCAGGAACGGGTGCCCAACATCCCACCGCTGCAGGTTCGACGAGTGTCGCCCGGACCCGGCATCCGTAAACCCGTTGCGGCCGCACCAAGCTCGCCGGTCACGCCTCGGTCAGTTTCCGTGATCAGCAACGCGGGCTCTCCCATCACGCCTCGTAGCAGCGCCGCGGCGGCGGGATCTCCGTTCGACCGTCTCCACGCGGGTGGAAGCACGGTTCGGGCGGTGCCAGCTGGAAGCATCGCCGCGCTCAAGCCTTGCAGAATGTCCGTTCACCCAACCAAGACGTCCGTCATGCGGAGCTCGGTTCACAACTACAGGAAGGTGGGCGACACGACTCCAGTCAAATCGCCGAATGTGACGACGGCCACGCCGCAGCACAGCGCAAGGGGCGTTTCGCCCGCTCGCAGCTTGCGAGGCGATTCCGGCGTCTCTCCGCTGGACGCCGGAGCGCGAAAGACCATCTATGTGGATGGGGGCTGCTTCTTCGTTGGCCGGTCGAAAACACCGATTCGATCGGTCTCGCCTCGCCGTGGGGAATAGAGGCTTCGCACAAGAACGAGTACGAAACCACTACGATCGAACGTATCGTCGCCGTGTGATGATTCTGTGTTAGTGTGTGTGGGTGCGGCTGGTTCAAAAACCCGTGGGAAAGCAGGTTGTACGCATTGGCTGGTTCTTGACCCGAGGGTAACACATGTCTCATGTCGCAAGGCACCTCGATGGTCCTACCTTGCCTGGCTTGCGTGTTGAGCTGAGGATGAGGGAAAGGAAAGGGGGAACGGCAAGTAGAAAAAAATGCGGGAACAGATTTCCAAGCGTGCCTGGGCCTGGTCGCTCGTAAAGATGTTTGCCACGGACCGTTCGAAGTTTCAACGAGAGGTCAGGAACACTCGCCTGCAGTGGCGAATTTGGTGGAAATACGATCGAAGGCCATTTTTGGAAAAGTGGTCGTACGGATTGCTCGTGTTCACCGTCATGCTCTCCATCGAGAAGTACACCGAGTTCAAACACTTTGCGCTGCCGACGGAGGATCCCAACGAACTGCTCAAGGACCCATACTGGCTTGAGAAGCGACAGCAAAAGTTGGATCGGCAGGCCGAGCTCACAAGACGCGCCACGGAATCCACGCTCGGGAAGCCTTCCTAACCACATACTCACAATTGCCACGGTCGGTCTCAAATCACGGGGCGAGTGGTAACATGTAACGACTTGATTAGGGGTGGGATGCACAGGTAAGTTGCGACGGGTTCGGTAGCCTCCTCCTCACTTTGACACCACTCGATGGACGGCAGGCGCGGCGGAGCGGCAGCGGCCCCTTCTCCAGGCGCCGGAGGAACCTCGGCGCTCGCGGACTACAAGAAGAGTCGGGTGCTCGTCGCCGACATGATGTCGGAGATCCTTCGCAACAAGGACCGCCTAGTCATGAGGACGATGGCGCACCGCGAAGCTCAGCGGCGGGTGTATGAAAGGAAATTGACGAATCTCAAACTGCAGGTGGAAACTTCCGAGAAGGAAACGGAGGTGTGGAAGGCCGAGGGCATCGAGCGAGACAGGACCGTAGAGGCGCTGAACCGAGCCATCTGGGCACGGGTCAACGACAAGGACTTGGTTCGCGAGCTTCACGGCGAGGTCGCTCGGCGCGAAGCGGCTGCCACAGCGTCGGTGCGACACAGCGAACTCCGCCATGAGCACGAGGCCGCCGGCATGCGGCAGCTGATTGCATTGCTTCAGGAACAACTCAAGGCGAAGGAGGCAGACGAGGCCGCCTTGAAGCAGAACCTCGAGATCCTCCACCACTCGCTGAAGATGCTACACAAGAAGGCAGAAGGGATTATGGAGAAGAACGCGCTGCAGTCGGTGGAACAGTTGATCTCCGACGCCCAGCAGGACCTTTCGTCCGTCAAAGAAATTCAAGGCGACCCTGAATTGTTGGCGCTCGCGGAGGACCGGCAACGCAACCTGCAGGAAATGAAAGGCGCCCGAAAAGAAATCGACCGCCTCATCAATGAGCGCAAGACCCTCGAGCAGGCCCTTCGGCGGGCGGAGCAGGACGTGGTGCAGCTGCGGCTCAAGGTCATGGAACGGGACTCCGTGGCCAATAACACGTCGAAGAAACTGAAGGTCGTGGAAGCCCGGCTCGACGATGAAATTGGGCAGTACGCGCAACGACTCAATGACCAGGAAAAGGCAGCCTTCGATTCCCAGGTGCGCTTCGACGCCAAAATCAAGGAGCTAAACATCGCCGTCGAAGACAAGGCGCGCCGCATGGTCGAGCAGGCGAAGCTGGTCGACCATTTCAAGAACCAGTCGCAAGACGCGAAGAACGAAGTGACGAAGGTGCGCAGCGAGCTGCTGGAGACGCAGCTGCGGCTGAAGCGGGAAGCGGCCGCCGCCCAGGATAGTGTCAAGCAGGAGTGCCAGCAGCGCGTCCTGGAAGCAGAAGCCAAGCTAGTGTCCGCAACGGAGAAGGCGCAGCAACTCGATATGCAGTGTCATCGGCTAGCCGCCGATTTGGAGGCCCTATCCAAGGAGCATCAAAGCGCCGTTCTGCGTGCGATGACATTGGAGCAAGCGCAGACCCGTCAGCAAAACGAGCTCAAAGAGGCAAGATCTGCTGCGATCCTTGCGACGTCCAGCAGGCTTCAGCTGCTTGAGGAAGTCGCAGTGCTCGAATCAAGCTTCCGTCACCCGCAGCTCGGCACGCCACCGGAGGCCTGCCTTGCCGGGGCGGACGACGAAAGCCATCCTTCCGAAGCGACCGCCTCCTCTCCTCTCACCCCGAGCCGTCGTCGTCGCTCGTCTGTCGCCGTGCAGAGGCGCGTTTCGTTGGCCGCCTCGGGCGGTGCAACTCCCACAGCAACTGCTGGACGGGTCCGTCGCCAGTCTCTGTCAGTTCCTGGTGCAGCCACGTCGGCAGCGCGAAAGCCATCTCTGACGGCCGAGCGAGTGCCGGTGCCAGATGCCGCCCCTCCGACGCCACTTAGTCCCGGCATAGTACTTCGCATGTCAGAGGATGATTTGGTGACGAGCCCCATTTTGGTCACTCCCCCCGCCCAAGGGGACAGCTCTGTGCCGGGGCACCGCCGCGCAACGCTGCCTGGAGCACAAGCAGTACCACCGTATGTCGATTGGCCCCCCGTGTCGTCGCCCCCCATGGCTTCGGTCGACCTGTCGTCGCCTATCGCTCGGCTTGCTGACGCGGCTTTGGATGCCCCGTCTCGCGATGCCGCTGGCGCCTCTCCCGCAGCTTTGATGCTGGCCGCACGGTTGCGCACCGAGGTCGCCGAATCGCGGATGCCGACGGCAACGCCATCGAGAGTTCCGCTGCTCGTCGGAGAGAGTTCGGACCGCGACGGTCGGGTGACCAAACCGCCTGCAACGACAGTCGATGCAAGCGTTCAGGCTTCCGAGGCGGCGGCAGCGCCGATCAAGTATCAGGGGCCCGTCACCGCCTCGCGGGTCAACCGAGTGGGCGGGGGAACGCTGCGACGCCCTGGCCACACGGTTTCAGTCAGCACGCTCCCGTCCGGCCCGGACATTTCGAACGAACCCGCCAAGTCGGCAACTGCGACGGACGCCACTGCCGCGAATCACACACACGTGGAGAAGAGCCTCGGCAAGGCGAGCATCGGGGGGCTTCATATTTTCAGCGACGAGCTGGTGGGTCGATCCCTCATCGAGGAGACGCGCGCGTTGGAGCTGCTCGACTTAGCTTGGTCTGGCACGGTGACTGCTGGTATCCAGAACCGCGGAGGGCGTATTGTGATCCAGCCGCCGGTCGCGAGCAGCCATCAAGTCGCGCGGGGGGTGCCAGCAACGGCCACGGCTATGCGTTCCTCGACGGTCGCGGATCGTGAGCTTGCTTGGTCGCCAGGGGCCCCCCATTCTTCCGACCCTGTGTCGTCGCTAGTGTCGCGAGCGACCCACTTCGCAGCCGCGGAACGACCGTCACCGCCTTCAGAAAGCGTTCTGGACGTGTTGCTGAAACCACAAGAGGCAACGAGATCAAGTGTTCTAGCGGCCGCTGCTGAAACCGCTACTGAGGTCGACGAACTGTGCGACATTCGCACAGCACTCCTGTCTCTGGGGGAAAAGTGCTTGAGTACCTTCGGACGAGTTCCGCCGCGGGTGCAAGCGTTGATCGACGGCGTCGCGGTTCTCCTGGCCAGACGAGGTGCCCTCCAGGCTCCGCCTCAGATCCCCGTGGCACACGCTGGCGGCGCCATCGTCCAGTCGCAGTCGCTTTCGTGGCTGCTGGATCCCGAAGGTGATCTGCGCGCTGTTCACAACAGCACTGAGTTTACCTCAGCCCTGCTGGCCGTTAGCGCGTCAGTTCGGGCAACGGACGCTGACAGGCTTTCTTCTCACGTGATCTCAGCCGTCCCAGCTCTTCTGCAAGACCACCCGCCCCACGGGCACGCCGCCCCGCCGACCGCGACGCCACTCAGTCTCGTTCCGTCCTCCGCGCCGGCGGCCTCCCTCCTCGAGCCGCCGCAAGAGCCCGCGCCGATGCGGTCGAAGCCAACCGAAAATGTTCCACAAAAACACGAACACATGTCGATATTTCCGTCCGCTCAGCTTCCGAGTCAGCATGTCCAGCCAGCCGCAGTGGGCGGCACGATTTCGCAGCCCGGGAAATCCGTCGCCACCGAGTCCCATGTTGATGTCGACCAAGTAGTGAGGCAACGCGTGTCGCCGCGCCGCGATGCTAACGCGGCGTCGCTTGAGGTCAGAATCGGCGCTCCTGGAGAGACGCCACCTTCAGCTGGTCGACCGGCCTCCCTCGGCAGCGAGGCGCCCTCGACCGCCGCGGTGCAACTCGCCGTTTTGATGCATTCTGTAGGCCGCTTTCTGACGGTGGCGTCGAATGTCACCGACAGGACCAACGATGCATCACCTCATTCCCGGCCACCGCGTGCCGCGGACCACCGCAGCGATGTCGATGAAGTTGACGACCGCCTTCAGCGGTTGCTGGAGACACTGCGAACTCAATTCGCCGCGTCAACCAGTGAGCGTGCCACGCCGCACCGACCAGAGGCTGTCGGTGGTGGTCCTACCTCGCTGCCCTCTGGCAAGGAGCCGCTTGACGACGCTCCCGCCCCTCGGAGCCGGCGATCCTCGTCGTCGACACACGACACACTATCTTCCTCGTCCGACGACGGGGCCGACGAGGAGTCCCCTTCCAAGGGCTCCTACGTCGTGTTTCCGCGACGAACCGAAAAGCATGGTTTCGATGGCACGGTGGACCCAGGGCGGTTGCCGATCGAGCTGCAAACGACCGCCGTCGACGTTCAGCTCGATCTGCTGAATCCACGCGACGCCGCTCAGTGGCTGCACGCGTCTCAAGTCGCCGCGGAGGAGCGGGACAACGCTCGCAAGGAGGTCGCGCAGCTGTTGCAGCTAATTGCCAACGAAGAGGAACTCGTGCGCGTCGCGCAAATGTGCACCCTCGACGGGCAGCCGCTCAACGTCGACGTTCACGAACCGGACGCGTCGCGGTACCAACGACTGGAAAAGGCCATCGCCCCCGTCATGTCCACCCTCGAGCAGCGCCTGCAGGCGCTGAACCTCGGTGACTTGCTCACGGGCACGTCGCGGACCGCGGTGGCGTTGGCGTTCGAGGGGGAAATCGGGCGTGTGCCTCGCCCCTCCACGTCGTCATGGGTCGACACCCTCGCAACCATCCGGGACAACGGCCTTCGATCAGCTGCGGGTGGGCTTTCCGAGACGCTGGCAACCAACGACGAGTCGACATTCGAGCTCGAGACCATGCTTCGCAGCTTCCCGCGAGCGTTTCTTCGGCGAGCCATTGAGCAAGGATGCACTCCGGCCGTATCCCTGCACCTCGTGACACAGGTTGCCAACTGGTGGAACGGGTGGTCCAAGCGTGCCGAGTCGCGCAGCGCTAAAAACGCCGCCACGAAACGCGACGTCGTCCGTCGATTGTTGCGGCTGTGCGACGCCATGGAACGATCCTCGCAGGCACTTGCCTTCGAATGTGCCAACATGGCAGGCCCGGGACAAGGCAACACCGCCGCGACGAGTGAGCCGCTACTCACTCCGGTGGACGACGCTGCGGCTGTCGGTGCCAGCTTGGCGAAAAGTCAAGGTGAGCTCGCGGAGTACCTGCTCGATCGAGGCCGCGACCGCCAGATGCAACAGCTGCGTTATTTGGAAGCCTCACCGCCGCTTGCGCAGGTGTACTTTTCCGCAGTGCGGCGTGCCGCCAAGGACCTGGCGAGCGGCGACGCCAGGTCGATTCCCTTGCCGCCAGTGGTGTCGCATTGGCGGCGGGGCGATGGCGATGGAGGTGTCCCATTTGACTTGCTCGCGTCGGTGTCGGTAGGGGCATCACCGTCCACGCGCGACGTGTGCAGGTTTGGAGCGCCAGATTCAAATTTCCGGACGTTCGTTGAAGGGGCACGACTCCCACGCGTCGCTGCATCTTCAGCGCTTCCGCCAGCGATGGTCACTCTTCGGGAGCGTCTACCAACCGTAGCCGCGCCGCAGGTCAGCCGCAAGCGGTTGCTGCTGCCACCCAAGCCCCTGTCCTTCACGCCGGGGCCGGGGATGGGAAGACCTGTTGCCACTCCAGCCGCCAGGGGCGGAGGCGTATGGACATCGGCCGCGAAGTCGTAGCGCTTATCCGTCCGGATGTGAACAGCAATACACCAGTAGTCGCCCGTCTCCCTACCGAACTACCCGACTGTCGCGATAAGGGCGCGGTGAGTACCATGTGTGGTGGCTGTTGAGTTCGATCCCCCCGCCCGAGTTCAGGAGCGCTCCCGTCGCCGCGAAAATTTAACTTTTTCATGTCGTGTGCCGCGAATCGCGGGCCGCCGCCGCCTCCGGGGGAGAGCTACCTGCAAGTGGGTCTCGCGGTCGTCGTCCTCTATTCGTTGACATTCTATATGCTGCAGCGCTTCGGCTCGCAGCTGCCAACATTTATATCGGGGTTTATCCTCTTCACGATCTACGGGCCACTGCTTTTCCTCGCGGCCGGGATCATCATGTTCGCTCGACCCTCGACGCCGTCCACACTGTCGAACAGTCCCAGCAGTTAGTCTACAGAGGATCGTTCTGGGGGCGCTTGCGATCAGAATCCGCCGCATGCTTCTTGTAACATCCTCCGATGCGTGGTGTGTCACGGTAGGCACACCCTCCATACCCTCCATACCCCCCATATCTCTCATTCGTACAGGATGTCGACGGACTCCTCTGAGGTGCCCCCGCGCCGCCGTCATGGCCTCCACCCGCCGTTTGACCCGCTTCAGGGCGTCGTCGTTTTCGCGTACACATTCTTTGCGCTGGCCTACTTCGCAATTCACGCTCCTCTAATGACGCCGAGTGTGTTTCAGTCTATATGCACAGGGTACTACTGCGTTGGCTTCGCACTGAGCGTCGCAGCGTACGTCATCGCCGCCGTGATGCCGTGCCATGACGTTCTGCTTGATCGCACGTACGCGGAGTCGGATCTCATTGACCGCAATGGCCTGCGGGGCACGCACACCTGCTGGGAGTGCAAGAGTCTGTCGAAGGTCACCTCGAAACACTGCCGTACATGCTGCAAATGCGTCGAGGATTTCGATCATCACTGTCGCTGGCTGAATCACTGTGTCTCCGACCGCAATTACACTCACTTCGCCGTGTTCTTGTCTATGACCGCATCTTTTTTGCTGCTGCAGTCGTGTCTCAGTCTGTATTACATCGTCGAGTTTTTCGCGGCGCCCGCCACGTTCATGCGTCGCGTTCGACTGGGGTACGACGCACGCTTCGTGGAGAGCGACGGTGGTCACATTGCGCTCGTGGTATTCTTATTCGTCGTGACGGTGCTACAGGTCTTCAGCGCGTTGCTCATCGGGCACTTGTGGGGATTTCATATTTATCTGAACATCCGCGGCATTTCAACCTACGATAACATCAAAGAGAACAAGGCGTTGGCGACCCAACAACGGTTCGAGCGGCGCGACACCGGGATGGCTGACTGGGACGTATCGCCCCGGTGCGGTCATCGCGTGGCCGTGTGGTATCACCGGCGCACGCATCCCACGGCACAGGCCCATCGCCTGGGCGACGACTTTGACGCGGGTGCGGAGGGCGCAGGGGCAGCGCCGCCGAGCCCTCACCCGCCGCCTTCCATCCGGAGTGAAATGTACACGCCGCGCGACGAGGTGGACTCCCCCTCGCAGCCGAGAGAAACGGTGATGCGCCGGGCGGATAGCGCCCAGAAACAGCGCAGGCGCCGGCACACCGGAGGCAGCGCGGATACCGTCGATGAGGAGGACACCGGTGTCGACCTGTTCGACATTCCCCCGGCGTGAGGGTTATATAGTATCAGCTTAGCTCAGTGGTTCAAGTGTCACGTGAATGGATTGCCCACTCTGTGGCATCAGGGAGTCGGCAGGGGGGAACGTGATCGCGTTGAGATCCCCCCCACTTCCCCTTTTTGTTGGACATAGCTCATGAGCCTGCCGTGCCCCGATGTCCCCGGCGGCACGCAAGAGGGCTCTGGGGGGGCGGCCGATCCGTCGTCGGCCTCCGCGCGGCAGCTGCAGCTCGTGCTGCAAAAGGCGACGCTGTTCAGCGATATGCTCAAGTCCGAAATTGCCGAGTCCCTACGCGAGGCGGCCGCGCGACAGCAGGCTGCCGAACACCGAGCAGCCGCCGCAAGCTCCGCAACCGGTGAGATCGAGGAGAGTCATCCGGGCCACCCCTCCGAGGAGGCGGATGGCGCAGCGGACCCCTCGATGCCCTTGTTGGGGGACCACGAGAGTCAGCTGCTTCCCCACCAACGGTTCGGTCGCGCCTGGTTGCTTGCCATGTTTCGCTGCGGGTGTAACGCGATTCTCGCGGACGAAATGGGACTGGGGAAAACGATCCAGGTCATTGCCTTCGTGGCCTCCCTCGCCGACAGCGGCGTGGTGGGACCGCATCTCATTGTCGCCCCCGTGGGAACGCTGCCAAATTGGGCGGCGGAGTTCGCGCGGTGGTGTCCGTCGATGCCGGTCTACGTCCACCACGGTACGCCGCGCCAGCGTGCGCAGACCAAAGCCATCGTGGCTCGAAGGTGCGCGCGTCAACGGTCCGCTATCACCCCTGCCACGATGTCCGAGGAGGAGCTGTTACTGTCGGAACCGCTCCTCCCGCCGGCGCGGCCTTCGTGGGGGGGCGACCCTGCTGCTCCCCCCATGGTGTCGGATCCACACAGGGACGTGGCGCGTCGTGGGGGCGTCATGATTACCTCTTTCGAGACCCTCCTGGCCGACCAGGAAGACCTCATGGGCCCAAACTTTTCTTTCAGCACCCTAATCGTCGACGAGGCGCATCGCTTGAAAAATTTCGAGTGTAAACTGATCCAAGCGTTGCGGACGATGCACTCTGTGGAAATGCGCATCTTGTTGACGGGGACGCCTCTCCAGAATAACCTGCGAGAACTGTGGTCCATCCTTAACTTTGTGGTGCCGGACGTGTTTGATCGGCTCTCCACCTTCGAAGAATGGTTTCGGTTGCAGCTTTTCGAAGAACAGCAAAAGGAAACCGAAAAGCCAACGCCAGACGAGGAGGACGCGGATGACGCGGCAACAGCACGCGAGAACCTCGCCGCGACACTGAGTCACACGGATCAGCAGGTGAGGCTAATTTGCTCCATTCACCGCGTGCTGCGGCCGTTCATGCTACGCCGCACGAAGGCAGACGTGCCGTCTCTCAAATTGCCCCCGAAAGTGGAAATCATCCTCCGCTGTCCCCTCACCGCGGCGCAGCGAGCGTTGTACGATTCGCTGCTCTCCGATTCGGCGTTGTGGAACCAAGGCCGCATCATGCAGCTGCGAAAGGCGTGCGGCCACTTGCATCTTTTTCCCTCCCACAACCCATGCCTTAAGGCAGTGAAGCAAAACGGTGGTAGCTCGTTCTGGCCGAACAACCCTCAGAAGGAGGCCGCTTACGTCGCCGCTCTCGTTAATGGATCTGGGAAAATGCGCCTCCTGCACCGGCTGTTGCCAATTCTCCGCGCGCAAGGCCGGCGGGTGCTGCTCTTCTCCCAGTTCACGTCGGTGCTCGACATCATCGAGGACTACCTGATGCACATGCGAGGGGGGGTCCCTGCCTCCTCCTTGACGGGTCCCGGCAGTGATGGGCGCGACGGGGAGCCCGCCGCCTTGTTCTATCCCTACGAACGGCTCGATGGTACCGTGAAACTGTCCGATCGGCAAGTGTCCATTCAACGATTCTCGGAACACGAAGAAGACTTTGACCGGTTGCCCTTTGACAATGTTGAACGGCACAAGCGCGAACGGGCAGGCGCCGCTACCCAGCCTGCGTCGTCGTCCGCCGCTTTTTTGTTTCTCATTTCCACTCGCGCGGGCGGCGTTGGCCTCAATCTGATCGCGGCAGACACGGTCATTATTTTCGACAGTGACTTCAATCCGCAGGTCGACCTTCAGGCGATCGATCGATGTCACCGGATCGGACAGTCGAAGCCAGTGGTCGTGTACCGCTTTTTCACCCCGGCGAGCATCGAGGAGGCCGTTCGCCGCATCAACCTGGGCAAGTTGCGTCTGGAGCGCCTCGTCATAGGGGAGGGCCAGCTGGACGCCGGCGCAGTCGAGGCGAAGGAGGAGACCGACGCGACGGTCGCCGAAGACGCCGCGGTGAAAGCCGTCATGGGGGCGGAGGAACGCATGCGCGCCGCCCTGCGAGACGCATTCGGGATGACGATGGGACACATTGACACCACACCCGCGACTGTTCCGTCGCGTTCCTCCTCGTCGTTGTGTGCGCCCCGAACGAAATTGGTCCGACAGCGGAAAACAAAAGCTGAACTTCCCGTCATTCATGAAATCAGCGACGCCGAGCTCAAGGAACTGACGGACCGGTCGGAGAAGTTGTTCGCGAGGGGCAGTATCGGCAATGGTTCGATCTGAGTGACCCCAAAGCTTCATCGCGCGCCGGGTCACATGGTTTCTTCACGAGAAACTGGTGCGAGGTGATGCGCCTGGCGGCCTTTTCTTCCTCCCCCACGGCAGCTACAGTCCACAGCCACTGTCAAGCGCAAGTATGAGCTGCTGCCCCACTGAAATCCTGCCCGTGGCCTCGGACTACGTCGGGACGGGTGCGCACGTCTACGTGGCCGGGAAGCCTGTCAAGGGAGGCATCCTGTACATCCCCGACATCTTCGGGGCCCTTCCGAATGCTCAGCACGTTTGCGACCTGCTGGCCAACCACGGCTACCTGGTCGTCATGCCTGACTTCTTTCCATCGAACTCGGCGTGGCCCACGAGCGACTTCCCGCCAAAGGACGGCTTCGGCGGCGCACCCTTCCAGGCGTTCATCGGCTCGCTGCAGTACGACCGCGTCAAGCCTGTCGTCGAGCAAGGCGTGGCCATCTTGCGAGGCCTCGGTGCGACGAAAATTGGTGCGGTCGGGAATTGCTGGGGCGGGAAAATCGCTCTGAGGGCCAATTGCGACGGCTTGGTGAGTGCCGCGGCGTCGCCGCATCCTAGCTTCCTGACCGAGAGCGACGGCGCCGAGGCCAAGGGACCGATTTGTCTCCTGCCGTCGAAGGACGAGGACGATGCGCTGATGCAAAAGGTGATGGCGGCCGCCTCTGCCCACGCCGCGAAGAACGTGCACAAGCGCTACGATAACATGCACCACGGCTTCCTTGCGGCCCGCAGTGACTGGAACAACGAGGAAAACCGGGCCGCGGCCAACGATGCTCTCGCGGTTCTCGTTCGGTTCTTCGACGCCGCCCTGTGATCCCGTCTGTGACTCCCCCGCACGGCCCCTCTCTCTCTCTCTATCTCGCTTCCCCACGGCACCTTATCGGCCACCCCCTTCGGATGGGCCCCGTGACATATCGGGTTGTATTAGTAAATCGGGAAACGGAATGGCAGCCCGGGCGGCGTACAACGTGGAAAGTCGCCGTGCTTCACTTTTTCTTCTTTTTCGGTCGACCGCCAAGATTTTTAAATGTTGTTCCATCGTGTGACAAAATGAACCACCACATCAAGACCCGCATTGATGAAGACGCGAGTGTAATGTGTGTGGTGTTCGCGGTCACCTCACCACCCCGTTGCTCAAACCTCCCGCTCCCCGGCTCTCAGTGTACACGCGAGATGATTGGCAATGGCACCTCAGGATGCAACTGTTACGCCGAGGTGCTGTGCATCGATCCGGGCAACACCAGTGCGTGGTACGCCCTGGGCAACGCACTTCCTGCAGGGGAGACGATACGCGTCGGCATCCGGGAGGTGACACGGCAAGACTGCTACGCCGAGGTGCTGCGCATCGAGCCGGGCAACACCAGTGCGTGGTACGCCCTGGGCAACGCACTTCCTGCAGGGGAGA
>ERZ1292633.2487-Hain-H41-02um-R1-2487-length-18804-cov-5_pt1 | contig 18804 bp, 23 predicted proteins | sample MGYA00564406_ERZ1292633 | MGnify/ENA primary metagenome ERZ1292633 (study PRJEB36523, sample SAMEA6512639) | groundwater metagenome | collected 2019-01-08 | study: AquaDiva: Metagenomics assemblies of 32 groundwater samples
CCGAAGGCGTGATCCGGTTAACGCACTGCCCGGTACTGCTGGTCCGGAGCGAGTAGTCTGCGCCGTGGTCACGGCGCCAAGCAGCGCGTCATCACTCAGAACTTCTAATTCTCCGCCCACCACGGCGTATAAGAATTGGTTTTTGGGTGCTGATGGAGCATGATATTGCCACGCGTCTGGCATCCTGTTGATAAAGCTGGCATCATTTTCCCGAACGGTTTCCGTTTTCAAAGTGGAGGTGCACCCCATGGCAACCAAAAAGAAAGCCAAGACCACAACCAAGAAAAAGAAAACCTCAACCGGTAAGGTCACGGTCCGCAAAAAAACCGCCGGCAAGAAAGCCGCAGTCAAAAAGAAAACCGCGGTCAAGGCCAGGGCCGCCCCCGGGAAAAAGCGGGTCACCGCCCGCGCGCCGACGCCGATGCCTAAGCCGGCCGCGCCGGCGATACCGCCCGGCACCGAGCGCATCGGCATTGTCACGCATTACTACTCGCATCTCACGGTGGCGATCGTGCAACTCGAGACCGGCAGCCTGCGCGTGGGCGACTTCATACACATCAAGGGCCACACCAGCGACTTCTCGCAACCGGTCGAGTCGATGGAAATCGACCATGTGCACGTTAACGAGTCCCGACCCGGCCAGTCCTTCGGACTGCGCGTGAAGGAACACGCGCGCGAGCACGACGTGGTTTACAAGGCCAAGTCCTGACGGATTATTCGTCGACATTTTTTCAGTCCTCGCTCGATAGCTGATAAACGGCGCGGCCAAGCCGTCCAGCGTGTTGCTGGAGTCCTTGCCGGGATCCACCGTTCCACCGCCCACAAGAATTCATGCTAGTTTTATTAATACATCCGCGACGGCAGGACGCCGTCAGGGAGGATGGTTTGGATCGATTCTGGAAACATCTGCGCATCGGACGACGCTGGCTGCTGAACGGTTGGCAATTGTTCATGCGTAACCCCTGGCTCCTCGGCGGCATGGGCTTGACGGCGGCGGTTGTGCTCGGCGTACTCGAGCTGATCCCCCTGCTCGGCGGCCTGCTCATTGCGCTGGTCGCGCCCATCATGCTCTCCAGCGTCTACCTTGCTCTCGAAGCCATCTACCGGCAGAACATGGTCCTGCCGGTCGAGCTGCGACTGTCCGCGCTGAAACAATCGCCACGACAATTGCTGGAGGTGTTCCGGAACGAGAAGCGGGTTCTGCCGGCAGCGACGATAAGCATGCTCAGCGTCACCACGGTGCTGCTGATCCATCTGCTGGTGCGGCTGGTGGTGGGCGAAGCCTGGGTGGCCAACTGGTCGAACCTCGATCACTTTACCCTGTTCGGGGTGCTCGCGGTGGCGCTGCTCGTCTTCTTGCTTTACGTCCTGCTCGCGGCATCGTTGATTTACGCGCTCCCGCTCACCTTCTTGCGCGACGAACCGCTGGTGCCCTCGCTGTGGCAAAGCCTCAAGGCCAGCCGGCATTTCACGGTCGCCCTGTTGGTGCTGCTGGGCGTACTGCTCATGCCCCTCCTCCTCGGCATGATCGCCGCCAGTCTGACGCCATGGGCCAGCTACCTGCTGTGGCTCGTGATCGGATCCGTCACCCTGCCGGTGGTGTCCGCCAGCCTGTACTGCAGTTACCGCGATATCTTCAGTGCGCACTATAACTGGATGCCCGCCGACAGGCGCCGGCACGCTGCGCGCGCGGGGCGCGATGAACAATCACTCCGGCCCCTGTGACTTTTAACCAGGCGATATCTTCTGCCAATTTGTTTTTTGTTGCGTAGAATCGTGTAAATGGCTATCGCCAAGCAGCCTTCCGTCGTGACCATGCCGGCATCGGAAAAACCTTATCCATCGATAGTGGACTTTCTGTGCCAGACCTTCCCGGCTATTTCCCGCCACCAGTGGATGGCGCGCATTCGTCAGGGCAAGGTCCTGGACAACCAGGGCCGCCCTATCGACATGGAGACGATGTATTCCCCCTCCCAACGGATTTTCTATTTTCGGGAAGTTGAAAACGAGCCGGTCATTCCTTTTGCGGAGCTAATCCTGTTTCAGGATGGCGAGCTGCTGGTGGCCTGCAAGCCGCACTTTCTGCCCGTGATTCCGGGGGGCCGTTATGTGGAGGAATGTTTATTGAACCGCTTGCGCAACCGGACCGGCATTGCCGATCTGGCGCCGCTGCACCGGCTGGACCGCGAGACCGCGGGTGTTGTCATTTTCTCCGTCAACCCGAACACCCGCGGCCGTTACCATGAGCTTTTCATGCACGGGAAAGTGGAGAAGACCTATCGCGCGTTGGCCGAGGTGAATGAGCCGCCGCGGGAAAACCAATGGACGGTCGAAAACCGGATCGTTCGGGGCGAACCGCGGTTCCGAATGAAAACCGTCACGGGCATCGCCAATGCCCGCTCGCACATCCAGCTCCTGGAAGTGAAAGGCAAGCGGGGGCTTTTCAGTTTGCAGCCCGTGACCGGAAAAACCCATCAGCTGCGGCTGCACATGAGCGGTCTGGGGTTCAGGATCATCAACGACCGGGTTTATCCCGATCTGCAGCCGGAACGAGACGATGATTTCGACCAGCCGCTCCAGCTGCTGGCCAAGCAGGTGCGGTTCCATGACCCCGTCTCCGGACAAGACAGGGAGTTTCGATCCGGGCGGGAGCTGTTGTGGTAATGCCGTGTATAGTGCGAACCCCGCTCCGACCTTCCTGGAAATTATTCCTCACCCCAAACCGCGGTCTTTCCCCTGTTTCTCTCGCTATTCCACGGGCCAACGGCATTCAGCTTGACGTGCATCAAAGCAGGCGGCGGCTTGCCATGGCTAGATGTTTATGTAGTTGTCGTGAATGGCGTGAACCTGGCTGTTCACAAAATCGTACGGAACGATTTTGGACGCCCCGCAAGGGGCGGCCCGAAGGGCAAAGTCCAGGGATGGACGTTGCAAAACCGCTCCCGGCGATTTTGTCTTGTGCACGAGATGCGTGGGAGGTGGACCATGACCGGACGAAAGAAGCGAGAAGACTACAGTCATCAGCCGAGACGGGATCGCATGGATGCAGAGCGTGTGAGCGATCCCTATCGGGCACGGGGCAAGTGGCCGGAGCCGACCACCTGCCCCGAGTGTGGCGCTATTTTTCATCACGGGCACTGGCAGTGGGGCACGGCGCCGGAAGGGGCCGAGCAGCATCTCTGCCCCGCGTGCCACCGGATACACGACCGGGTACCAGCCGGGCAGCTGACGCTGAGCGGGGAGTTTTTTGCCGAGCACCGCGAGGAGATCCTGCATCTCGTCCGCCATGCCGAGTCGAAGGCGAAAGCCGAGCATCCGCTCGAACGCATCATGGACATCAAGGAAGCAGCGGACCACACCGTGGTCACCTTCACGGATTCGCACCTGGTGCACGGGGTCGGCGAGGCGCTGCGCCACGCCTATCACGGCGAGATGAAGTCACAGTACACGGACGAGGGCGATCTCCTGCGCGTCACGTGGAGCCGCTAGCCGGGGCGACCCACGGTTAAGTGACGGGATATATGGAGTCGCAGGATATGTTGCCCGAGTTGAAATAGATAAGTGATGGCGTCATCTCGAACGAGTCAAGGAGGTGAAGCATGCTTAGCTACATCATGGGTTTGGTCCAGGCGTTTGAGTACCGACATGGATTCAGGCCGCAGATGGTTTGCCTGAATACACGCCACCTGCGTCAGTTGCTGGCTGAATATCCGGATATCGACCACGAAAAATTCTTCGGCAAACTGGGGGTGCGGATACTCGTGCTGCCGGAAAATGACTTGCCACATCCGCGCGCCGTGTGGTTACCGCCCATCAGACCGATGGGAGAGGCACGGCCGGCGATTGATAGATTTGCCCTGCACCAAGCCGCTTAGTGCGGCACAGCGAGGCGGATAGATTTATATCGCGTCTGATACCCGGCTGAAATAAAGCCGTCAGTCGCCGTGGTTTCTCTGTTGGACCGTGCGCGCGAAGTCGAGCATCCGTTGCGTGGCGCGCAGGGCCTTCACCCGCACCGCCTCATCGACGTGCACCTCGTTCGCGCCGGTCTCCAACACCTGCGCCAGATTGTCCAACGCGTTCATCGCCATCCACGGACAATGCGCACAGCTCTCGCAACTGGCGCCTTCGCCCGCCGTGGGCGCGGCCATGAGGATCTTTCCCGGCGCCGCCTGCTTCATCTTGTAGAAGATGCCGCGGTCGGTGGCGACAATGAGTTTCTGCTGCGGAAGCGACTTCGCCGCCTGGATCAGCTGGCTGGTCGAGCCGATGACATCGGCCAGTTCGAGCACCGCCGTCGGCGACTCGGGATGCGCGATCACCGCGGCATCGGGGTGCTGACGCTTGAGCGCCGCGAGCGCCTGGCCCTTGAACTCATCGTGCACCACGCAGGTGGCATTCCACAACAGCATGTCCGCGCCGGTGATGCGTTGAATATAAGTGCCGAGGTGTTTGTCCGGCGCCCAGAGGATTTTTTCGCCGCGGACTTTCAAGTGTTCGACGAGTTTCACCGCGATGCTCGAGGTCACCACCCAATCGGCGCGGGCTTTGACTTCGGCGCTGGTGTTGGAGTACACCACGACCTGGCGTTCGGGATGGGCGTCGCAAAAGGGAATGAACCGGTCCGCCGGACAACCGAGGTCGAGCGAGCACTCGGCTTCCAGCGTCGGCATGAGCACGCGTTTTTCGGGATTGAGGATTTTGGCGGTCTCGCCCATGAAACGCACGCCGGCCACGACCAGCGTGCGCGCCGGGTGCGCGTTTCCGAAGCGCGCCATCTCGAGCGAATCCGCCACGCATCCGCCGGTTTCCTCGGCCAGGCGCTGCAGGTCTTCGTCCACGTAGTAGTGCGCCACGAGCACCGCGTCCCGCTCCTTGAGCAGGCGCTTGATGCGTTCACCGAGGCGCGCGCGTTCGGCGTTCGGCAGCGGTAAGGGCGCCATCGTCGCCGGCAGCTTGATGGCCACCGGGGCGGGCATGTCGAGTTGCTGGGTCATGTGGTACTTCCTGCTTCCTGCCTGGATCGGAAGTATGCCTTAAAACAGGCGTTCGGTGGCACAGGTTTCAAGGTTCCCACACTCAATGCCGTCTTTGCAGCCACCTCGGCGGACCTCCGCCCCATTGTCGCGGTACCTCAGCCCAGATCGTTCTCGAGCACGATGCGGTAGCGCGCCTTGCCGGCTTCCAGATGGGATATGGCTTCGTTGACGCGGCTCATCGGGAAGTATTCGACCACGGGTTCGATGCGGTGGCGCGCGCAGAAGTCGAGCATCGTACGCAGCGTGGCGGGCGCGCCCGTGGACGAGCCGGAAATGCTGTGCTGCCCGCCGATCAGCGCAAACGCGGGCACGGACAGGGGCTTGAGAACGGCGCCCACGATGTGCAGGCGGCCCTTGGGCGCGAGTGCGGCAAGGTAGGCGTCCCAATCCAGCTCCACGGCGACGGTGGAGATAATGAAATCGAGCGAGCCGGCGATCTTTTTCAGTTGCGACGGATCGCGCGAATTAACGACGTGGTGTGCGCCCATTTGCTTGGCCTCGTCGCGCTTGGCGCCGGTGGACGTGAAAGCGGTCACTTCGCAGCCCCACTTGTTGAAGAACTGCAACGCCAGATGGCCGAGGCCGCCGATGCCGATCACGCCGACGCGATGCGTCGGCCGAACGTCGAACTGCACGAGGGGATTGAACACCGTGACGCCGCCGCAGAACAGCGGCCCCGCCTTCTTCATGTCGAGCCCCGCGGGCAGGGGCGTGGCCCACGCGGCCTCACAGCGCACCTTGTCGGCGAAGCCGCCGTGGCGACCGACGATGGTCTGCTCGCCTTCCGCGCACAGGTTGTGGTTCCCGCTCAGGCACTGGTCGCAGGTCATGCAGCTGCCGCTGAACCAGCCGAGCCCGACGCTGTCGCCGACCTTGAGATGTTTTACGTTTGCGCCAAGCTTCGCGATCGTGCCGACGACCTCATGGCCGGGGACCAGCGGATACTCGCTGTCGCCCCATTCGTTGATGAGCATCGACAGGTCGGAGTGGCACAGGCCGCAGGCGATGACGGCGATCTCGACCTGATCGGCGCCGAGCGCGCCGGGATCGTACTCGATGCGCTTGAGGCGGCCTTTGGGTTTGTGGGCGGCGTAGGCCTGAATCATGAAGCGCTCCCTAGCGAGCGGCGAACATACACGCCGTGTCCAGAGGGTTACCTGGGGTTTTCCTTGTTCTTATCCGGTTCCTTCTCCGGACGCTTCTTTCCTTTCTTGTCGTCTTTTTTCCCCGACTCGCTGAGCGATCCGCCGGCCTTTTTCACTTCTTGACCCATGCCCTTGAGCAACTCGCCGAAATTATTTCCGACCTTTTTGGCGCTGTCATCAAGGCTGGTATCGTCGGCCAGGACGGGGCCGAAGCCGCACACGGCGACGAGGAAGCTTGCCATCCACAGCGTCCGCAGGCAGCGTGCTCCACTAAAGCATTTCAAATTTGTCATGGGGTTTGCGGGCCTCTCGGTTAATCGAGTATTGCATTAGAACGTTCGACTGTGGCGCGGCTGGCGCCGCGATGGCGGCGCTTCTCCCGGGCTACTCGTCCTTCGCGACGGTCTCGCCCTGCTCCGGGGCCTGCTCCGGATTTTCTCCGGGCTGATCAGCGCCTTTCGCCAGCTTGCGCTGGCGCTTCTCTTCCATCTTTTTCTTCTTTTGCAGCTCTTTCTGGCGCTTCTGAAACTGATAGTTCGGTTTGGCCAAGGTAGCGCCCTCTTGAAGGTTAATCCGGCTTACGCGGTTATTTTACGCCTTGCAGGAAATCCACGCACCCCGAATAAAACGAAGCCTGCCGCCGAGGGCGGCAGGCAAAGCTTACGGCTTCGTTGCGGGCGCAGGCGCCACGGCGGCGGGTTCCTTCGCGGGTTCCGCTTCGGCCGCCGGCTTCAGCACGATCTCGACCCGGCGATTGCGCTGCTTGTTCTCATCCGAGTCGTTGGGCGCCACCGGGTGGTACATCGAAAAGCCCAGGGACTCGAGCCGTTTAGGATTGATGAAGTGCTTGGTTTCGAAGTAGCGCGCGACGGCGGACGCGCGCGCGGCCGACAGTTCCCAGTTCGAGGGATATTTCACCTTGAGCTTGTCGCTGATCGGCGTGTCGTCGGTGTGGCCCTCGACGCGGATGGTGTCGGTGCTGTCCTTGATGGCCTCCGCCAGTTTGTCGAGCACTTCCTTGCCCTGGGGAAGAATGTCCGCACTGCCGGATTTAAACACGATCTTGTCGAGCATCCGCACCGAGAGCTGCCCCTTGAGCTGCTCGATCTCGACGTTCTTGTCCGTCAGCTCCTTGCTGAGCCGGTCACGCAGGTGTTCTTCCTGTTTCTGCAACTCATCGAGCTTGCGCTGCTTGGCCTCGGCCGCCTGGCGAAACACGCCGAGCTCCTGGTTGGCCGTCGCCAGTTTGACGTCTAACGCGCCGCGCGCGGTTTCGCATGCGGCCAGTTCGCTTTTCGCGCGCGTCTCGCAGGCCGCCAGCTGCTTATTCTTGGCATCGAGCTCGGCCTGTTTTTGTTCAAAGGTCGTGGTCGATACGCAACCGGTCAGAAATACACCGGACACCAGCACAGCACGCAATATTTGTTTCATCGGCAACTCCTCTTCAAGAATCGGAACGTATGGGTTTCGGTATTTCCGCGCCGCCGGCTGAATCCGTGGCGGTCGAGGGCGAGAATACTAATGGTTGTCCACGGAATAGTACAAATAAGAAAGGACAGGCGGGATATTTTGGGCGCGCCGGCGGGGCTGCCGCCGATTCATGGCATGCGGTTCGGGACGCGCGGCCAAATAAAAAGGCCCGGCATTGGCCGGGTCTTGGTGTTTCATCGCTCCGTGAGGGCGGGGGACGCTGAAAAGCAAGTCACTCCGAGCCCTTCAGCTATCTCTTCGCCCCATCATCTGCTCCAGCACGAGCAACAGCGAGCTCGTGTCCTGCTCGCCGAAGCCGCTGCCCATGAGCGCATTGAGCTGCTGCATCACCTGTGCGGTAACCGGAAGCGGCAAGCCGGCGTCGTGCGCGAGCTCGAGCGCGACGCCGATGTCCTTGTGGTGTAACGCGGCCACGATACCGGCCGCAAAATCACGCTCGACCATCTTCTTGCCCAACACATCGAGCATGCGGCTGGCACCCAGCCCGGTCATGACCGCCTCGCGCACCCTGGCCGCGTCCGCGCCCTGCTCGCGTGCAAACAGCAGTGCCTCGGCGGCGCCTTGCAGGCAGGCAAGCTGGGCGATCTGGTTGGCGAGCTTGGTCACCTGTCCCGTTCCCGGCGGGCCCATGTAAAAAATCGTCTTGCCCATGCATTCCAGCAGCGGCCGCGTGCGCTCGAAAATGGCCTTTTCTCCGCCGACAAAGAACGTGAGCGAGGCCGTCCTGGCCCCCGCCACGCCGCCCGAGACCGGCGCATCCAGCATGGCGATGCCACGCTCGCCCAAACGCCGGGCGACGTCCCGCGCGATCGCGGGCGAGATCGTGCTCATGTCCACGAGGATCAAGCCGGGCGAGACGCCATGCACAATTCCATCCGCCCCGAGCGCGACCGACTCGACGTCGCTCCCGGCGGTGACCATGGTGAGCACCGCCTCGCTCGCTTGCGCGACCTCCGCTGGCGAGGCGAGCAGGCACAACCCAAGGCGACTGGCATGGGCGCGCGAGCGCTCACCGCGCGCGTAAGTGCTGATCGCGTGACCGGCGGCGAGCAGATGCCGCGCCAGCTCGCTGCCCATGTTGCCGAGGCCGATAAAACCGAGTCGCATGAGTTCACCTTCGGTAGTCGGAGAAAGTGAACATTACCTTATTTACGCGGGGTCGTGTGAGACGGTTCGAGGCACGGGACTGAGAAAAAATTAAAAAGCCCGGCATGAGCCGGGCTTGGGTTGTTTTATCGCTCCATATATATTGGCGGGGTTGCTGAAATTAAATCTCTCCAACGCCGCTTACACGGGCGCACGCCACAGCCGCCGCATCGCGATCAGGCCCAGCAGCGGACCGGGGAACAGGAGCCAGGCGACGTGTTCCCCCACCGCTCCCCACAACGCGGTGACGAGTTCGATGGAGACGATGGTGATGGCGAAGCCGACGCTGTTCATGAAGGCGAGCGCGCTGCCGACGCGCTCGGGTGGACAGGCCTTGGACGCCAGCGCGGAGAACTGCGGCGAGTCGGCGACAACAAAAAATCCCCAGGCAAAGAGCAGCGCCAGGATAAAAAATTCGGGCAGGCCGAGCACCAGCGGATAGAGCAAGCAACTGAGCGCCGAGCCGGCGAGCGCCGTGATCGCCACCTTGCCGCTGCCCCAGCGATGACTGATGGCGCCGCCCGCGATGCAGCCGATACCGCCGGCGGCGAACACGCCGGCCGCCGCGAGATACACGTGATGCGTTTCCGCCCCCAGCTCCAGGCGCGCGATCAACAGCGGCGCCACTGCCCAGAACGCGTACAGCTCCCACATGTGCCCGAAGTAGCCGAAGGACGCGGCGCGAAAAGCCGGGAGACGATACGACTGCAACACACCGCCCCATTGCAGCCGGCGCGCCGACCCGTGGTGCGGACCGTCGCCCAGCCACGAGACCATCGCGGCCGCGACCACGGCCAGCGCCGACGAGGTGTAAATCACTCCCTGCCACGTGGCCGATACATCCAGCCCGCGCACGAAATGCGGCAGTCCGCTGCCGATCACCAGCATGCCGACCAGCCAGCCGAGTACGTTGCCGGCCTTCCCGGGCGCCCAACTCACCACCAGCTTCATGCCGATCGGGTACACCCCGGCCAGGGCGAGGCCGGTGATAAAGCGGAAGAAAAGCGCGCCGGTGAGCCCGCCGGACAGGGCGAACGCGGCATTAGCGATGGCGCCGAGCACCGCGCACACCGCGAAAATACGGCTGGCGGAGTAGCGGTCCGCGAGTCCCGACAGGCTGAAGCCGAGCGTGCCGCTGATGAAGCCGAACTGCACGGCGCTGGTGAGATGGCCGAGCTCGAGCGGCGTCAGGCCCCAGGCAAGGTGCAACGCGTCAGCGACGGCGTTGGCACTGAACCACAGGGAAGCGCCGAACAGTTCCGCGAGGACAATGACGGCGAGAGTCGAGCGGGTGGACATGCAATCAGGTTTTTTTGAAAGTAGTTTTCACGGCATGTCCTGTCCGTAGGTTAAGACGCATGCTATGTCCGCTGGCGCAGATGCGCGAGCGCTCGGCACACGCGTAAACGGCAAACATGGCGGACGAAGACTGAATCACTCCGGCCCGATTTTTTTAACTTGTCGGGTATTCCGAATGAACCGGAATGCCGTCGCCGCCACAGGACCAGCTCGCGCGCGAGTCCCAGAAGATGCGCGCCTGCGGGTGGATCGTGGGGTCGCTGTCGAGAGAACCGGCCGGGATGACGATGAAATCCGTCTCCTTCACGTAGCGCGGCACCTGGCTGCCGCACACCGTGCAGAAGCGGCTGGTGAAGCGCTTCGCTTCCGGGATTTTGTAAGCCCGGATCAGTTCTTCGCCCTTGATCCACTTGATCGCTCCGGGCTGGATGAGCAGGTTCGAGGCATGCCCGGTGCCCGAGGCTTTGCGGCAACGCCGACAGTGGCAATGGTAAAACTTCTTCGGCTCGCCGCTGATTTCGTACTGGACGGAACCGCAGAGACAGCTTCCGCGAAAGGTGGGTTGTGTCATGAAATGTTCGCTGAGAGATAAAGGTGGAAACAGGTTATCTCATGCGGACTGCCGATGAAACAATTCCTCCGTCTCCGGTAGATTCCCTAAAGTGGCCTAGCGTGTCGCCGGCGGCGAGCAGATGACGCGTACGCTGCAAATTCCCGCAAATCCCCGGTTCCACGCCCCGGCATATCGGTTGTCTATACTCCTCTTGTTGGCAAAACGACTGTTCAGGGAGGCAACATGAAACACCGGATATGGCTCGTTCTCGGGCTGATCACGCTGGGGCTGTTGGCCGGCTGTGCCAGCAGCGGACCGGAGCGCGACATCAACGACCCGACCAATTCACTCGTCTTTGGTTACATCGACATGGACGATGCGCCCACGAAGGTCAGCTCCGCCTGGATGGTGCAGGTCGCGCCGCCGTCCGACACGCCGTATTGGGGCCTCGGTGTCTCGAAAGGCCTGTTCTACAACTCCTACCTGCCGCCCGGTTCGTATCAGCTGTCCAAATTCGGCGGGTCGGGCTTCTTCGCCGGCCAGCACGAGTACAGCTTCCCCCGGCAGGGCAACCAGACCGCGCTGCGCATCAGCAAGCCCGGCATCTATTTCCTCGGCTCCTATAAATACAAAAAGGCGAAGAGCGGCATGTTCGAGCAGGGCAAGTTCAAGATCGAGAAGATCAACAAGCCGACCGAAGCCGAGCTGCTGAAGCGCATCCTCGACGAGAGCAGCGATATCAAGGACTCCGCCTGGGGCAACAAGATCCGCGCGCGCCTGGCGCAACTCAAGTCATGATCCCCCGCCGCCTGACATTCACCCGCGCCCGTCTCGCGTTCACGGGCCTGCTATTTATCGGCGCGCGCAGCGCCTGCGTCGGCGCGGCGCGCGAGCCGGTCGACAGCCTCTCCGGTCTCGGCGGCGACGAGACGGTCGTCGTCGGGCGCATCGAGCTCGTTCCACCGTTGCGCAAGGACGAGCAGAAACTCAAGGGGCTCAACTCGGGCAGCTTCGAGAACAAAGTCTTTCTGCTCGCGGACGAGCATTACCGGGTGCTGACGGAGGAGCCGGGGATGGCCGACTACGCCGGGCGGATCGAGGCGATACTCGGGAAGAACTTCTTCGTGCGCAGCCACAGCAAGCCGTTCTTCATCCTCGGCGGCATGATGTATCTGGACCTCGGCGGCCGGGAGATGAACCGGGCCTATTTTCCCGGCGGGTTGAAGGTTTCCATCAAGCCGGGGGACAAGGCGGTCTATGTCGGCACGGTTCAATACCATCGCAACGAGTTCTTCGAGGTCACGAAGGCCGCGATCGTCGACGACTACGACCGCGCCAATGCCGAGTTCAAAAAGAAGTTCGGGGCGAAGTATCCGCTGCGCAAGGCCTTGCTGACGCCGGTCAAGTAGCTACCCCGGACTTGGCTACACTTTAAGGCAGCTCCTCCAACAATCAGGTGACACATGAACACAAACTGGATCTGGATAGGAAAATTTCTCATCGTCATCGCCGCCGCGCTGGTGCTCGGCGAAGTGCTGGGCAGCCTGGCGCTGTTCAAGAGCACCACGCTGGGCACGCCGAAAGTCACCGCGGGCTCGCTGGTGCGGTTCTTCGCCCACGCCGGCGCATTGGTCCTGATGTGGATGCTCGGCCAGCGGCTGGCGCAGCAACTCCGCGCCCTGGGCGGCGGCATGGCCCGGCTCGCCGATCCGGTGCTGGCGCTCATTACGCTCATCGTCACGGCCAGCGCCTACGTGGTGCTCATCAACTTCAGCGCGCCGTTTCTCGGCGAAGGCATCAGAACCATGCTCGACTGGACATTTATCCTCGGCATCCTCGCCGCCGCGGTGTGGCTGGTGTGGGCACTGTTCCAGAATTTCGAAGCGGTCATGGAAGCCATCGGCAAATCTGGAAAAGCCAAAACGGAGTAATCCAGGCTCAACGCAAACCAACATAAACGGCCCCGCCAGGGGCCGTTTTAGTTTCGGGGTCGGCTCTGAGCCGTATCCGTTTAAGAAATCTTTGATTAATTCAAAAATGTAGGGTGCGCCCTGCGCACCGATCAATAAAATGGTGCATGGGACGCACCCTACACCGAATTATTCAGAGCTTCCTTAATTCTTAAATTCTTAATTCCTAGGGGCGCAGGGATTGCTGTGCCTCATCGAAGCGGGTGCGTGCCGCCAGCAGGTCGCTACGCGGGAATCGTGTCAGCACCACCACCCGCGGCGGCCGGCCGCCAATCGTGACTTCCGAGAACGTCAGTTCGTCGGCCGGTTCATCGGGCGATTCGACCTTGATGTTCATGCGATTGATGCGCAGCCGGACGGTCGCGCGCTTCACGTAGCGCTCGGGGTCGGCGAGCACCGCGTTGATGCCGGCGATATAGTCGTCGAGCACCGTGGTCTCGCCGTGGCTCAGGGCGAGTGCCTCCTGCTCGTGCATGAGACGGGTGCGAAGCAGGGCGATCTCGTCGTCGAGCCCCGCGTTCGATTCGTAGTACAGCGAGTCCATCGCGCTGCGCTTCTGCATCAGGCCGCGCAGTCGCAGCTCCAGGATTTGCTTCTCGTGCGCGCGGCCGCGTGCGCTGCTCTGGTGCTCGACGATCCGCTCGAGCGCCTCGCCGATCAGGAACCCGAAGCCGCGCTGCTCGATGTTCTGGCGCAACTGCTGCTCGTTGTCGCAGGCGCCGAACAGCCGGTAGTCGGAGAAGCTGATCACGGTCTGCGACACCTTGCGCTGCATTACCTCGCCGCGCATCGCCACGCCGAAGCCGCGCCGCTCGTGGCGGGTCACACCCAGCCCGATGTAAACCTCATCCGCCAGCGGATGGTCGTGGAAGTACGCGCGCACTCCGGGGTCGTCGCTGAAGAACCGCTGCAGATCCGCGGCGGTCGCAAACAGGGTGCGCACCAGCGGATCGCCGGCCCAGCGGCGGACGCTGAACTCGACCGGCGCCGCCAGCCACTGGCCGCAGTCGATGAAGTAGGTGATGGTCCGTTCGACCGCCGGCGTCAGTTTGCGGGCGTAGTCGAGGACCGCATGCAAGCGCGGATCGACGCCGTCGACCACCTGCTCGATCGCCCGCCGCAGCAGCGCCGGATCGCAGCGTGGCGCGCTCGCGGATCGGCCACTACCGGCCAGCCGCGCCAGCCAGGCGCGCGCCCTGGCGGCGAATGTCGAATGCGGGTTCATGTTCCTATCTAACCATCTACCGGTCGCGGGTCAACACGACACACTGATTCCTTAGTCGCTACTGCTTGTCGAGTATTTTAGCTAAAACTGTGATCTCACCCCATTGTTGCCCAAATATTTATACGCGGATGACCTGGTTTTTGAGCGAATAAAGCACGGCAAGAACGTCCTTTTTTACATCATCGCCCAGATTATTTTTGTCCATTGCCAAAAAGATATCATCCACTACCGCGATAAATTCCTGTTCTGAAATGTTCATTCCCTTATGTGTGGTCACCAGATCTCTTCCGGTATAGGTCTCCGGTCCGCCTGATCCGGCGCAAAAAAACTCGACCGTCATTCGCTTGGCGTGTTCGACATCCTTGGTATTTTCAAATCTGGTTTTAATGAGGGGATTGGCAAAATGCGCGTCCACGACATCGTCGACAAGCCGTGTGATTCCATCAATACCGCCCAAACGTTCATATAGTGTTTTTGCCATGACATTCTCCTGTTAATAAAACGGGATCAGGCTCCAATTATTCTCAACGAACCGCCTCCGCTTCGGCCGGGCGGCGCACCTTTGCCGGGTGGATGTTCTGGTTCGTGCGGAAGAAATTCTCCGGATCGTAGCGGTCCTTGAGTGACGCCAGCCGTTGATAAATCTCCGCTCCATAGGCGGCGTGCAGCCGTTCCGGGCGCTCGTCGTCGGCCATGAAATTGACGTAGACCGCGCCGGTGCCGAACGGCCGCAGCGCCGCCCAGGTGTCACGCACCCATTTCACCTCGCGTTCGGTGTCGCTCTTGTTCTCCCAGGCGCCGGCGATGTTGACGATGTAGCGGGCGTCGCGTCCGCTGGCGGCGGTCTCGGTCGCTCCGACGCGGCTGATGGCCCCGCCGAGCTGGAACACCAGTATCGCGGAATGCGGTGAAGAAAGCAGCCGCGCCTGAGTGATCAACGTGTCGATCGCGTCTTCCCTGATTTCGTGCAGATACTCGGACTTCCAGTAATACTGCCGTCCGGCGAGCTGGCCGCCGTCCAGCATCGCCTGCAGCGCCGTGAACGGCTTCGGCGCGATGACGTCCGCGAGCGGCTTGCCGAATTCCTTGAGCGGCTTGAGCACGCGCGCGCCTTCTTCCGGATCGCCGGCGTAGCAGACGACGATCGCGACCACCGGCTTGCCGTGCAGCTCCTTCGCCAGGAACGGCGCGGGCGGCGCTGGACGCAGTACCAGCAAGGCCCCCAACTCCTCGGGAGAGGTGGTGGTGAATTTCCGGAAAAACTCCAGGACCTCGGCGGCCTTGTCCAGCGGATACAGAATCATGCCGGCCATGACCTGCGGGCCCACCGGCTGGAGGCGGAACTTGAACGCCGTCACCACGCCGAAGTTCCCGCCGCCGCCGCGCAGACCCCAGAACAGATCGGCGTTCTCCTTGGCGCTCGCCCGGACGACACGCCCGTCCGCGGTGACAACCTCGGCCTCGAGCAGGTTGTCACAGGTGTAACCGTGCTTGCGGCTCAACCAGCCGAAGCCGCCGCCGAGGGTCAAGCCCGGGACCCCGGTGTTGGAGATGATGCCGCTCGGCACGGCCAATCCATACAGCTGGGTCTCGCGATCCACGTCGCCCCAGGTGGCGCCCGCTTGCACCACCGCCTCGCGTGCGTTTGCATCCACCAACACGCCCTTCATCGACGACAGATCGATCGTGAGCCCGCCGTCGCACAAGGCGGTGCCGGCGACATTGTGCCCGCCGCCGCGCACCGATATCAGCAGGTCGTGCTGGCGCGCAAAGCGTATCGCCTCGATGACGTCGGCCACGCCCTGCACGCGCGCGATCAGCGCCGGCTGTTTTTCGATCATGCCGTTCCAGATGGCGCGCACCCCGGCATAGTCGGCGTCGCCGCGCCGCACCAGGCGTCCTCGAAGTCGCTTGGCAAACTCGTCAATATCAGAAGCCGCTAACGTTCCCGGACTTCCGTCGCGTTGCGTAATGGCCAGTGTATTCATGTTGATCTCCCAGATAATGTGAGGGTTTGAGTTTCCAATACCCGCACAGGATGGTACGGTGAAGGGGTTTCAACAAGTACAACGTTTGTACTGGTCGGTGCGACAAACAGGAAACTCATTTTCATGAAAGGTTATGGACAATTCTGTCCCGTGGCCAAGGCCGCCGAAATCCTGGGCGAACGCTGGACGCTGCTGGTGGTGCGCGAGTTGCTGTGCGGCAGCCGGCACTTCAACGACCTGCGGCGCGGCGTGCCGCTGATGTCGCCGTCGCTCCTGTCGCAACGCCTCAAGCATCTCGAGCGCGCCGGCATCATCGAGCGCGAACCCGACCGGCGCAACAAACAGGGCATGGCCTACCAACTCACCGCCGCCGGCCACGAATTGACGCCGGTAGTGATGATGCTCGGCAACTGGGGGCAACGCTGGGCGCGCAGCGAACTCAAGCGCGAGGACCTCGATCCGGCTCTGCTGATGTGGGACATGCATCGGCGGCTCAACACCGAGAACCTGCCGGCGCAGCGCACGGTGCTGCAGTTTGAATTTCGTGACGTGCACACCGCGAAGCGCTTCTGGTGGCTGGTGATCAAGCGCGACGAGGTGGACGTGTGCCTGAAACGCCCGGGTTACGACGTGGATGTTCAAATCACCACGCGGCTGAAGACATTGGCTGCCGTCTGGATCGGCAATATGAACCTGCGCGATGCCGTCAACCAGGGTCTGATTGAACTGCAAGGACCGAATCGGCTCACGCGCCAGCTCGACTCGTGGCTGGCGCTGAGTGTCTTCGCCAAAATCAAACCAGCCACCACGCCGTCCCACGTCGCGATCAAGGGGATTTAACCGGTGAATCGGGGTTGCAGTGAATTTTCGTGCTACATGCCCTGGCGGGCCACGCGCAAGAGCCGCATCACCCCGGCCACCACTTGGTGCTGATACTTCTTGATGCGTGCGTGGGCATCCGCCAGGCGCTCGTGCCGCGCGGCGTGCTCCCGGTGGCTCTTGGCCCAGGCCTTGTCCGTTTTCTTCTCGGCCCCGCTCTTGGCCTCCTCCCGCAACGCCAGCTCGTGAGCGCCGCGGCGCTGCTCGCTTTCCCACACGCTGTCGGCGTGGGCGGCCAGGGCGTCGAGCGAGTCCCGCAGCATGTCCTCGACCTCGCGCAGGTCGCCGAGCGCCACGCGCAGTTCCTTGTTCCACTCATCGATGTCAGACCGCCAGGTTTCGCAGTCGGACTGCCACCGGCGGTGCTGCTCGTGCATTTTCTGCTGGATGGTCTTGCTCATCGGACCCTCCTTGCCGTAAACGACTGAAAAAACGCTATATGAACAACGGCGATTTGCTAGGGAAGCTCTGATTAAGTCTCCCGTTCGCCCTGAGCTTGTCGAAGGGTGAACGGGAGACGCCGTAAATAACAGGTGATTCGTCCATTCATGGTTCGACAGGCTCACCACGAACGGACTGAATCAGAGCTTCCCTAGACCCGCACCAGCTTGGTCCAGCCAAATTCGCGACGGTAGTCGAGCATCGAGATGACCTTCGGTTGCACGCGCACGAACGCCGTCTCCGCCAGATCCTCCTCGCTGAGGCCCTTCATGTCCTTGAACTTGCGCGACAGCAGCGCGAGCGCGCGCTTGGTGTCGGCCGGGCGCTCGAGGACCTTCGCGGTGGCGCCCATGGAAAGCCCGGTGATCTTCTTCCAGTCGGCCGTGTCCTTGTTGATCGTGAGCGAGACCTTGGGCGAGCGCCGCAGGTTGCGGACTTTCTGGCTATTGCGGTCGCAGGCGAAGTAGAGCGTCAGCCCGTCGTTGGCGTAGGTCACCGTCGTCGCCTGCGGGTAGCCGTCGGATCGCATGGTCGCGAGGCTCATGATGCGGTTGGTTTTAAGCTGCTCGAGGATGAAGCGTTTCGCTGACGGTGTCACGGTTCCTCCTTGCCTGGAAGGGCGCGCAGTGACTTAAGGTACGCAGCATGGCACAACCGTTGGGCGGCAACTTTGACGCAAATCAGGATCAAGCGGGCAGAGTCGGTCAGGGGCTCAGGTTGCGCTAACCCGGCTTCCTCGGATACATCTCAAGGTAGACAATACCCGAGGAAACCGGGTTATTGCGGCGGCATGAAACCAGTTGAATGTGCCTGATCGATTGTTTTTCCCGTGGCCGGGATCGAAGCCACTGTGCCGCCGCAATAACCGGAAAGTCATATGATTTTCGCTATTGACCCGGCACATCCGTGCCGGGTCAATAGCTCAGGGGGGATTTTTCAGGCGCGCTTCGGTGCAAGCAACATGGTCAAACGCTACTCCCATGTCATTGGTTTCGATGATGCGCCGTTCGAGCGCGCACATCGCGGCGACGTCATGATCGTCGGCGCGGTGTTCGCCGGCATGCGCCTGGAAGGCGTGTTGAGCGGCAAGGTGCGCCGCGACGGCGCCAACGCCACGCGCGTGTTGATTGACCTGGTGCGGCATTCGCGCTTTGGCGCCCACGTGCAGGCCATACTGCTGCAAGGCGTCGCCTTCGCCGGATTCAACGTGGTGGACGTGCACGCCTTGCACCGCGCGCTCAAGATCCCCGTGCTGGTCGTGGCGCGCCGCGCGCCGAACCTGGCCGCCATCCGCTCCGCGCTGCTGCACAAAGTGCGGGGCGGCCGGCGCAAATGGGCGCTTATCGAACAATTGGGGCCGATGGAAGCGGTGCAGGGCGTGTATGTGCAACGTGCCGGCATCACGCTGGACAAAGCCGCCGACCTGATCCGGCGGTTGGCGCTCCACAGCACACTGCCGGAACCCCTGCGCACCGCCCACCTCATCGCCGGCGGCGTTACCCAGGGCGAGAGCCGCCATCGTGCGTGACAGAGCGGCTAAAGGGGTCGCTCGGAAGATTCCGAAGAAATAATCCGGGTCAGAGTGAGCTAACCCGGATTTATGAAAGCTGAACAGGTCTATTAGCGGA
>ERZ1292633.2489-Hain-H41-02um-R1-2489-length-18792-cov-6_pt1 | contig 18792 bp, 16 predicted proteins | sample MGYA00564406_ERZ1292633 | MGnify/ENA primary metagenome ERZ1292633 (study PRJEB36523, sample SAMEA6512639) | groundwater metagenome | collected 2019-01-08 | study: AquaDiva: Metagenomics assemblies of 32 groundwater samples
GTTCCACAGATGGCGGGGACGATGCCTTTGTGTAAATTAATTCTGTCTGAAAATAATAGCCTTAAATATGCCCCGGAGGTCAGTGTTTTGGTTCCGAACAGGCAGGGAATGCTGCAGGCGATAGATGCAGGCATAAAAGAAGTGGCCATTTTTGCTGCCTGCTCAGAAAGTTTTTCACAAAAAAACATAAACTGCTCAATTAAGGAAAGTTTTGAAAGATATATTCCCGTTATGGAGTTAGCTAAAGAATTTAAAATAAAAGTTCGCGGCTATTTGTCGACTTGTTTTTATTGTCCGTTTGAAGGAAAAATCACAGAAAAAAAAGTTATCAGTCTAGCAAAAAAAATGCACCAATTGGGAGTTTACGAAATTTCTATCGGGGATACAGTTGGTGCAGCTGATGCAGGTCAGGTGGTCTCTTTATTTAAAAACTTAAAGAAAGTTGTGCCTGTAAAAAAATTGGCAGGCCATTTTCATGATACGCGTGGGCAGGCTTTGGCTAATATTCTTGCGGCACACAGTGTTGGTGTTAGTACATTTGATTCTAGCATTGGAGGACTGGGTGGGTGTCCGTATGCCCCTGGTGCAGCTGGCAATGTGGCCACTGAAGATGTGGTTTATATGTTTGATGGCATGAAGCTTAAAAGCGGAATCAATTTGGATGTACTCATTGCGGTTAATAGCTGGTTGCAACCACTTATCAACCACAAACTGCCATCAAAAGTGGGGCGTTTGGGAAAGCTTAAGCCACTAGGTAAAGTTCAAAAATAGGCCCCGCTCTTGCTACAGACAGTGTGTGTCTTATGTCAGAAGACCTTTAGGTCTCTTTTTTTTGATTTTGATGATTCTAATGGGTGTACAGGTAGCTCTTAAAAAGCCTCTTTGTATTAACTCTAGTCTTGTCAATAAAATAGACAAATTAGGTACTCAAAATACAGAAACTATCTACAGCTGTAGCCAATATAAAAAAGTTACTTTTTCGAACTATTTTTATGATTATTTGCCCATTTTAGAAGAGCGATTTAAACATTTAGAAGTGGCATTAGCTCAGTTGGGTGTTGAAGATAAATTTACTATTGTAATTGACGATATTCGTAAGGATCAGGTTCTAGAGTTGGTTAATGGTGTTCAGGTCGGGTCGAATTTACTAGAAACTAAGCTGCTTGAAAAGACGCTGATACAACTGAGTTTAAAAAATAAATTAAATATTCGAGATGAAATTTTTCTACAAAGCTTGTCGGATTTTATTATAAACGATGGGGGCTATCAGAATCTGATTTCCAGGGCTTGGGGAGAATCTTTTAACAAGCTATATTTTTTTAATAAAAGAAAAATTTCTAAGAGTATAGTTCGTAATTTATTACAGCGTCACGAATTTTCTATTAGTGATTCAATGGATTCGATTTCTAAATTAAAGCTGTTATTAAAAGATACAGATCGTGTGGATTTGTCGGCGAATTTTAATAAAAACTTAAACAAGCTCGGTTATTATTCTAAAAATGAATTGAGTGAACTTAAGCTTGATTTGATAATTGAAGAAAACGCTCAAAATAGAGATGCGGAATTGATAGCCCTTGCAAACTCATACCCCGCTTTAAAAGTTGCAGTTAAAAAAATGGATGGGCTTTACTTGTTGCCATCGAATATAAAAATACCTCGAGCTTCAGAAAAAAATATTTTTACCAAGTATCGCTTAATTTTTGACAAGCCGCGAGAAAGCAAAATTTTGATTACAAATTATCTTAATAATTCGGAAAGTTTAATTTTAATTAATTCTCGAAATAAATCTATAAAAGCAAATTTGCGACCACTATTTGCTTCTGGCTTAAATGAATTTTTATTTCTAAACAAGGAACTTGATTTTATCCAAATTCATTTACCTTCATACAAACTAAAGTCTAGAGACCTCAGTAAAATTGTGAATTATTTTGATTTTGTAAAAATTAAAAAATTGTCAAAAAATGAGCGTTTGGCGTTGGGTTGGAGCCACAGTAAATGGTTAAAAGATTTAAATGCGTTTAAGCCAATAGCTAATTATGACGTAATTCAATACTTTCGCGTAAATTAGCATTAGCAAATCTCGGTTCGAGCATGTAGTATTAGAGCTATATGCTTAATGCTTCATTAAAAGATAAGTTAAAATCTATTTGCTGGTCTGTTACTTTATTTCTGATTCTTAATCCTATAATTTCAATTTTAGTATTGGTTCTATATTTAGTATTTTCCGAAAATTATAATTTAAATCAAATTATTGGTATAAGCGTTTTTGGTTTAATTTTTGCGGTTGCTACAAACCTTAGCATTACAATGGGTTATCATCGACTTTATGCTCATAAATCGTATGAGGCACACCCCGTTCTTGAGTGGATTTTATTGTTTATCAGTTCTGGTGCATTTCAGGGCTCGGCACTTAAATGGGCCAGCGATCACAGGATTCATCATAAATATGAGGACACCGATAAAGACCCATATTCAATTAAAAAAGGTTTTTGGTACGCCCATATAGGTTGGATGATGCTACATAAGGCCGTCAGTCTGCCGATTCAAGCACCTGACCTTGAAAAAAACAAACTTGTTAAATTTCAGAATGACTACTACCTGGCTTGTGCAATTACTGTAGGGTACGTTTTTCCTTTTTTAGTTGGTTGGCTTATGCACAATGCTTTACTGGGAATTGTGCTCGCTGGCGGTATAAGAATTTTTTTAACTCAACAGTCGACTTTTTTTGTTAATTCATTATGCCACACGCTTGGAAAAACTCCGTACGCAGTAGAGCAAACAGCTAAAGACAGTTTGATCGTTTCATTTTTGACTCACGGAGAGGGCTATCATAATTTTCACCATAAGTTTCAGATTGATTATCGCAATGGCATCAGATGGTACCACTGGGACCCGACAAAATGGTCTATACAATTAGCGGCCTTAGCGGGCCTCGCAAAAAAATTAAAAACAGTGCAATTTTCTGAAATTCTGAAGGCCAGACTTGAAGTTGAATCTTTAAAATTCAAAAACTCAGACTTTTACAAAGAAAAGATGGAGCCACTGTCGCTGAAGTTAATTGAATCTCAGGCACGCATTGAAAAATTAAAAAAAGAATATTCTGTGGCCAAAGATCAAAAAGTAATCGAACTTAATGCCGAGATTGAATTGATGAAAATTGAGGTCCAATCTTTGATGAAGTCTTGGAGAGTTTTAGCCAGAATTGCACCGCTCAGTACTTAGAATTAAGATTTACGACCCGATTTTTCTTTTCGAATTTCTTTGAATTTATTCTGCTCATCAACAAAAACCACTGTTGGTTCATGCAAGGCGGCTTTGTTAATATCAATCGAGGCATAAGCAATAATAATAACCTTATCGCCCTTATGAACCAGCCTTGCCGCGGCTCCGTTTAGACAGACTTCACCTTTTTTACCCTGTATAATGTAAGTTGAAAATCTGGCACCATTGTTACAGTTCACGATATCAACTTTTTGATTTAAAAACATCTTGGCTTTTTTAATAAGTGTGGGGTCAATTGAGACCGAGCCTTCATAATTAAGATCGGCATCCGTTACAGTTGCTCTGTGGATTTTAGAGTAAAGCATATCGATTTTCACTTTTCGGCTCCTATAAAGCTTGATTTTTGGTTTTGCTGGTTCATTTGCAAGGCAATTAAGTTTCCTTTTAATACAAGGTCAGGAATAATCGCATGGAATATTTTTTCTTTTTCAAAAAGGCTAGAAAATCCGCCGGTACCAATAACAAATGATTTTTCACCATTAAAGCACTCTTTAGTGATGCGAGTTATAATTTCTCGCATGGCCCCAAGGTGGCCGTAATAGAGGCCTGATTGCAGACTTTCAATTGTAGACTGGCCTAGTACATCGTTTCTTGAAATGATTTCTACTGAGGGAAGCTTTGCCGTTTTTGCTTCAAGAGCTTCCATACTTAACTTGAGACCGGCAATAATAGAGCCGCCTAAATAATCTTTTTTTTTAGAAACAGCACAAAAGGTAGTGGCGGTACCTAAATCAACTAAAATTAAGTTTTGGTTGGGGTGTAGATGGCTGGCAGCAATGGAATTGGCGATTCGATCTGCACCTACTTCAAGTGGGTTTCGATATTTAATGCGAAGTCCGGTTTTAACTCCCGCCTGTAAGATGAAGGGTGTGATATTAAAATATTTTTGACAGGCACCTCTTAATGAATAAATAACTTCCGGCACAACCGAGCACAGAACGATTTGTCTGATCTTACTGGGGTCAATTCCATTTTCACGGATAACCATTCGTAAAAATACACCAACTTCATCAGAAGAAGAACCTTGTTTTGAACTTCTTCTGAAAGAAATGAGCATTTTTTCTTGGCCGAAGGCGCCATCAAAGACGCCTCCAAATACCTGGGTGTTACCGACATCTAAAGAAAGAATCATAGGGTCTCCGCTTGTTTATTTTCATTTGCAGTGATTTCCTGAAAGATCGCTGCGCATAAGCTCTGTAAATCGTTAATTTTTTTAGAGTTCTTAGTTTTATTAAATACTTGATACTTATAATTTTTATTTTTTATATCAGACCAGTCGTTTTGAATAACCAAATCACATTTTGCGAGTTCAAATAAAGAGTTTATTTTTTTAGTAATTAAATTTTCGTCAGCTGTCGAGGTCAATTTGAAAGCCAGCAAATGCGATTGCGGGCTGATTTTTTTAATTTCATTGATCAGCTTGGGATTTTTTTTCAGTGTTAATGTCAATTCTTCTTGGTCGCTATTGATTTTTCCGGCTTGTTCGCCAAGCAGTGGCAAAACAGAATAATCACTAACAGCGGCGGCATGAATAACATAAGCGTACTTAGTTTGCTCCAGCTCTTTAAAAAGTATATTTTTTAAATCATTAAAACTTTCAAAAGAAATATTTTTACAACCATTTTGAGTTTTAATGGCCGTCTGACTGTGTAGATAGGTTACATCTAGACCTGACTCGATTAATGCATCGGCTATAGTGGCTGCAGTTTTCCCGGTACTTTTATTAGTAATAACTCGAATGTCGTCGATGGGCTCTGTTGTGCCACCAGAGGTGATCAGCACTTTAAGTTTTTTATTTGGCTCTGGATTATGTTTATTGGCATGGGCAGGAGTCGTGTTTCCAAAGTGTTTTTCAACTTCCTCAACAATGAGATCGGGTTCTAGTAGTTTTCCTGAGCCAATTTCGCCGCAAGCTAATACTCCTGAAGCAGTCTCTAGTATTTCGACCTTCATTTGCTTTAATTTATTGATGGAGTTTTGAGTTGTTGGGTGTAAATACATTTTTGTATTCATGGCCGGTGCTATTAAAAAGGGTTTTGTAAAATCATGCGCCAAAAATAGAGTGGTTAATAAATCATCGCCAAGACCGTGTGCGATTTTGTTAATGTAGTTAGCCGTGGCTGGTGCCACCAAGATTAAATCCGCCCAACGTGCTAAACTTATATGATCCATCACATTTCCGCTCGTGTACATGTCGGTAATAGGCGATTCTCCGGTTAGGCCTTCAATGGTGGCGCGGCCTATAAATTCAAGGCTGCTGGGTGAAAGAATAACTTTTAGGTTGTAGCCCAATTGTTTTAACTTAGAAATAATAGAACAGGCCTTATAGCAGGCGATGGACCCGGTTAAGATAATAAGTACATTCTTAGAATTATTTTTCATAGACTTAGATTTTAACATTATCAATCAACCTTACTCCATCAATCATGGCGGCTATAAAACGACGCGAAAAATGTTGTTCAAAATACTCAACTTCAATGCCATGCGAATTTAAAAAATTCTTGGCTTCTGCAAAATCAGAATATTCAAGCAAGGCTTTGTAAAGAAGTGGGGCCTTTTTTCTTCCTTCAGGGCTTAATCGCACATTGCGAGAGCTCATGGCCAGTCCATCCTCTTCGCGTCTTGTGGCGCAGGCCACAATTTGTGTTCGTAAAAACAGGGCGGCAGTCATATCTTGTATTAACTTAAGTTGTTGAAAATCTTTTTCTCCGAAATAAGCCCTATTCGGATTAACTATTTGCAGAAGCTTCATGACCACTGTTAATACTCCATCAAAGTGTCCTGGCCGATGCGCGCCGCAAAGTATAAGTGAAAATTCATTTTCACTTAATTTAAACTTGTAGTTGTCCGGATAAGCTTCCTCAAAGTTAGGAGCTAAAACGATATCTGCGCCACTGGTCTCTGCGACTTTAATGTCGCTTTCCCATGTGCGGGGGTATTTTTTTAGATCATCGGAGTTACTGAACTGAGTAGGGTTTACAAAGATACTTAAAACAGTGAGGTCATTTTCTTGCGAACTGCGCTTTATTAATTCAGCATGTCCGCCATGTAGCGCGCCCATTGTTGGCACAAAGCCAATTTTTAGATCAGCTTTTAGAGAATCTCGGTAAATCATAAACTTATGAATGGACTCAAAAACTGTAATTTTATTCATAGCTGTTTTCCATTAATGGAAATTTAAGTTTTTGCACCTCTGTAACATAAGAGTTGATAGATTCAGAAATCACATCGTAGCCGTTTAAATATTTTTTTAAAAACTTAGGGTTGAAATTTTTATTCATACCAAGCAAGTCTTGCAGTACTAAAATTTGACCATCGGTTTGATTTCCGGCGCCAATACCAATAGTTGAAATTGATAATTTGTCTGTGATGACTTTTCCTAAATCCGTTGGAATGCATTCGAGCACAATACTGAAACAACCGGCCTCTTGTAAGTCGGTGGCATCATTTAGAATTTTATCGGCAGCAGCTTGTGCTTTACCTTGAATTTTTGGGCCACCTAGCTGGTGTATCGACTGAGGTGTTAGTCCCAAATGCCCCATGACTGGAACGCCGGATTGAACGATGTGTTTTATTAACTCCGCATGGCCTTCGGCGCCTTCGATTTTAATGGCCTGCGCACCGGCTTTCATTAATTTTTCAATCTGCTCCATGGTGTTCTTTAAGCCTTTGCGGGTGGACAAAAAAGGCATATCCGCCACTAAAAATTTACTGGGTGCACCTTTGGCTACGGCCCTTGTGTGTAAAGCCATCAAGGCGGTTGAAGCATTAATTGTGGTATTATGGCCGTGCATTACCTGAGCTGCTGAATCACCAACTAGAATCGCGTCAATGCGGGTGCTCTCAATAATTTTAGCGAACGTATAGTCATAACAAGTAACCATGGAAATTTTTTCTTGTGCATTTTTCTTTTTTTGAAAATCTAAAATCGTTTTCATTGGTTAAACTCTTTTGTAAAGGCAGTGTAAATATTTTTTAGGGCTGTCGTTTCAGTAAGCGAAGTGATGTTTTTTTCAATGGTTACATAATCCTTACGCACCAGAGGCCCGGTAATCGCTTTTTCTTTTAAGTTCAGATAATTTTCTGTAATCTGTTTAATATAAAGATCTGAAGCTTCAGCTGGTAAATTAAGCTCTTTCATTTTTAGCGATACTTCATTCCAGATTAATTGTGGAAAGTTGCCGGCCAAAACACAGAGCGCATGGTAGTAAGCTTTTTTTTCTGAGTTGAGAATCGTAAATGCATTATTAAGGCCAGGCAGGGCTTCACCTAAATTTTCAAATCCACTGATTACAAAATGAATTTTTTTATAAACATCGTCTGTTAGTAGTGAGTGGGGAAAACTCATCAGCGGATGGGCACTTAAAAAACGCTTGTCATCTAAAGCTCCGCTAAAATGAACAACTTTAAGTTTTGAATCCCTCAGGTGCTCATCGTAAAAAGATTGAATAGCTGAATCTGATATCGCCAACCAAACAATTGAACATTTACTTAGGCTGTTCTTTAAAAGCTCTAAATCTTGTGAGCGATTCCAACAAATTAATTGATTAGGATTTTCAAGAAGCTTGTTCCAGTGCTGTAGATGTTGAGCTAAGCGCCCAGAGCCGATCAATAATACAGCCGTCTGTAAAACAGCGGGTTTAGTAGGCATATTTCCTCCGGTACCTGTCTCAAATCAAACTTGATGATCAGGTCCTAACTTACTTATCGAGCAGATAAATCTCTGCTTTTGGTTGAAATTAGCACTTTTTTAATAAAATACAAGGTGGTATTAAGAGCTCATATGAAATCTTACGTACTTTGGGTTTTTGCAGTGCTTATCACGTCGATTTTAGTATTTGGCTATTTGGTTAAAACTGATAAGCCGACCATGCGCCCCATAATAGAACTTAGTTATTATGATGATGAGCAAGAAGTAGTTGAGCGTATTAGCCAAAGTCTAGCGCAGAACTTTAGCCAAAATAAGCATTTTTGGCTAGGTGTTGAGCCCGAAAAACCAGAGCAGATTGATATTGCGTCGCAGTTGATAAAAAAATTAATAAGTGAGTATAAAGTCGCAAATATTATTGTTGATCAGGAGTTAGATCTCAAAAACGATCAGCTCACTCAATTACAGAGTACAGAAGTTATGTTATTTAAAGAAAATTTATATACAATCGGCGAAAAGCTTCAAGAGTTTGAAAAAACAGGTGTTGGCTATATCGTGCTATCGGCATCTATTTACACGAATTCGTTTTTAATAAAAAATCCCATTAATATTTTGAAAGAAAAAAACACTTTAAAGCCACTTACAATTTCGTTTGCTTACTTTGCTACGAGTGCTGAAGATGAAAAAAACATGATGTTTCCTTGTCGCGCCGAAGATCACACCGGTACTTCTGACTGGGGTTGCGTGGTGATCAATAGATCTAGATTTGCCAGAAGAAAAATCAAGCCAGACAGCCAAAAACTATGGATGGGATTAATGGATACCTCAGGTGAAAAAGATTTTGTTTTAATGTTGAAAAAAATAACAGGCAAAAATGACAGATTCTGATCAAAATACAAAAACAAATGTAGAAACAAGCTTAGAAATTAAAAGAGCAGCGCAGCTTTCAATTACAGAAATCGGCTTAGGGTCCCTTGGGCATGGTTTTAAAATACCCTTAACTGGGCAAGTGCTTTCGCTGAATCAACTGGCTTTTTTGCTTAATGCTGTTAATAGAGATCAGCTGCCCAAGTCTGCAACATTTGAAATTTCAGGTATTGCCGCCATTTTAAAATCGTTTTCGCCAGCAGGTAAAAAGTTAGGACCAATGCTCTCAATTGCGATGCAGGGATTTTTATTTTGGCTTGGAATTTCTGTACTGGGGTTGAATATTTTGGGACAAATTGTTGGTGGCATCTTACTTTGTTTGTGGGCTTTTATTCAGCCGTTTATCACTTTATTTATGATCTATGGATTTGATTTAGTGATGCTTATTGAGTTTTATGTAAAGCGTATCAGTGAAGACTATGCTTTTATTGCGATTTCACTAACTTATGCAGTGCTGGGGTTTTTAATATTGAAGCTGCTTATTGCTGTTGGTTTTGTTGTGTACAGCCTCGGTACTAAAAGAAAAATTTCTCTGTTAAAAGAAAGTAAAATGAGCTCGCTTGTGATGCAACAAATTCCTCAAGGAACTCAAAAAAATGCCTTTAGAGCTGCACTTAAGGATTTGTTGAAGCCATTATTTCTGCTGAGTTTTATTCTCATGTTGTTATTTATCTGGCAAATTAACTCCAGCTTGAGTCAGAAAATTTGGCTATCACTTAGGCCATTAGCGGTAGCCTTTATATTATTTTATATTTTAAGAAGCTCTTGGGTTTCTGAAAAATTAATTTCTTTTTCGAAGAAATCCAAAAATTTTGAACGCATTTATTTAAAAGCTAAAGCAGCAATGAATATTTTGGTGGTGACTACCACCAAAAACTCAACAGAAAACTCAGTAGATACCACATCTAAAAAAAAATAGACTATTTAACTACAAGAACGGCTTCGTTGCTGAAAGCTTCAATATAACTAATGTAACCATTTCTGAAATCGCTCACAGTATGCGAGTATTCAATATCGGGAGTTACTCCATTATTTTCTATTAAATCAGCATCAGTGTAATTTCCATTTTCTTTGTAAGCTGAAAATAATCCACGGGTCATCTTGATGCCAATATTTGAGTTATTTAATATTCCGACTTCTTCAACATTGCCGCCAAGACCCATAGTCGTTTGCCCGAAAAGTTTTGCGCGCTTATTTTCTTTTATAAGCATCGGAAAAATATCAGCACAACTGCCAGCCAGTTCATCTATTAATACAAGTGTGGGTTTCTGCCAAACGCTTTCGCCCAGCGAGTAAGTGCTTCCTGTAAACACAGGTAGGGGCTCTGATAGTCTACTTCCGTTATCATAAGCTTTTTCAATTAATAGACCCATGCTTTGCGCAAGGCGCGCAGTCCATGGTGTTGATTTCGCCATTTGTGAGGGCAGGTCTATTTTATAATTGTTGATCCATTTCCTGTCGGCATTGCACTGCTGTACAACTGAGGAGTCCATTTTTTTTGCAAACAAGTCATAAAGACCCGAGCAATAAGAAATCCTGCCACCAGGGTTGTGCGTTTGATCTAAAACTAGGACATCCACTGAATCTTGAAACTCTTTCAATAATGCAGTGTAGGCTTTTAAATAAGTAGGATATTTAAAATCAGCAGGCGAATACGTTGCAATTCTAACCAGCAATATATTTTTATCTTGATGCTTATACTTTGCGGCAAATATAGGTGGTTTTTCATTTTCTGCCAGGCCAGCTTTTTTGCGGCTTTCATCAGAAGGATAAACTTTGGTAAAATTATATTTTTCTTGAGCTTTTTCGGTTAAGAAAAATGGGTTAACATCGCCCATTTTTCTGACGTCAGAATCGGGGCTAGTGGTCACGCTGTTCATTTCTTTAGCGCGATCAAATTCTAAATTTAAAAAGGGGTGGGCAACTTCAGTTGAAATGTTTATCATCTTATCTAGATCAGCATTGTATTTACTAAGTGTCCACGCGATTTCCTGAACATGAATAGAATTATCTGCTTTTTTGAAACGAACTTTGGCTGTTGGTTTTGTTGGTATTAATTCTGTCATATAGGATGGGCGTATGAATAGGTTATAGATCGCATGTTTTTGCGATACTCTAGTGGCCCAGCCGGAGTATTTCGTAATAAGTGTCATATACTCTGCTGGTGTTTTTCCATCAACTTCAATAATTTCATCGCCAATCATTATATTAGTTTCAGCGATCAGACTGGGATCAATGTTAGCAACAATGGCTTTGTCTTCAATTGGGGTTAACAGTATCGGAATTCGAAAATGAGATGTACCAGAGCTTGTATTTTTAATTTCAATTTGAACGTGACCATCTTTTAAGATAGCGCCAAGTTGCATAACATAGCCCGCAAACTCTTCATCTGTTTTAGCACTAATTGCGAGCGCTTTTAATCGATTTGCCTCATTTTCAATATTAATTTTTAAGATACGTTCTTTGTAATCGTAAGGGCCATAATAAGTTTTAAATAGCGCCAGCAATTGATCAAAATCTTGTGCGCGCTCAGATTGAGACAGAGCTCTTAAATTTCCGGCGATTTTGGTTTGATTTGCATCAGAGCTGTTCTCGGAATTTTGGCAAGACGTAAAGCTCAGTATGACTAAGAATAGCGTTGCCAGTAAACGAGATGAGTGCAGCATGAGGCCTCCGTATGTGTGTTAGTGAGGCAAGTGTAATTGATGTTGTCTAAGCGCACCAGTGTCTATTTTTTTGACAGGTAAAAAGGTGAAAATATAAGGTCTAAAACTTATATTTAGACTTCGTGGCTTAATGGCCTACGTGGTGCTCTGAAATAGGTTCTGGGAGATAGTTCTAATAAGTCGGAAATTTTACTCATGTAAACACAGGCGTAGCGTTCCATCTGGTAGGCAAAATAACTTTCTTCGTTACCGGCTCTCATCAGCTGCCCCCAATTAGGGTTGTAAAGAGCCTGTTGTTTTTTTATCAGCTGGCTAATGCTGGTGTCGATTTCGGTTATCGAGTCTTGCAGCGCCGAAATTCTTTTTTCATCAACGACAGTGGCTTTTTCAATTTTTTTGGTCATCAGTTCTGTTAGCTCATCTTCAAAAGGTTCTTTTTTTCGCATGAGCGTATCAATTTCACTCATTATAGGTTCAGCTTTAAGATTATTGGTTATTTCATTTTCAAGTTCTTCAGTGATCATGGCCGTACGCCAGTTGCAGTCTTTTTTAAGGCGCAAGATGTCCCCGTAAATATGATCACCGATGTATAAAATGTCATCGCCATTCAGGCCTAAATCTTCAGTAAACTGCCGAGCCCCACCACCTTGGTATACACCCGGCACGAGTTTATCGTCTAAATTGCTCATGGTTCCATCGAGTGGATTAACGATTAGATATTTGCCATCATCGTAAAAAAATTTGGGCTTTTGTGCGAGCGTTACGACCATTTCAAATAAATCCACCCAGGATTTATGTTCTTTTAAAAATGGGTTAATAGCGTAATCAAGTAAAAGTTTTGAATATGAAAAGTCAGAGTTGGTCAGTACAAATATTTTTTTGCCATGTTTTTTGAACTTTTCTAAACCGCGAACAACACTTTCATCCTTGATGATATAATGTGACAGATTTTTTCTGACTTCATTTTTTAAAGAACCATCACGATGAGCTTCGTCTAAAACCTCAAGTACATCATCTGCAATTTGAATATAGTCAGGTAATTTGAGATTAGGTTCAGAATCTTTCAGCTCAACGAGCTGAGAATAAGCATGCGCCATGGCGTACGAAAAGCTGGTATCAATGGCAAGGTATTCTGACTTACTTAAATCGATATAGGTTGATTTATAGACTTTCTGATGAGTTTTAAAATCCAATGGTTTTAGCCCATGAAAACTGTTACGAATAGCCGTATAGCGATTGAGTTTGAGCAGATTTCCTTTTTTTCTATCAACAACCAGCCCGCGTAGGGCAAAGTTGAAATCAAATTGAAGTTTTTTAATGGCATCAGGATAGGTTTTACTTTTCAATAATTTTTCAATAATGGTCGTATGTGAAAGGCGTTCAAAGTTTTCGGTATTATAGCGAATCAGTGTATGATCCATGTCTAAACCAATATATTTGATTCTTTTTAAATTCAGTGTGCGATTTACATAAACTTTATTTTGAGGCATTAGATTTGATTTTATACGGATGCTCAGTGTCACAGCAAGTAAATCCGACAGTTTATGTGATTCGTCTAGCCATTCTTTTGACTGGGTACTAGAGTGCTAAGGGCTATGATTGAAAAAGAACAGAAAAATAACCTAGACCATTTATCTACTGAACAAGCCTACGCACTGGACATGTGCGAATCGGGTGAGAACATTTTTCTGACTGGCGGGGCGGGTTCGGGCAAAAGTTATGTTGTCCGTGAGTTTATGAAAAACAAAGACGATAAACAGATGCCGATTCTGGCCAGTACCGGAGCCGCAGCGGTTTTATTGGGTGGGCGAACCTTTCATAGTTTTTTTGGTCTGGGAATTATGGAGGGCGGAGCGCAGGCCACCTTGCAAAGAATTTTACAAAATAAAGCCACCTTAAAAAGAATTAAAAAAGTTGAAGGTGTGGTTATTGATGAAATTTCGATGATTCCCGGCGAGGCCTTAATGGTGGCAGAATTGATTTCACAACAGGCGCGCGAATCCACTTTGCCCTGGGGTGGAATGCGTATTATAGCCGTGGGTGATTTTGGACAACTTCCGCCCGTTACTAGATTTGGGCAAAAGCGTGACTGGTGTTTTTTAAATGAGGTTTGGAAGAAAACAGATTTTCAGACGTGTGAACTTAAATTAAATCAGCGTATTCAGAACAATGAGTTTTTAAATGTTTTAGATGACATACGTGAAGGTCAGCTCACCGAAAGAGCGCGCGAGTTTTTACAAGATAGAACTAAGGTGCACGATGAGGAACATCCAGGAACTCGACTTTTTCCCCGCCGTGAACAATCTGAAACCTACAATCAAAAAAAATTAGCTGAAATCAATGAAGACGAACTGCTTGTAGATTCGATTTATTTGGGTGATCAAAAATACATTGATATTCTGGCTAAATCAGCACCAGTGCCGATGCAATTAAAGCTGAAGGTCGGTTGCCAGCTCATGTTTTTAAAAAATGATATGCAAAAGCGATGGGTTAACGGCACGCGTGGCACTTTAGTTGGCTTTGAGGCCGATCATATAATTGTAAGAAAAAATGGCGGTCGTGAAGTTAAAGTTGAAAAAATTTCTTTTTCACTTTTAGATGCCGATGCCAACGTAAAAGCCAGTGTGATTCAGTTTCCAGTAAACTTAGCTTATGCCACAACAATACATAAATCTCAGGGTGCCACGCTTGATGAACTTTGGTGTGATTTAGGTGCACTTTGGGAGCCCGGTCATGCTTACGTAGCGCTTTCAAGGTTACGCGATCCATCGGGTTTGCATATTGTGCGCTGGAGTCCGAAGTCGTTTATTATCGACCCCGAAGTGAAGAAGTTTTATAGTCAGATAAAGCTTTAGCTAAGACGTAATCGCCAAACTTACCTGTTGCCAAAGTGTCGGATTTAAAATTTCTGAGCCGATCATCAGTATCGGTTCGTGGTGTTCTTTGGATTTGCCGCGTTTGGCTTCGGTCGGCATAAAGCCAGTGCCACCAAATAACTTGAACCATTCTTTTCGGATGGTCAGTGAATTGGTTACCAGTACATGCTTGAAATCGTCAAAATCTTTTTTATTGGCTCTGCCATATTCAAAGCTAGATAAAAGCGCGTAGTTTTTGTTAGTCTGGATTTTTTCTAAAACCTGAAAGCCTAATTCGTTTAAATATTTAAATTTTTGGCGCCCCGGGGTTTTTGATGTAAAGATAATATCTAAATCTCCCGAAAGAAAATGCGCCTCAAGTTCGTTCAAATCATAAATTTCAATATATATTTTAGCAATACCGGTTTGATCAAAACAATGCTTGCAGGTGTTAATTGCAAAGCTCGAAAGTCCCTCTAAAGTGCCGATACGGATTTCGTGGACTAACTGGTTTTGGCTGAGGCCATGCAGTTCGGTCTCTAGACGTTTGATAGATTTTTCAAACATTTGTGATAATTGAAAAGCAATTGGTGTCCATCCGGATTTTCTTTTGGCTGAACGATCAAGTAACACAATTTTTAGTTCTTCTTCGATTTTAGCGATAATTCGAGAGAGTTGAGGCTGACTTAAACCCACATGCAGCGCAGCTCCAGATAAATTTTTAAAATGCACAGCTTTGGCTAACACACTGAGTTCATAATAAATTTGTTGCATAAAGTCTTTCCTAACTGTTTTAAGATTTTTTTATGTAATTAATAAAGGCGACTATTCCCAGTGCGGCGGCGCCAATATAGCCAAACAAACTCACTGCCGGCATTCCGGCTAGTTTCCAGGCGGCGTCATGCGGATAGATCAATGCGCTTGAAATAATTAAGGCGGCGATGATAATTCCTAGAAATAAAAGATTAAAAGAGACCAAAATGGTTTTTCTTAAATCTTCAACGCCCGCCACGTCGATTTTAGTTCTGTAGTCGGGCGAATTCATACGTCGCAAAATCATATTTAATTGGCGGGGGAGTGAATTTAAGAATCCACGCGACTCACGCAATAGAATGTGAGCTTCGTCAATAAACTTGGTCGGCTGAAATTGGTGGCCGGCCACATCTGATATCATGGTTAGCGTGAGTTGCAAAAAATCAAAATCAGCGGTGATTTTTTGCCCGAGACCTTCAATTGAAACAATGGATTTAAAAAACAACATAAGCTCGGTGGGCACCGATAAACCCTGATTAGCCGCAATGCTTGATGAGGACATCAGAATTTTACCAATGTTCATGTGCTTCATGGTTAAACCGTAATAGGGAGAAATTAATGACTGCAGCTCTCGTGCAAAAATATCCACATTCACCTGATCAGAAAAAGGTGCCAGATCAACATACTCATAGGCTAAGCGTGAATAATCTTCTTTAGAAAGCGCAATCAGCATATTCACAATAGCAGTCTGTGTTTTAGAGTTTAATCTTCCGACCACGCCAAAATCGATTAAACCGATTTTGTTTTCTGGAAACACAAAAAAGTTACCGGCATGTAAGTCGCCATGAAAAAATCCGTCGATAAACACCATTTTTAAATAAGTTTTAAGTCCGGCCTTCACAATTTCATTAGCATCAAGATTTATAAGTTTGAGCGATTCGACTTGTGAAAGTCTTTTGCCTTGCATTTCTTCCATGACCAGAATGCGCTCAGTGACTAAGTCAAAATAAACATGAGGAATTTTGACGTTGGTCTCTTTTTTAAAGTTTTCTTTGAATTTTCTGATATTATTGGCTTCAACAACAAAATTAGTTTCGAGTTCTAAAGTTTTAAAATACTCGTCTATCATACCGATCGGATTAAAAGGTCTGATTTCCGGAATATAGCGTTCAAGTAATTCTGCTATAAAATAAAGTACATTTAAATCATCATTAATCGTTTGTACAATTCCCGGCCTTTGCACTTTAATTACGGCGTGCTCGCCGGTTGTTAGCACGGCCCGATGTACCTGTGCGATGCTAGCAGAGCCCAGCGGGACCTCTTCAATTGATCGAAAATGTTTTTTCCAATTTACGCCGAGTTCTTCAGTTAAAACCTGCTCGACCACTTTAAACTCAAGGCTTTGTACTTGATCCTGCAGCAAGGTCATTTCTTCAAGATAATCCTGAGGCACCAAATCGGGTCGCGAGGCTATGAGCTGACCGAACTTAACAAAGGTGGGTCCTAGTTCCTCAAAACTTAGACGTAACCTAGCAGGCATCGATAATAAATTTTCCTGATCATTGGTACTGGTAAAAGAACTGGGAAGAAAACTACCGAGACTTATTGTTTCGACTAGATTTCTTAGACCGTGTTTTGCGAAGACCGCCAGAATTGTTCTGAGGCGAGCTGCGTTTTTCAGAGTTCGCCCTATTTTTAACGGACCTAAAAGCGGGCTTCGATTCTGATTTCTCTTCATTTGGGCCTTTCTTTCTTTGATCTAGGTAGTCTGATAAAGATGTATAGCGAGGTTTTGGTTCATAATCCTTCCCAGTAGGCTTTTCTTGTGAAGTGCTGGTGGGTTTTATGGGCTCACTATAAGTTTTTTTGTGGGGTTCAAAAAATTTAGTTTGTTTCTTAGCAAATTTATCCTGAGATCTATTCTGAGGTCGCGTATATTGCTTCTTTTTAATTGTTGGTCTGGCGTTATCTTTGGCGTTTTTTTCAAGTAAAAAATTAATTTGCCCTTGCTCTACATCAACTAAGCTGACTGTAACTCGGACGACATCACCCATTTTGTAGCTGAAGCCCGATTTTTTTGCAGTTAAAGTTAAGTTCTCTTCGTTGAACTCCCATTTATCGTGATGGCCCAAATCGTCTAAACGTACAAGTCCATCAATGTTGAATTCTCGGAGTAAAACAAAAAAACCAAATTTCGTGACCGAACTGATTAGACCATCATAAGACTCGCCCACGAGTTTTAGCATAAAGCGGGCCTTTTTAATGGCTTGAATCTGTCTTTCAGCTTTAGCCGCTTTTTGTTCGCATGAAGAAAGCCAGGTGCCGGCGGTTAACAAATCTGCTTCAGCCATAGCACGGTAACGACTATTCGGCATAAGACGATTTTTAAGTAAGCGATGAACTATTAAATCAGGATATCTTCTGATCGGAGACGTAAAGTGGGTATAAAAATCAAAACCTAAACCAAAGTGCCCAATGTTGTTGGGGGTGTACTTAGCTTGGCTCATCGATCTTAATGTCAGTATATGAATAATTTGGGCTTCGGGTTTGCCGTCAAAATCTTGCAGCGCACGAGTTAATCTTTTTTGTAACTTACCACCACTTAATGTGGTTTTGTGTCCTAAGTTCTCCATATATTTCTGAAGCTTAGATATTTTTTCTGCATCCGGAGCTTCATGTATGCGGTAAAAAGCCAGCGGCTCAGCCCCTTCTTTTCCTTCTCTATCTTGACCTTGTTTTCCTAAAAATTTAGCCACGGCCACATTAGCGGCCAGCATCAGTTCTTCAATCAAACGATGAGCAAATAATCTTTCAGATTTAATAACATCGACTGGTTCTCCGGCGGCATCAATAACGAGAACAGTTTCAGGAACCTCAAGATCTAAGGCTCCATCTTTAAATCTTTTCGCCATCAAAACTTTAGCTAGATCAGCGCATTTAAATATATTTTCTTTAACATGATTTAATTTTTCAACCGAAACCCCGTCAATAAGTTCTTGAGCTTCGCCATAAGTAACTCGGGCTTTGCTTTCAATAACGCCCTCGTAAAATGAAGACGAAGTCATTTCTCCGGTAAAATCAAAACTCATTTCAGCTACTAAAGCCAGGCGTGGCACATTGGGCATCAGGGAGCATAATCCATTACTAATAGTTTCTGGTAACATGGGTATTACAAAATTGGGAAAATAAACTGAGGTTCCGCGCTCGTAAGCTTCTTTATCCATTGAAGTATTTGCAGCCACATAATGGCTAACGTCAGCAATGGCCACATATAAATGAAATCCCTTATCAGTCATTTCAACCAGTACGGCATCGTCAAAATCTTTAGCCGTTGCACCATCAATGGTTATAATTGGTAAATGCCGTAGGTTTTTTCTGCCTTGAAAATCTTTTTCAGTGGGATCGGCATTAAATTTTTTAGACTCTGCCAGAGTTTCAGCAGAAAAATGCTCTGCAATATTTTGAGTTATCACAACTCGTTTAATATCATTCAGCGGGTTTTTAGCATCACCGATAACACTTAATACATCTCCCTCAAAGCTGCCTTCATCGGGAAACTTTAAAATCATAACTTCCACAAGTTCGCCATCTTTGGCATTTTTAGATTTCTCGAGCGGTATCCTTAAATCAGCAGGTCATCCCCCAGTTGTTCGATACGCAA
>ERZ1292633.2240-Hain-H41-02um-R1-2240-length-19979-cov-4_pt1 | contig 18787 bp, 20 predicted proteins | sample MGYA00564406_ERZ1292633 | MGnify/ENA primary metagenome ERZ1292633 (study PRJEB36523, sample SAMEA6512639) | groundwater metagenome | collected 2019-01-08 | study: AquaDiva: Metagenomics assemblies of 32 groundwater samples
AGACGCCGCCTTATCTCCATTATGCGCCGGCTCCCCGGCCGGGCGTGCAAGTCGGAGGCCGGTTCCCGATTCATATCTGGCCGCGACCGCTAAGCTGGGGATTTGAGTGGCACGACCCAACGAAACCGCTCAAACTTAAACGCGGCGAACCATGGTTTTATGTGCATTTTGAGACGGAAAATCCGGCGGGACGGATCAGGCTGGTCGAAAACGAGATGACGCCGGAACTCGAAAAATACGTCAACTCGATCGTCGATGTGAGCAATTACGTCAATAAGACGTTTTCGCTTTTCGGCGAAGCGCAAGCGCGCCGCCCCGAAACGCTCGTGAAAGCAAAAAAGGGCTGACTGGAGTTGAGTTGCGCATGTTTGAACAGCAATGCGACCAATGGCGTCCGCAACAGCCCAAGGCGCGTCGAAGCGTCGAATGCGTATTGGCAATATCTGTAGCGATGCTTATGCAATCGGCCGATTTCAAAAGGATTTAAAACTCTCATGGTGAACTCATCTCTACTGCGAGCCTTCTGCCTGGTCGCGTCAACCATCATCACCCCTTCGCTCGCGAACGACGCCGCGCTTGAGAAAAAATTCGACAGCCTGATCGATCCTGCCGAGATGAACGGCTGGCTAGAAACCATGGCGGCTGAGCCCAATCATGTCGGCTCGCCGCATGACAAGGCGAACGCCGAGATGACGCTGAAACAGTTCCTCGATTGGGGCTGGGACGCGAAGATTGAAACCTTCAAGGTGCTCTACCCGACGCCGATCAAAGTCTCGTTCGATCTTCTCGGCGATCGAGGCTTTGCCGCGACGCTGACCGAGGCGGCGATCGAGGGCGACGCGCCGACTGCGACGCGCGACGCGCTGCCCGCTTATCTCGGCTATCAGGGCGACGGCGACGTGACGGCGCCAGTTGTCTATGTGAATTACGGCATGCCGGACGATTACGAGACGCTGAAGCGCATGGGCGTTGACGTCAAAGGAAAGATTGTTCTCGCGCGCTACGGCGCCGGCTGGCGCGGGTTGAAGCCGAAACTCGCGCAGGAGCATGGCGCACTCGGGTGCATCATCTATTCCGATCCGCATGAAGACGGTTACGCGATTGACGATGTCTATCCCAAAGGCGCCTCGCGTCCGCCGCAAGGATTTCAGCGCGGCTCGGTGATGGACATGCCGTTTTATCCCGGCGATCCTTTGACGCCGGGGCGCGGCGCTACGGAAAAAGCAAAGCTTCTCTCGCGTGCCGAGGCGAAGACCCTCCTCAAAATTCCGGCGATCCCGATGTCTTATGGCGACGCGCAGAAAATTTTGGCGGCCATGGGCGGACAAGTCGCGCCGAGAGATTTTCGCGGATCGCTGGGTGAGACCTATCACATCGGCGACGATGGCGCGGCCAAAGCCCATCTCGTCGTCCAATCCGACTGGAGCCTCAAGACGATCTACAATGTCGTCGCGACCATGCGCGGCGCTGAATTTCCCGATGAGTGGATTTTGCGCGGCAATCACCGCGACGGGTGGGTGATGGGCGCGTCCGATCCGTTGTCGGGGCATATCGCGATGATGGGGGAGGCCAAAGCCATCGGCGCGCTCGCAAAGGACGGCTGGAAGCCCAAACGCACGCTCGTTTATCTCTCCTGGGACGCGGAAGAGCCGGGCCTTATCGGCTCGACCGAATATGCGGAAACGCATGAGGAAGAGCTTGCGGCCAAAGCCCAGATGTACATCAATTCCGACGGCAATGGCCGCGGATTTTTGAACGTCGCGGGAACTCACTCGCTCCAGCATTTCGTCAACGACGTCGCCAAGGCTGTCGATGATCCGCAAACGGACGGGTCGGTGGATGAGCGCGTTCGCGCCGGATTGATGGCGAAGGCTGGCGCCAAGGGCGCAGATGGCGACGCAAAAAAGCTCGGCGCGCTGGCGGCAAACCCCGCGAGCGATCTGCCGATCGATGCGCTGGGGTCGGGGTCCGATTACACGGCCTTCCTGCAGCATCTGGGGATGGCGGCGCTGCATGTCGGCTATTACGGCGAAGGGAGCGACGACGGCGTCTACCACTCGCTCTATGACGATTTTGCCCATCATGACAAATTCGTCGATCCGGGTTCTGCTTATGGCGGCGCGCTCGCGCGAACGGTCGGCCGCATGGTGCTGCGCGCCGCTGACGCCGATCTGCCGCCCGTCCGCTACAGCGATTTCGCGTCCGTCGTTTCGGATTATCTCGGTGAAGTGAAAACGCTCGCCGATGACCGGCGCGCGCTCGCCGAAGCGCAAGAAACAGCGCTGAAAGCGGATGCGTTCGCGCGCGCCCGGGACCCCAAAAAGCCCTATGGCGCGCCGACGCCTCTTAAGCCCGTGCCGCATATCAATTTCGCCCCGCTCGAAGACGCCGTCGATCAGCTCAAAAAAAGCGCGGCCGCCTATGATAAAGCGCTCGGTGAAAAAGGCGCGTCGCTCTCCGCGGATAAAAAGCGCCGCCTTTTTGCGCTGGCGCGCGAAACCGAACAGGCGATCAAGATCAAGGAAGGTTTGCCGGGCCGGCCATGGTTCAAGAATGCGATTTATGCGCCGGGAACGCTGACCGGCTACGGCGTAAAAACCCTGCCGGGCGTGCGCGAGGCGATTGAACAGGAACGCTTCGGCGACGCCGATCAGTACGCCAAGCTCACCGCCGCCGCTTTGCGCCGGTATGCCGACAAGCTCGATGAAGCGACAAAGCTGATGGGAGAGTAAGGCGCCGGCCGCTTATCGCTCGAGGCCGTTTATCGCTCGAGCCGGCCCATGGCGTTATCGACGATCGATTTGAGGAACTTCCGGTTCGGCCGCGTGCGCGCGAGGACCGAAAGGCCGATGGCGATGGCGAGGATGGCTTTGGCTTCCTCGCTGGAGTCGATTTCCGCCGGCGTCGTTCCGTCCGCTTTCGAAAGATCGATAAGCTCGACGATGCGTCTCTCAACCCCGGTTTGAACGCTCGCAATGTATTTGCGGACTTCCTCATCATGCGGCGCGACTTCGAGCGCGGTATTGGTGACGAAACAACCGCGGGCGCCTTCGGCTTCGACGAACGTCATCAGAAAGTCGCGAAGCACTTCAATCGGCCCCAGCGTCTCCAGCGGAGCCTCGTAGAGAGCCGCGCGCATCAGGCCCTCATAGTGACGCAGCGCCGCCATGAACACAGCGCGCTTATCGCCATAGGTTGAGTAAAGCGTCGCCCGGTTCGCGCCGGTGAGATCGATGATGTCCTGCATCGATGTCGCGCTGAAGCCTTGCGTCCAGAAGGCATGCATCGCCCCTGTAAGCACAAGATCGTCAGAGTGTTCCGGATGGCTCGTCTGATGTCCCGAAATCGCTATCGCCTTCCAACTAGGCCCCGACCGCAAACCTTAGGCAAATTCAGCCCGTTTTTCAACCGCCGGTTACTGTCCTCCTGCATTCCACTGCAAAAACAGGGAAGTAACCGCCGTAATTGGAATGCCGACACGCCAGACCAGGCTTTTCTGAATGCCTGCGGGAATCCTCCGGCACGTCTGTTGTTTTGTCGTGCGGACATTCCGGAAATCCATCCGCGCTTTCCGGAAATTTCTCCTGCGCCAAAAATCCCGGCGCCCGCCGAAGTCTTTGACGGCGGCGGCAGGTCTCCCTAGGGTTCGCCCATGTCGCAACCGCTTTCGCTCTTCAGCACCCTCGTGCACCGCGTCCGCTTTTCGAAAACCGGCGCGCTCAATGACGATATCATCGCGGCGGCGATCACGTTCGCCGACGATGACGAGGCCGGTCAGCGCTGGTCGGAGGATAATTCCTATCCGGGATATACGTCCTACGGGTCATTCTCCGATCTTCCCGTTCGCGCTCCGTGCTTTGCCGCGCTGAAAAAGCTCCTCGATGCGGAAGCGTCGAGTTTTGCTAAGGCCTTATGCTTTGACTTGAATGGCGGAAAGCTGAAGCTCGACAATCTCTGGATCAACATCCTCGATCCGGGCGGGTTTCACTCCGGCCACATCCATCCGCATTCGGTGATCTCGGGGACATATTACGCGCTGGTTCCAGACGGCGCCGCGGCGCTGAAACTTGAAGACCCGCGCCTGCCGATGATGATGGCGGCGCCGACGCGCACCAGCGACGCGCCGCAGGACATGCGAAGCTTCGTTTACCTCGCGCCGGAACCCGGCATGATGCTGATGTGGGAGAGCTGGCTGCGCCATGAGGTCGTGCGCAATGGCGCCGGCGAGCCGCGCATTTCGGTCAGCTTCAACTACCGCTGGGATTGAAAAAGCCGCGCCTTAGATCATCGGGCGTGATTTAAGAATCACGCCCGATGATCTTACATTTTGATTTGGCGCGCCTTTGCGCGCGAAACCGGTGTCCACTTTCGCGCCCGGCGCGCCAAGGCGCGGCTTTCCAAGTCAGGCATAGTTTCGATCAGCTCACTTGCCCCAGCGGCAATCCGATCTGTATTCGCCGCTCGGCGAGGTGACTTCCTTGATGCCGTCCGGGCAGCCGGGCCAGGGCGCGTAGTTCTGCGACGCGGATGTTGGCGCTGGCGCGCCGTCAGGCAACTGTCCCTTATCGTGATAATTGAACATGGTGATGTTGCCGTCCTTGTCGCGCTTGATCGTCGTATGCCACTCGCAAGTTGCGTCGAAATGATAGTCGCCATTTGCGTCGCGCACGAGGCATCCGGTCCCGCTCGCGGTCTGCGCGGCATTTTCCGGTTTGTCGGGTTTTGCATAAGCCGTCCCGGGCAGCGCAGCGGCGCCCGCGAGCAGAATCACAGTTGAAAATGTTGAGCCGAAACGTCTGATGGTCTTTTTCATTTGTCTCTCCCAGGTTGTCTTCATCCGCCCAAGACGGGCAGGCGACGACGGGATGAAACGCTCAAATGAGACCCCCGTCCAGCCGCGAGGAGTTGTGATAGTGATGTTTCACAATTGCCCGGCGCCTACAGTCGATAGCGCTTTGAAATTTATACGGGAACACGGCTCGCACGCAGGGAGGCCCGCTACGCGTCATTCCTGACGCCGTAGGTCATCCAGCGCGTTCCGACTTTTTCGTCGAACGACAAGAAGCCGTGTTCTTTCAGCATCGCCGCGCATTCTTCGTTGGTTCGCTTACCCCGCCGTTCGGCGCCGGTGTCGAGCGCCAGCGCGCGCACGAGCGGGAAAGCGGCGCCGATCCCTTGCAAAACTTCAGGCTCTGCGCCTTCCGCGTCGCATTTGATGAGATCGATGCGCGAGAGCCCATGATCGCTGGCGAATTGCTCGATCGTGATTGCGCGTTTGCGAATTTTCGGCCCGTCGGCGAAAACAGATGAATCGGCGCGCTCCGGCGCCAGCGCAAAATCGACCTCGTCGTTTTCGCTCCAGATGACGTCGTCAAAGGCCGTGACGTTGGGAAGTCCGGCGATATTCTTTTGAAGACAGGCGTGGACCAAGGGGTCGGGTTCAAAGCAGAAAACTTTCGCGCCATAGCGGGCGCAGACATGGGCGAATTCGCCCGCATTCGCCCCGATGTCGAGAACGACGCTCTCAGGGCCGAGCACGATATGCCTCCCGACGCCGTATTCGCGTTCGAGCCGGTCGAGCCGCGCCGCCCAGCCCTTGCGGTAAAGCTTCCAGCGCAGCGGCGAGGGGACTGCGATGCGCCGCCCCTCGACCCGCACGAATAAACCATCGGGCGCCTCTTCAAGGCGCACATCGGCATTGCCGCCGATCCGCAGAAGCGCGAGAACGCGTTGCCTTGCGAGTTTGAGCCGCTGGGTCGTTGTGAGCTGCAAGAGAGTAACCGATTTCGTCGCGGGTCCGCTATAATGTCGGATCACCGCCCTGTCACGCCGCCCGAAGGAGAGCGCCCCATGACCCGTATAACGACGCTGGAAGTCAGACGAGACGACATCTCCCGCACTCGCCTGTCGGAGCGATCGGCGCCCTTATTGAATGACGGCGAGATACTCGTGAAGGTCGATCGCTTCGCCTTGACCGCCAACAACATCACTTATGGCGTCGTCGGCGAAAAGATCGGCTATTGGAAATTTTTTCCGGCTGAAGACGGATGGGGAGTCATTCCCGTCTGGGGCTTTGCCGACGTCGTGCAGTCAAAGCATCCGGAGATAAAGGAAGGCGAACGACTTTACGGGTATTTCCCGATGGGCTCGCACCTCGTGATGGCGCCGGACAAAGTGAAGCCTGAACGGCTGCTGGACGGCGCTGGGCATCGCGCCGGTCTTCCCCCCGTTTACAACTCCTACGCCCGCACCAAGGCGGAAGCGCATTACGACCCGTCGATGGATGACGAACGGATGCTGTTGTTTCCGCTCTATGCGACGTCCTATTGCCTCTATGATTTTCTCGTCGACAATAAATGGTTCGGCGCGCAGCAGATCATCATCGCCAGCGCGTCGTCGAAAACCGCGATCGGTTTTGCGATGGCGATCGCAGATGACAAGTCCGCGCCGGATCTCGTCGGGCTGACATCCGCCGGCAATCTTGGAACCGTCAGCAAGTTGCGGCTTTATTCGAGCGTACACGCCTACAATGATATTGCGTCAATCGACGCCTCCGCGCCGAGCGTTATTGTCGACATGTCAGGGAACGGCAAAGTGCTCTCGGCGCTGCACGGCCATCTCGGCGAGAATATGCGCTACTGCTCCAATGTCGGCGTCACGCATTACGACGAGAACGAGATGGGGCCGAATTTCATTCGCGAGCGCAGCGCGATGTTTTTCGCGCCCGGCCATATCCAGAAGCGCTCGGCCGAGTGGGGGCCGGGCGTCTTCGAGAAAAAAGCGTTCGTCTTCTGGCGCGATGCGGCGGTGAAAAGCCGGTCGTGGCTGAAATTTGAAAAAGCGCTCGGCATCAAAGGGCTGGAGGGCGCCTATAGCCGCGTATTGAAAGGCGAAACATCGCCCGATAAAGGCGTCATCGTGGAGCTTTGAGCCGCGCTAGACGGCCCTCAGCGCCATTTTGATCGGGCCTTCGGCTCTGCCGTTGACGAACTGGTCGACATACGGATTGCCGGAATTGTCGATTTTCCCGGCCGCGCCGCGCCAGACGATGCGCCCCTCATGCAGCATGGCGATTTCATCAGCGATGCGCCGCGCCGAGCTCATGTCGTGGGTGATCGAGATCGCGGTCGCGCCGAGCGCTTTCACCCGCTCGATGATCAAGCGATTGATGACGTCGGCCGTGATCGGATCGAGGCCCGTCGTCGGCTCGTCAAAGAAAAGGATTTTGGGGTTGGCGGCGATCGCGCGCGCCAGCGCAACGCGCTTTTGCATGCCGCCTGACAATTCTGACGGCGCAAGATCGCCGACTTCCTTGGGAAGGCCGACAAGCGCCAGACAGTCGGCCGCCCGCTCGCGCGCCGTATGTCCGGATTTCCCCTCGCCATAGATGAGGCGAAAGCCAATATTTTCCCAGACCTTCAAACTGTCAAAGAGCGCCGATCCTTGGAACAGCATGCCGATTTCGCGGGTGCGTTTTTGGCGCTCCGTCGCCGACAATTTAAGGATATTGACGCCGCCGATGAATATCTCACCGGCGTCGGGCGCCATCAGGCCGAGGAGGCACTTCAGCAACACCGATTTCCCGGTGCCCGATCCGCCGATGACGACGAGCGAGGCGCCTTCATCGACATCGAGATCGACGCCGCGCAGCACTTCCTTGCGGCCGAAGGATTTCTTCAGCCCACGAACGGAAATTTTCGGCGTGGCCGTCGTCATCTCAGATACCCACGAAAAGCGAGGTCATGATGTAGTTTGAGGCGAGGATCGCGACAGCGGAGGCGACGACGGCTGAACGGGTCGCGCCGCCGACGCCCTGCGCGCCGCCCCGGCTCTTGTATCCGTAATAGCAGCCCATGACGGAGATGAGGAACCCGAAGACGCCCGCCTTGATGAGGCCCGAAGTGACGTCGTCTGCCGTCAGGAACTGGTCGATGTTGCGAATGTAGGTCGCGCCTTCAAAGCCGAGCGCGAAGACCGCGACGAACCATCCGCCGAGAATGCCGATGACATCGGCGACGAGCACGATGAACGGCAGCATCAAGGTCGTTGCAAGGATGCGCGGCGAGATCAGATATTTGAACGGATCGACGGCAAGGGTCGACATCGCATCGATCTGGTCGGAAACGCGCATCGCGCCAAGCTCGGCCGCCATGCCGGAAGAAGATCTCCCAGCGACCATCAGCGCGGCGAACCCCGGCCCCAGCTCGCGGACAATCGACACGGAAAGTATCTGCGGCAGAAAAGATTCGGCGTTAAAGCGCGCCGAGCCGTCATAAATATTGAGCGCGAGCGCGGCGCCCGTGAAAATCGCCGTGAGGCCGACGACGGGGAGCGAGTTGAAACCGATCCGGATCGCGGCGGTCAAAAATTCGCGCGTATAAAAAGGACCCGACACCCAGGCGAAGGCGCCGCGCATCGCGAAAATCGACATCGCGCCGATTTCGGCGAGCAGGCCGATCGAGATGCGCCCGACTGCTGCGACTGGATTCATGGCGTTCACATCCCCTCGGCGCCGGCGAGACTTTGAGCGGCCGGCGCGCCGTCAAAGAGGTAACGGCGCGCCACGCGTCCGCCAAGCCCTCCCCGCTGGCGGGCAAGCCCGCCAACCCCTGTCAAAAGCTCATAACCGATTGTTCCGCAAGCCTCAGCGGCGGCGTCGATCGAAAACGCGCGCCCGAAAAATTCGGCGCGATCGCCGATTTTCGGCCGCTCCGGCGCGTCGGTCGCATCGAGGACGATCAAATCCATCGAGACCCGCCCGGCGATCGGACAGAGCGCCCCGCCGAGAAAAGCCGAGCCCCGGTTCGATCCGGCGCGCGGATAGCCGTCGCCATATCCAAGCGCGACAGTTGCAAGCGTGCTGTTTCGCGCGGCGGTGAAACTTGCGCCATAGCCGACGGTCTCGCCGGCTTTCATCGTGTGAACCTGCAAGACCGGCGCGCTCAACGTCGCGACAGGCTCGAAGGGAACAGATCTGTCGTCGAGCGGACTGACGCCGTAAAGGCCGACGCCAACGCGCACCATGTCGAAGGCGAAGTTCTCGCCGATAAGCGCGCCGCCCGAAGAGGCAAGACTCTTGCGCGCCGATGGATACTGCCCGGCGATTTGCGCGAAGGCGGCGCGCTGGCGCTCGTTCATCGGATGCGCCGCCTCGGACGCGCAGGCGAGGTGACTCATGACGAGCGTTAGATTGAGACCCTCCATCGATTTAAGGGCGCTGAGCACGGCGGGCGAAACGCCGAGCCGGTGCATGCCGGTGTCGATGTTCAAGGCAGCCGGCGCGCCGCGCATCTGCGCCGCCCAGAGCGCCGCCTGATCGAGCGAGTTCAGGACGGGCGTCAGCGCATAATCGCGAAAGGTCCCGATGAAGTCGGGGAAGGGGCCGTTGAAAACGAAAATCTCCGCGTCCCGGCCCAACGCCTTTCTGAGCGCCGCGCCTTCCTCGGAATAGGCGACGAAGAACGACCGGCAATTCTCTTTCTGGTGGAGGACGCGCCCGACCGCCTCAGCCCCGAGGCCGTAGGCGTCGCATTTGACGACCGCCGCGGCGGTCGCGGCCGGCGCTGCGCCGGCGAGCCGCCGGTAATTGGCGCAGAGGGCCGAAAGATCGATCTCTAAGGTCGGGTTATGGAAGGTCATCGCGCCTGATCGCTTGGAAAGCGGCGCATCTTTAGGGTCATTCGGCGGCGGCGCAAAGGCGGCCATCCGCCGGGAGCGCCCCGCAAAGCCCGCCGGGAGAGCCTTCGGGCGGCAGGCGAGGATCGCCGCCTAAGCCGTTGAAATTCCGTGGGGCGGGCCAGCACCCTAAAAAATATTTGGCGAATCCTGTCACGTTGAGGGGGTATCGCTCGTCTTAGCGTCATGAAGAGGAAGTCTGACATGATGAAAAAGGGTCTCGCGGCGGTTATCGGCGCCATCTCGGCCGCCAACGGCCTCCTCATGCTCATAGCCGGGCAGGAGTGGTTTTCCTCAACGCCGGGCGTCGCCGATACCGGGCCCTATAATCCGCACTTCGTCGCCGATGTCGGCGCCGCCTATCTGATCGCCGGCCTTGCGCTGCTGGCGAGAGCGCTCCGCCCTCAATGGTGGCCGGCGGCCGTGGCGGGCGCCCTTTTCTTCGTCGCGCACGCGCTCATTCACGTCGCCGGCATCCTCGGCGGGCACTCGCATCATGCAGCCTTCGAGACAGCGCTGGTCATCTTGCCTGCCGCGCTCAGCCTCTTTGCGGCGTTTCCGTCAGCTAGGGAAAAGCGCCATGCGTAAATTTCTCGCCCGGATTTTCCTCGACCGGTTCAGCGCCCGCTATGACTACGACATGACCTATATGCGCGAGATGCTCGCCGCTTCGCCCGATGCGTTCTTCCGCTTCGCGAATATCTCGTCGCTCGCGCGCCACCGGGAAGCCGCGCCAATAGGCGCCTATTTTGCGGCCAAGCTCGTCGGCGCGATGGTTGAAGATTGCGGACCCTGCACACAGCTTGTCGTCGCCATGGCGCGCGAGGCCGGCGTTGCAAACAGCGACATCAGCGCTGTTCTCGAAGGCGACATGACTGCCGCCAGCGAGAGCGTCGCTCTCGGCTTTCGTTTCGCCGACGCGCTAACGCGCGATGCCGGCGATCTCGGCGCAGCGCGCGACGCGGTTCGCGCCCGCTGGGGCGAGAAAGGCGTCATCGACTTGACCTTCGGCGCACAAATTTCCCGCGTCTTTCCGATGGTGAAGCGCGGGCTCGGCCACGCGCAAACTTGCGAGCGCGTTCGCGTCGGCGACCGGGCGGTCAGCTTGCGGAAGATCGCATGAGCGATCTTAGCGCCGAATTCCTGAAATCCCGCCGGCGCCTGTTCGGGCTCGCCTACCGCATGCTCGGCAGCGCGGCTGACGCCGAAGACATCGTCCAGGAGACATATTTGCGCGCCTCGCGCGCGGGGGCTGCGGAATTGAAGACGCCAGAAGCCTATTTCGTCTCGATCGCCTCGCGGCTATGCCTCGATCATCTGAAAGCCGCGCGCGCGACGCGTGAAATTTACGTCGGCCATTGGCTGCCGGAGCCGATCACCGACACCGACGGCATCACGCCCGAAAGCGCTGCCGCCTACGCCGACGATCTCTCGCTGGCGCTGCTGATGACGCTCGACCGGCTGAGCGCGCACGAGCGCGCGGCGTTCCTCCTCCACGACGTTTTTGATATGCCCTATGAGGAGATCGCGCCGATCATCGACCGCTCGCAGGCCGCCTGCCGGCAACTCGCCGCGCGGGCGCGCAAGGAAGTGCGGACCGGCCGCCCGGCGCGCCGCGTCTCGACGGAAGAACATCGCGCCATGCTGATGCGCTTTGCGCGCGCAGTCGCTGAGGGCGGCGAGGACGATCTGAAATCCCTGTTCGCGGATGATGCAGTTTTCTATTCGGACGGCGGCGGCGCCAAACCCTCGGCGCTCAATCCGATCCGGGGCGCCGGGAATATCGCGCGCTTCATTGTCGGCATTGAAAAGAAAAGCGCCGCGCTCCGCGCGCACCGCCGCGTCGAAATGGCCGAGATCAACGGCGCGGTGGGATTTCTCATTTACGACGGCGACGCGCTCGATCAGAGCGTTTCCATCGAAACCGACGGCGAGAAAATCACCGCCGTCTTCGCGATCCGCAACCCGGCGAAACTCGGCGCTATTGCGGGCGCCGGCCGCGCTCAATGAGCGGGAGCGCCGGCGAAATCACAGAGCCGGAAATCATCGCGCCGGAGCTGGGCGCGTCACTCGCGAAACGGGCTGTCGTAGCGGCGGTCGAGCGTGCTGAACTTGGTCAGTTTTTCTTCAAACGCGAGCTCGACCTTGCCGATCGGGCCGTGGCGCTGTTTGCCGACGATGACTTCGGCGACACCGCGCGAGGCGTCGCATTCGGCGATCCATTTCGCGTGCGCTTCGGAATCGGGGCGAGGCTCGCCGCGCTTCAGATAATATTCCTCCCGGTAGACGAACATGACGACGTCCGCGTCCTGTTCGATCGAGCCGGATTCTCGAAGGTCCGAGAGCTGGGGCCGCTTGTCTTCCCGCTGTTCGACCTGACGCGAGAGCTGCGAGAGCGCCATCACGGGAACGTTGAGCTCTTTGGCGAGCGCCTTGAGGCCCATCGAGATTTCGGTGATCTCCTGCACGCGGCCGTCGTTTCGCCTCGAGCCGCTGCCGGTCAGCAGCTGAAGATAGTCGACGACGATGAGGCCGAGACCGTGCTGGCGCTTCAGCCGGCGCGCGCGCGCCGCGAGCTGCCCGACCGTGAGGCCGCCGGTGTCGTCGATGAAGAGCGGCAGCGATTCAAGTTCGCGCGCGGCATGATAGATCCGTTCGAATTGCTCCTGATCGACCTCGCCGCGCCGGATTTCGTTCGACGGCACGTTCGCGGTCTCGGCGATGATGCGGGTCGCGAGCTGCTCGGCCGCCATCTCGAGCGAGAAAAGCCCGACAACGGCGCCGTTGACGGTTTTATACGTCCCGTCCGGCTGTCTCTCGGATTTGTAGGCCCGGGCGGCGTTCAGCGCGATGTTGGTTGCAAGCGCGGTCTTCCCCATCGAGGGCCGGCCCGCAAGAATGATGAGATCGGACGGGTGCATGCCGCCCAGCGTGTGGTCGAGATCGCGAAGCCCCGTCGAAACGCCGGCAAGACCGCCGTCGCGTTTGACGGCCGCATCCGCGAGATCGATCGCTTCATTGATCGCGGTCCGGAAGCTTTTGAAGCCGCCGCCATATTTGCCGCTCTCGGCGAGCTTGTAGAGGGCTTGTTCGGCTTCCGCGAGCTGCGCGTCCGGATGATCTTCGAGCGAGGCGTCGCGCGCCCGGTCGATCATCTCAGAACCGACGGCGATGAGGCCCCGCCGCACCGACATATCGAAAATGACGCGCGCGTAATCGGGCGCGCCCGCGGTCGAGGGCACATTCGCTGCGAGCTGTTCGAGATATTTGCGCCCGCCGGCCTCGATATATCCTTGCGAGGCGGCAAGCGAGGCGTCGACCATCACCGGGGAGGCGAGGCGTCCCTGATTAATCAGCGCGCCGCAAGTATTGTAGATAAGCTGGTGAACCGGATCGTAAAAATGTTCGGTCTTCAGCGTGGAATTGATCCGGTAATAAATCTCGTTGTCGAAGAGGATGGCGCCGAGCACGACCTGTTCGGATTCGAGATTGAACGGCGTGCGCTCGACGGCGCCTTGCGCGGTCCCGCTTGGCTCGGATTTCACTGGATTTGCGCCGTCGGCCATAGACGCATGGTGAACCATAAAAAAAACCGGCCGTCGAGCGGCCGGTTTTCCTTATCTATCCACAGGTGGGCGGCGCGCTATTCCTTGGCGGCCGCTTCCGCGTTCTCGTCGAAGAACTCGGCAGCTTCCGCCGCGTCTTCTTCGTCTTTTTCTTCAACATGCAAGAGGACGTTTTCGCCGCGCGCCTGGCGCTCGGCTTCGTCGGCCGAGCGGGCGATGTTGATTTCAATCGTCGCCGAGACTTCCGGGTGCAGCATGACCCGAAGCTTCGAGAGGCCAAGCGACTTCAGCGGCTTGTCGAGACGCACCTGCGTGCGGTCGACCTTGACGCCTTCAGAAGCTGCCGCGTCCGCGATGTCGCGGGTCGAGACCGACCCGTACAAAAGGCCGGCTTCCGACGCTTGGCGGATGATGACGAAAGAGCGGCCGTCCAGTTTCTTGGCGGCGCCTTCAGCGTCCTTGCGGCGCTCAAGATTGCGCGCTTCAAGATCGGCGCGCTGTCCCTCGAAGACTTTCTTGTTGTCTTCGTTGGCGCGGAGCGCCTTTTTGCGGGGCAACAGGAAGTTGCGCGCGAAGCCTGCGCGCACCTTCACGACATCGCCCATCTGGCCGAGTTTTTCGACGCGTTCGAGAAGAATGACTTCCATGATTATTACTCCGACGCGTAGGGAAGCAAAGCGAGGAAACGCGCGCGCTTGATGGCTCTCGCGAGTTCACGCTGCTTCTTGGACGAAACGGCTGAGATGCGGGAAGGAACGATCTTGCCGCGTTCGGAGACGAAGCGCTGGAGCAGCTTCGGATCCTTGTAGTCGATTTTCGGCGCATCCTCGCCCGAGAACGGGCAGGTCTTACGGCGGCGCATGAAAGGTTTGGCCATGGTTCAATCGCTCCTGTTAAAACCGGCGTCCGCGGTCGCCGCGGTCGCCTCTGTCGCCGCCGCGATCGCCACGGTCGCCGCCGCGATCACCGCGATCGCCCCGATCCCCACGGTCGCCGAATTCGCGATCGCGCCCGCCTTCACGGCCGCCTTCGCGCCCGCCGTCTCGGTCGCGGCGCGAGAGCACCGGCGAGGGCGTTTCGTCGAGTTCTTCAACGCGGATCGTAAGGCTGCGCAGAATGTCTTCGTTGATTTTTTCCTGGCGCTCCAGCTCGTGAACGACCGGCGCCGGGGCGTCGATGTTGAACAGGCTGTAATGGCCCTTGCGGTTTTTCTTGATCTTGTACTGGAGCGAGCGAAGGCCCCAATATTCCGACTTGGCGATCTTGCCGCCGTTTTCGGTGACGATTTTCTGCAAGGTCTCGGTCAGGCCCTCGACCTGCGCCGGGGAAATATCCTGGCGCGCAATAAAGATATGCTCGTAAAGAGGCATCAAGCCAGCTCCACATTGGCGATGGAGACGGACCGGAGCGCATTGCTGGAAGCGCCGGCCGCCTTTGGCCCGAAGCCCACGGGACCATCCCGCAAACCGTCCCCAAAAGGGTCCGGCGGCTCCGGCCATCGCTCGGAAGCGGGGGAGGTAGCCCAAGGAGGCGCCGGAAGCAAGGGCGAGGGCGCGACCTTTTCCCCGAGCCAGAACCGGTCTAAACGCCCAGCCCGTGCTTGCGCTCACGCCAGTTTTGCGGGTGCTCGGCGCCTTCCTGATCGCCTTCTCGGCGTTCATGCTGGTCCCGCTGCTTGTCGCCCCCAGCCCGCTCGTCCAACCGGGCGCGGCCTTTGTCCTGTCGGCATTGGCGGCGGCGTTCACCGGCCTTTCCCTGATCGCCCTCAGCCCGACGGTTGCAGTCTTCGAACTCGACCGGCGGCAGGGGTTTTTGCTGACGGCGCTCGTCTGGGTGGTGATGCCGGGATTTGGCGCGCTGCCGCTGGTCGGTTACGGCCTTTCCTACACCGACGCTTTTTTTGAAGCCGCGTCAGCCATGACGACCACGGGGTCGACAGTGATGACGGGGCTCGATCAGACCGCGCCCTCGATCTTGTTGTGGCGCTCGCTGATGCAAGCGATCGGCGGCGTCGGCGTCATCGTGCTCGGCATTATCATGATGCCGTTCCTGCGTGTCGGCGGCATGCAGCTCTTTCACGCCGAAAGCTCGGACAAGTCTGAAAAGATCGTCGCCAAAGCGTTCGATCTTGCGATCTGGATCTTCGCCATTTTCGTGTTGCTGGTTTTTCTTTGCGCCGGCGCCTACCGCGCGCTCGGCATGGACTGGTTCGACGCGGTCAATCACGCGATGACGACGATATCGACCGGCGGTTTCTCCACGCACGACGCCTCGTTCGGCTTTTTCGAGAACAAGGCGATGTTGTGGGCGTCGACTGTGTTCATGCTGGCGGGCGCCTTGCCCTTTGTCGCCTTCATCCGCTTTGCGCGCGGAAAATTTCGCGCCTTCGCAACCGATATCCAGTTGCGCGGCTTCCTGATGTTTCTGCTGATAACGATCCTGCTGATCGCCGTGACGAGATCGGTTCGCTCGCTTGTTCCCTTCGACAAGGCGCTGGTCGATGCGGCGTTCAATGTAGTTTCGGTGGTGACGACGACGGGCTTCGCCAGCGAGGATTATCAGCTCTGGGGCCCGTTCGCGATCGGCATGTTCTTTATCCTGACGTTTGTCGGCGGCTGCTCGGGCTCGACGGCCGGCGGCATCAAGATTTACCGGTTTCAAATTCTCGGAAGGCTTGCGGTTGCGAACCTGACGCGCATTGTCTCCCCCAACCGCGTGCACCCGGTTTTGTATCACGACCGGAAAGTCGAAGACGATGTCGCGTGCTCGATCCTCTCTTTTCTGGTCGTGCTGCTGTTTTCCCTGATCGTCTCGACCTTCCTGCTCGCCTGGCTCGGACTTGATCTGACGACGGCGCTGACCGGCTCGGCGACGGCGATCGCCAATGTCGGCCCCGGCCTTGGCGACGTCATCGGCCCGGCGGGGAATTTCCAGTCGCTGCCCGATGCGGCGAAATGGGTCCTCGCGATCATGATGATTCTCGGCAGGCTTGAATTCTTTACGGTCCTCGTTCTCTTCACGCCGGTTTTCTGGCGGTCTTGAGCTTCCCGATTTGCCAGCCTTCCCGCGCTGGTTTAGGGGAGGCGTATTCATCCAGAAGGGATCGGCGCGATGGCGCGATGCTTTGTTTTTCCGGGCCAAGGGAGCCAGTCGGTCGGCATGGGCCGCGCGCTCGCCGAGGCGTTCCCGGCTGCGCGCGAAGTTTTTCAGGAAGTTGACGACGCGGTCGGCCGCAAGCTTTCCAAGCTGATGTGGGAAGGCCCGGCCGAAGATCTCAATCTCACCGCCAACACGCAGCCTGCGCTGATGGCGCATTCGATCGCGATGTTGCGCGTCCTTGAAAAAGAAACCGGGCTCGACATCGCCGACGCACGCTTCTTTGCCGGTCATTCGCTCGGCGAATATTCGGCGCTTTGCGCGGTCCGTGCGATCTCTCTTGCCGACACCGCGAGGCTGTTGCGCATTCGCGGCGAGGCGATGCAGGCGGCCGTTCCGCCGGGCGAGGGCGCGATGGCGGCGCTGATCGGCATCGACATCGACGGCGCTGAAAAGGCGATCGCCGAAACCGGCGCCAACCTCGGCGTTTGCGAGATCGCCAATGACAACGCGCCGGGGCAGGTTGTGGTTTCCGGTGCGAAGGCGCGCGTCGAAGCGGTGATCGAGGCCTCGAAAAAGCACGGCGCAAAAATCGCAAAGCTGCTCGCTGTTTCTGCGCCGTTTCACTGCTCGATGATGGCGCCAGCGGCCGCTGCGATGGCGGAGGCGCTCGACAAGACGGCGATACGCGCGCCGGCGGCGCCCCTTGTCGCCAATGTGACGGCGGCGGAAGCAAGCGGGCCGCAGGAAATCCGCGACCTTCTCGTCAGACAAGTGACGGGCCGCGTGCGCTGGACTGAGAGCGTTTCCTACATGGCCGCGAATGGCGGCGATAAATTCATCGAGATCGGCTCTGGCAAAGTTCTCGCCGGTCTTATTAAACGCATCGCCAAAGACTCCTCGCAAATCAGCGTCGGCGAGCCCGGTGATATTGATGCGTTCACGAAATTCTGAGCTGAGTTCTGGTTCGGAAGCTCTCCACGCTTGGCTTAAAGTGACAAGGCGATGAAAGTAGTTCTGATCTGATGAAACGGAACCAACCATCGCCGTCACTCCGGGGCGCCGCGTCAGCGGCGAACCCGGAGGCCATGTCGAAACGCCGCTTGCGCGTGGATTCCGGGTTCGATCCTTCGGATCGCCCCGGAATGACAGGAGAGTTAAGGCGGTTGTCGCGAAATTTGAGGGAAGAGGGTTATGTTCAATCTTGACGGCAAATGCGCGCTGGTGACGGGCGCGACGGGCGGCATCGGCGGCGCGGTCGCCCGCGCGCTGCATGCGCAAGGCGCGAGCGTGACCTTGTCCGGCACCAAGGCGGAAAAGCTTGAAGGGCTCGCCGCCGAGTTGAAAGAGCGCGTTCACGTCGCCCCGTGCAATCTCTCCGATCTTGAAGCGGTCGATGCGCTCGCGAAAACGGCGGCCGAAGCGATGGGCGGACTGCACATCGTGGTGTCCAACGCCGGCGTCACGCGCGACATGCTGATGATGATGATGAAGCCGGAGATGTGGGACGACGTCATCCGCGTCAATCTCACGGCCTATTTCCGCCTCGCCAAAGCCTCTCTCCGCTTCATGACCAAGCAGCGCTATGGCCGTATTATCGGCGTCACCTCGGTTGTCGGCGTCACCGGCAACGCCGGCCAGGCGAATTACGCGGCGTCCAAGGCGGGAATGATCGGCATGACCAAAAGCCTCGCGCAGGAAATCGCCTCCCGCAACGTCACCGTGAACTGCATCGCGCCCGGCTTTATTTCGACCGCCATGACCGACGCGCTCAATGACGCTCAAAAGGCCGCGATCCTGTCGAAAATTCCGGCTGGAGCGATGGGCAAGCCGGAGGACATCGCCGCCGCCGCCGTTTACCTCGCGAGCGAGGAAGCGGGCTACATGACCGGGCAAACCCTCCACGTGAATGGCGGGATGGCGATGATTTGACGCGTTTGGCCGGGCGCCTGCCGGGACCGATTGACTTTCCCGGTTCCGCGCGCTCCCCTTCGGTCGGCTTTGTTTGGCGTTGCAACATTTCGCAATTTGCCGTAATCGCCCCCGAATTCCGCAGCGGCGCTCGACTGGCGTTCGGGGCCCGGCACTGTCTAAACTACTAGCTCGCCCTGTCCCTTGCGGCTGGCGCAACTTCGAGAAGGAGCCTTTCGAATGTCTGATCTTGCTGAACGCGTGAAGAAAATCGTGGTCGAACATCTTGATGTCGATCCGGCCAAGGTTGAGCCGAAAGCGAGCTTCATCGACGATCTCGGCGCGGACAGCCTCGACATCGTCGAGCTGGTCATGGCGTTCGAAGAAGAGTTCGATGTCGAAATCCCGGACGACGCCGCCGAGACCATTCAATCGGTCGGCGACGCGATCAAGTTCATTTCTGAACAAAAGGGCTAAGCGCCTTTCCGTGCAGGGCGGGCCCTCGGGGCTCGCCCCAGCGCGCGGGCTGGGGGCGATTT
>ERZ1292633.2494-Hain-H41-02um-R1-2494-length-18786-cov-21_pt1 | contig 18786 bp, 17 predicted proteins | sample MGYA00564406_ERZ1292633 | MGnify/ENA primary metagenome ERZ1292633 (study PRJEB36523, sample SAMEA6512639) | groundwater metagenome | collected 2019-01-08 | study: AquaDiva: Metagenomics assemblies of 32 groundwater samples
TTAATGCTGATTGTAGTTATTTACAAATAACAAATTTATTTCACATAAATTGAATAGATTTAAATATAATCTATATATATCATTATATTACAGTTCAAACCGTAATTATTATTTTAATCAAACAATATAATTGTTTGATTATATGTGATATATGGTGATAAAAACACCATACATAGAAAATGCGGGGAAAATCTACCTTATCTCCAAGAATAAATATTGCGGTTATGTGCTACCTTCTCAATCCACAATCTACCATCAATGGTTGCACTATTTCATTCCTGGGAGTCACCACAATGCTTGTTGCTATTGGTTATATCATCATTATTGTTTCTGTATTTGGAGGTTTTGCATTAGCCGGTGGTCATATTGCATCTCTATGGCAGCCCGTTGAGCTTCTTATGATAGGTGGTGGTGCAATTGGCGCATTTGTTGTTGGTAACTCAAATAAGGCTATTAAGGCAACCTTAAAAGCTTTGCCGAGTGTATTTAAAGGCTCGAAATATACAAAAGCATTGTATATGGATTTAATGACATTGCTCTATGAAGTACTTGGGAAAATTCGCAAAGAAGGATTAATGTCCATTGAAGCAGATGTTGATGATCCAGCCAGTAGCCCTATTTTTACCAAATACCCGAATATATTGGCTGATCACCATATCACAGAATTTATCACTGATTATTTGAGGTTAATGGTGGGAGGTAATCTTAATTCCCTGGAAATAGAAAATCTAATGGATAGTGAATTAGAAACACATCATCAGGAAGGGGAAGTACCCATACATACAATCGCTAAGGTGGGTGATGGATTGCCAGCCTTTGGAATTGTTGCTGCAGTCATGGGTGTGGTGCATACGATGGAATCTGTTCATCTTCCCCCTGCCGAATTGGGTATTCTGATTGCAGCCGCACTGGTTGGTACATTCTTGGGAATCTTGCTAGCATATGGCTTTGTTAGCCCATTGGCTGGGAAACTTGAGCATAGGTTACACGAATCCAGCAAGTTATTGGAATGCATCAAAATCACATTGCTTGCAAATTTAAATGGTTATTCCCCTGTTCTTGCCGTCGAATTTGGCCGGAAAGTCTTATTTACAACCGAACGGCCGTCTTTTCTTGAATTGGAAGAGCATGTCAAGCAAAGTAAAACAAAATAGCTATTTCATGACATTATCCTATTTGAATAACGAGCATACAAATGGCTGATGATCTGGCACAACGCCCTATAGTTATCAAGCGAATCAAAAAGAAAGCGAGTGGACATCATGGGGGCGCCTGGAAAATCGCTTATGCTGACTTTGTAACGGCCATGATGGCATTCTTTTTGTTAATGTGGCTACTATCTTCAGCATCGCAAGGTACATTACAGGGTATTTCTGATTATTTTAAAACACCATTAAAAGTAGCTTTATCGGGTGGCTCAGGAAGTGGGGATAGAAGCAGCATAATTAAAGGAGGAGGAACTGATTTTACGCTTCAACATGGCCAAGTACAAAAAGGAATTATCAAAGAAGAGCAAGTTAGTTCTAAGACCAAGAGAATTATCCAGGAACGTGCTGAACGTGAGCGTATTAAATTGGAAGGATTAAAGAAGAAAATAGAGGAAGCCATTGAGGCGAATCCAGCATTAAAACAATATGAGAACCAACTTTTACTTGACATCACCAATGACGGGCTACGAATTCAAATTGTTGATGAACAGAATCGACCTATGTTTGCTATTGGCAGAGCTGAATTGCAACCCTATACAAAAACTATTCTTCGTGAGATCGGCATAATGCTTAATGATGTCAATAACAAAATCAGTCTTTCTGGACATACTGATGCCAGGCAGTATCCGAGAGGAGATAAAGGTTATAGTAACTGGGAATTGTCGGCTGACCGGGCTAATGCTTCACGGCGAGAGTTAATTGCCGGCGGAATGGATGCCAACAAAGTTCTCCAGGTAATCGGGTTATCTTCTGCTGTAATGCATGATACGAATGATCCTTTTAATCCAGTCAATCGTCGGATTAGCATCGTTGTCATGAACGAAAAAGCTGAAAGATCTATTACGATGAAAGGCCATACAATCGAAATTGATATGCAAGATGAAATTAACACAGAATTATTACAAAACCGGGAAGAAAGTCCTTTATAAATCCGATAATTTCATTAAATATCATGTTAAAAAATCATCGTTCTTCAGTGATCGCTTTGTTTATTCAGATAAGTACCATACTGTTTATATCTCTTTTGGTGATATTTCAATCAGCAATAATCTTGAGTATATTTGAATGGGGAGTGGCGCAGGGTTTGTTAGCCGGGTTTATAAGCTATTATCTTAGAATGCCTATTTGGTGGACTCCTATTCACTTTGTATTTATTCCTCTTTCTATCATTTTATTGATTCTGGATATTTCTTCACTGTGGTTCTTTTCATTTTTTCTTTGCCTATTATTAATTTATGGAAGAACTTACAAAACCCAGGTGCCTCTTTATCTTTCAAGCAAAAGGGTAAACATCGCACTTGAAACATTATTACCCGATCAGGATCAATTTTCTTTTATCGACCTAGGTAGCGGTTGTGGCGGTTTATTAAAACATCTAGCAAAGGTTTACAAAAATGGCATGTTTCATGGTATTGAGTCCGCCCCATTACCCTTATTAATCAGCAAACTAAGAAGCATTCCTTACACATCAACTTGTAAAATATTTTGGGGTGATTTTTGGAAGCATGATCTTTCCAGATATGATGTCGTGTATGCTTATTTGTCACCGGTTCCTATGAAGTTACTGTGGCACAAAGCCAATAAAGAAATGCGCCCGGGAAGTCTTCTTATCAGTAACACCTTTATAATTCCAGGAATTACACCGTATAAAAGTATTCAACTTGATGATTTCTCAAATTCCACATTGTATTTATGGAAAATGTAATTTATTTTGAGTCGCGTATTTTATTGACGCCGCCAAGTAGTTCCTGATGCGTTATCTTCAAGAATAACCCCATCCTCTAGAAGGAGGTTCTTACGAATTGTATCAGCATCCTCAAATCGCCCCTCTTTCCGAGCTCTTATGCGTTGTTGAATCAAATCTTCAATCTTATTTTGAGCTAATAAATTCGACTCATTCGCAGTATTTTTATACTGTAAATAATCTTGAGGATTCTGCTGTAATAAACCCAATAAACCACCCAGTGCTTTTAGTAAGCTTGCATTCTCGTGTGAACTTGTTTTATTGATATTACTTGCAAGTTCAAACAATACAGCAATTGCTTCAGGTGTATTAAAATCATCATTCATAGCAACTTTAAATTTTTGTGCGTAAATATTATTCCAATTGATAGTTGTTATATCAATCGGTTTAACTTCCTTTAACGCAATATATAAGCGGTCAAGTGCAAGCTTTGTATCTTTAAGATGCTGATCAGAGTAATTGAGTGGACTGCGGTAATGTGCACGCAAAATAAAGAAGCGCACTACCTCAGGTTGATAATATTTAAGTATTTCACGAACAGTAAAAAAATTCCCTAAAGACTTTGACATTTTTTCATTGTCGACACGCACAAATCCATTATGCATCCAATAGTTAACAAATGGATGATCATGAGCGCCTTCACTTTGTGCGATTTCATTTTCGTGATGTGGGAATTGCAAATCCTGGCCGCCGCCATGAATATCAAAATGTATGCCTAAGAGTTGTTCGCTCATTGCTGAACATTCAATATGCCAGCCAGGACGACCCTTTCCCCAGGGAGAATCCCAGCATGGTTCTCCCGGTTTTGCCGATTTCCAGAGTACAAAATCTAATGGATCTTTTTTATTAAAATCAATTTCTACACGTTTACCCGCACGTAAATCATCCAAGGATTTACCCGATAATTTTCCATAACCTGGGAAGTTATGCACAGCGTAATAAACATCCCCATTACTTGCAGGGTATGCGAGTTTTTTTTCGACTAAAGTGACTATCATGCTGATCATGTTCTCAACATAACATGTCGCACGTGGTTCATACGTAGGCTGTAAAACACCCAGTGCTAGAGAATCTTCATCCATAGCCTGAATGAAGCGATTAGTTAAGACTTCAAATGATTCGTTATTTTCTTGCGCGCGCTTAATGATTTTATCGTCTATATCCGTAATATTTCGTACATAACTCACATCAAAATCATTTGCTTTAAACCAGCGAATAACGGTGTCAAATATAACCAGAACCCTCGCGTGTCCTAAATGACAATAATCATAAACCGTCATACCACAGACATATATTTTTACCTTCCCAGGAATTAACGGCACAAAATCTTGTTTTTCTCGGGCAATTGAGTTATAAATTTTAAGCATAAAGCCAATAGATAAAATTGTAGAGTTACCTATCTTCTTGATAGAATTCTGGACGTCTTGATTGAGTGAATCAGAAATACTTACCGAGTATAACATAATGCAAGAACGAAGCTCTTACCCTCTATAATACATATCTAACAGGATTAAATATGAAATTCCGCTCAATTCTGATTTTCCTATTTCTGGTTTCAATAAGCCTAAATGCTAATGCAGCAAATATAAGCGTTGAAATGAAAACGAATATTGGAAATGTAGTGCTTGAGCTTTATCCCGACAAAGCTCCCAAAACAGTTGAGAACTTCTTACAATATATTGAGGAAGGATTCTACAGAAATACGTTATTTCATCGCGTGATACCTGGTTTTATGGTACAAGGTGGTGGATTCGATACAGCTTTCAATCAGAAAATTACTCGATCGTCCATTCAGAATGAAGCTGCTAACGGTTTAAAGAATGAAATTGGAACGATAGCAATGGCACGTACATCGGATCCTCATTCTGCTACTGCGCAATTTTTTATCAATGTCACCCATAATGAATTTCTTAATTTTAAAGCACCCAATCAAAGTGGATACGGTTACACGGTATTTGGTAAAGTCATCAGTGGCATGGATATCATTCATAAAATTGAATCAATCCCAACAGGTTCAGACGGTCCATTTTCAAGTGATGTACCTAAGCGCAACGTGATTATAGAAGATATTATTAAGCTACCTGTTTCTGAGAAAAGTACTCGATAAAAAGAAGCATGAACTAACAAAGGATCGATATGATCAGATTACAAACTAATTTTGGTGTTATTACGCTTGAACTCGATAGTGAAAAGGCGCCTGAAACCGTTCAGAACTTCCTGAATTATGTGACTAGTGGTTTTTATGATAACACGCTATTTCATCGAGTTATTGATGACTTTATGATTCAAGGGGGCGGGTTTGAGCCAGGAATGAAACAAAAACAAACGCAAGCACCCATCCAGAACGAAGCTGCTAATGGGCTTAAAAATGATGCTTATACCATAGCAATGGCGCGTACTGCTGACGTACATTCAGCCACAGCACAATTTTTCATTAATGTGGCCAGTAATGGGTTTCTTAATTACAAATCTCCATCATCACAAGGTTATGGTTATTGTGTATTTGGAAAAGTGGTCGAGGGTCAAGATGTGGTTGATAAAATAAAGAAAGTTAAAACGAGTGATCGCTCTGGTCATCAGAATGTTCCACTTGAAGATGTCATTATCCAGAAGGCTGAAGTTGTATAATGACTCAAAAGGTATTACTGTGATGGAAACAACTTCGGCTGATTCGGAAGAATTATCTCATTTTTTCGGTTAAAGAACCTCTTCGCAAACAACGGAGTTCTTCATTTTTGTGAAACAGTTTAATTTATCAAAATTGTCAACTGAAGTCGTTATATACCTAGAATCAGATGATTATGACAATCCTCGTGCCAAATCAGCTTGAAGATCTTGTACCGCTTCCAATCCTACTGCAATACGTAACAACCCATCTGATATACCAGCAACATCCCGTGCTTCCTGACTAATTCGAGCATGGGTTGTTGTTGCAGGATGTGTAAGTGTGCTTTTAGCATCGCCCAGATTGGCAGTGATTGATATCAAACGAGTAGAATCAATGACTCGCCAGGCCGCTTCTTTACCCCCTTTCACTTCAAATGTAACAATACCTCCACCGGATTTCTGTTGATGTTTTGCCAACTCATATTGTGGATGAGAAATTAAACCAGGATAAAATACACGCACAATACCAGGTTGGGATTCAAGCCATTGCGCCATTTGTAGAGCATGTACTGAATGCGCCTCCATGCGTATTTTGAGCGTTTCAAGACCTTTCAATATGACCCAGGCATTAAATGCACTAAGTGTCGGCCCAGCTGTACGTAGAAATCCATATATGCCACCATCCATCAGTAAATCCCGGTTACCTAATACTGCACCTCCCAATACTCTGCCCTGTCCATCCAAATATTTGGTCGCAGAGTGTATGACGATATCAGCGCCTAATTCGAGAGGCTTCTGCAAGATGGGCGTACAGAAACAATTATCGACTACCAACCAAATACCTGATTTCCTGGCAATTCTAGATAGTTCAGTAATATCAGAGATTTCTGTTAATGGATTGGATGGTGTTTCCAGAAAAAGAATCTTAGTGTTGGGTTTTATAGCCATTTCCCAGGAATTAATATCTGTGGCTGATACAAAAGTTGTATCAATATTGAACCGTTTTAATATGTTATTGAATAAATTTACTGTTGCACCGAATAAACTACGCGAAGCTACGATATGATCTCCCGCAGAAAGCAATCCCATTACACAGGCAAGTATTGCTGACATACCGGAAGAGGTGGCTATACACGCCTCTGCTCCTTCAAGCACGGCAAGTCGTTCTTCGAATGCTGTTATAGTTGGGTTAGTAAACCGGGAATAGATATTCCCCGGTTCGTTCCCAGAAAAGCGTGCAGCTGCTTGAGCAGCGCTATCAAAGACAAAACTTGATGTCAGATACATTGCTTCAGAATGTTCATTAAACTGACTACGATGAATGCCTGTATGTAGTGCTAGCGTTTCTGGTTGTAGATGATCAGACATGTATATAGAGCCTCAAACGATAACTTAAATTTTTAACAAATTAGGAAATTATATTGATTAATATTGATTCGATTTTACTGAGAGTACAAAAACAGATACTCGTTCAGTTTTTATCAAACAGTACTAATCAGAAATGACTAAACTTAGGTCCAGTTGTGTATTGGATTTAGATTGCACGATAGGGTAGTTAGAGTTTCGTTGTAATTCAATGGTTCGTAGATATTCAGGCGTCACATCCCCGGTTATGTAATCCCCATTAAAACATGAAGTTTCAAAATTCTTCATAACAGGTGACACTTTTGAGACAGCATGGTTAAGTGCATCCAAATCTTGATAAATAAGATAATCAGCACCAATTTCATTGCAAATATCTTCAGTGCTACGATCCGTCGCAATTAGCTCTTGACGGGTAGGCATATCAATACCATAAACATTAGGATATCGAACGGGTGGTGCCGCAGAAGCAAAATAAATTTTGCGCGCACCAGCTTCACGTGCCATCTGCACTATTTCACGACTCGTAGTGCCGCGTACAATCGAATCATCAACAAGTAAAACATTCTTACCACGAAATTCTATGCTCATCGCATTTAATTTTTGACGTACTGATTTACGGCGTTGTTGTTGTCCTGGCATGATAAAGGTACGGCCAACATAACGATTTTTAACAAAGCCTTCCCGAAAATCAACTCCCAATCGATTTGCAAGTTGTAGTGCGCTAGGGCGGCTTGAGTCAGGTATAGGAATAACAACATCAATATCCAGATGATGCATCGTTTTTGTAATTTTCTCGGCGAGATGCTCACCCATATTTAACCGTGTTTCATACACAGAAATACCATCAATCACAGAATCAGGCCGAGCCAGATAGACATATTCAAAAATACAAGGATTGAGTGAATGTTTTGTAGCACATTGTTTATTGTAGAAATTACCTGCTTCATCAATAAAGATAGCTTCCCCTGGTTCTATGTCACGTATGAGTTCAAAACCCAGCGTATCCAAAGCGACACTTTCCGAGGCGATCAGATATTCATTGCCCATTTCATTTTCTACTGTACCGAAAACCAAGGGGCGTATTCCATAAGGATCGCGAAAAGCCAATAATCCATAGCCGGCAATCATAGCTACCACTGCATACGCACCTCTACACCTTTTATGCACACCGGATACTGCCGCAAAGATTGTTGCTGGATCAAGTTGATAATTACGCGTGCTTTCCTGTAGCTCATGTGCAAGAACATTTAATAAAACTTCAGAATCTGAATTAGTATTGACATGCCTTAGATCAGCCTTAAATAACTCCTGATTAAGCTGCTTCGCATTTGTTAGATTTCCGTTATGACTTAGTACAATGCCAAACGGCGAATTCACATAAAAAGGCTGTGCCTCAGCTGAAGAGCTTGCAGATCCAGCCGTAGGATAGCGAACATGGCCAATGCCAATATTGCCGGTTAATGCACGCATATTTCTAGTGCGGAATACATCACGCACCAAACCACAACCTTTGTGCATATGAAATGTATTACCTTGCGCCGTCACTATGCCGCTCGCATCTTGACCACGATGCTGCAGCATTAGCAAGCCATCATAAAGTAATTGATTAGCTGGTGATTTTGCAACAATGCCGAGAATTCCACACATAGAAATACTCCGTAAGTTCTGCTCTATTCAGCTTAAAGATATGGATTTAAAACAACATTTAAAATATTTGCTTCATAGGAAAATAAACACACATGCATATATGTTTGAATCTTTCTGAGATTTAATCATATTAAGAGTTTTCTTTTCTTTCGTAGTTGATATGTTTTGATAGATCCCCTGGCAACCAAGGTAAAATTTGTATTGCTATTGTCTCTAACGGGCGACTTAAAACAGCTTGTTGCCAGAATACTTGTTTAGGAATTGTCGTTAATCCGGCCATTAAAACTATTACCATCACAATAATCAGTGCTCTTAAGAAACCAAATACAGAACCAAGTAATCGATCTATGAATCCTAACCCAATGCCTTTAATCAAAGCAGTTAGCAGCATGGTTATCAGAGCTGTAATCAATAATACTGAAAGAAATGCTAAAACAAACGCGATTGAGAATCGTAGTGTTTCGCCAATTATTTCAGGCGGCAGAAACTGCTCAAAATACGATGCATAGGCTCCAGCGGCTATAAATGCAATTATCCAACCTGCTATAGATAGTGTTTCTCGAACAAATCCTCTAATAATGCTTAAAACTATCGATACAAGAAAAATACCGAAAACGACATAATCAAAAACGGTCATCGAATAAAATTGATAACATTTTTGTTATTTAGCAACATCAATTAGAGTCCACTTAAGACGAATTTATAAAAATTCACAGTCTATCTTGGTGTTACCACGCCATCGAGCCCAAGCTTTTTTAACTTTCTTAATTCATCTTCAGCAGAACTTCTAGTTAAAAAAGGGCCAATTCGTACACGGGTCACTTCATTAGTATCGACTCTAAGTATTTCGGTATACGCCCTAAATCCATTCGATATTAGATTTGTATGTTGTTGCTTGGCTTTCATTGGATCAGAGAATGCACCTAACTGTACAACAAACCCTTTTGCCGTATCGGTAATATTTGCATTATTCGTATTTCTTGCTTCTACTGGTGGGGGGCTATCAATTTTCGGTTTAATGCCCGGAATTGGGATGCGCTTTCGTTCATTAAGTATTTCTGCAGTTTCTTCGATATTCTGTCGATTAGCTTTCGTTTGGTCTTGTAACTCAGGAGATGATTCAATTTTATCACCAAATGATTCACGACCTATTAATTCTTCTTTTGGTAATAGTACAAAATCATTTTTATTGGATGCTGGTAAATTAATTGCAATTTCATGTTTCTCATTTTCTGACTTAGGTTCATCAAAAATAATCGGTAAAACAATAACGGAGATGATAACCAAAACAATTGCGCCTACTAAACGCCTTCTGGCGCGTTTTCTTAGCAATAACTCTTCTTCACTGATATTTTTAGTCATTTTAAATATCCGATTGTTACTGACCTTGAGACATTTTCAGATGCCGTAATACGTCACCTACCGCATAAAAGGATCCAAATATGCAGATTCTATCATTTTTAGTGGCTTGTTTACAGGCAAAAACAAAAGCTGTTGCGCAATCTGAAAACTTGTAGATAGTATTCTTTTCATTTGTAGTACCGCTCTTACGGATCTGATCAATTAAATAATCTGCAGTTGCTGCACGAGAAGAATGAACCGATGATACCAGCCAGAAATCAATATCATTTCTTAATACCTGAATAACTCCATTGATATCCTTATCCTGCAACATGGCAAATACCGCATAAGTGTATCCAGTCGGCTTCGTTGCAGCCAAATTCTCAGATAAAACAGAAGCAGAACCCGGGTTGTGTGCCACATCCAGGATTATCATCGGTTGGGTTGATACGACTTGGAATCTACCGGGTATGACAGCCTCAATTAATCCCTGACGTACTTCCTTGATACTGACAGGTAATAATTCGCTCATCATATCTAATGCAGCCAAGCAAGTGCTCGCATTTTGCAGTTGCTTTGCCCCGCGCAGAGCGGGAAAAGGCAAAGAATAGCGCCAACCCTTTGGGCCCCAGAAATCCCACTGCAAGTTCTTTTTTAAAAAACCAAATTCTTTTGTAAATTGAGAAAAATTTGCACCGATGCTTTTAACTTGTTGAGCAACAGAATCCGGTAAATCAATTTCTGAACAAATAGCCGGTTTGTTCTTTCTAAAAATGGCTACTTTCTCAGATCCTATTTTTTCTCGTGTATCTCCAAGATACTCAATATGATCAAAATCGATATTGGTTAAAATTGAACAATCCGCATCAAATATATTAACAGCATCAAGGCGACCTCCCAGGCCAACCTCTAAAATGGCCACATCAATACGAGCCTGAATAAATGAGCAAATGGCCGCCAATGTGCCAAACTCAAAAAAAGTTAACGAAGTATTGCACTCTTTTCTTACAGTATTTACTTGATTAAATACTTGGCATAGCTTTTCATCATCGATTTCTTTTTTATTAATCCGAATACGCTCATTATATTGCAGTAAATGCGGCGAAGTGTAACAGCCAACTTTATAGCCAGCACACAATAAAATGGATTCCAGCATTGCGCAAACAGAACCTTTACCATTAGTACCGCCCACCATTATGATGGGGAATGGAGGTGTTAGTTCAAGCTTTGATTTAACACGATTTACACGTTCCAATCCCATTTCAATTGTTTTGGGATGAAGTTCTTCAAGATAAGCTAACCAATCAGCCAGTGAATTGGATTCTATACTTGATGCGTACATTTACATTTACATTTATTAGGCATCATTCGTTAATTATTATCTGGATACTCAAAAATATAGCTACATTGACTAAGATAGTGGTGCAGGAATGCGCATTAATTGCGTACAAAGATTGACAATTTTGTCACGCATTTGTCTTCGATCCACAATCATATCAATTGCGCCATGTTGCAACAGGAATTCAGCGCGTTGGAAGCCTTCTGGAAGCGTTTGACGTACAGTTTGCTCAATGACGCGCGGGCCAGCAAAACCAATAAGTGCACCGGGTTCGGCAATAACTACATCTCCAATAAATGCAAAGCTTGCCGAAACACCACCCATAGTAGGATCTGTCAAAACGGATATAAAAGGTAACTTGTTATGGCTTAAACGTGTCAGGGCAGCGGTTGTTTTGGCCATCTGCATCAGGGAAAATAAGCCCTCTTGCATACGTGCACCTCCACTAGCACTAAAACATATAAAGGGTAAATGTTGATCGATGCAAGTTTTAACGCCACGTACAAACCGTTCACCTACAGCAGAACCCATAGAACCGCCCATAAAACCAAATTCAAATACTGCGGCAACTATCGGTATAGTCTTAATAGTTCCTTGCATCACAACCAAAGAGTCATCTTCATCAGTGGTCTCTTTTGCTTGCAACAAACGATCCACGTAGCGTTTACTGTCTTTAAATTTAAGTGCATCCGTAGCAATAACTTCGGCGCCAATCTCACGCCGGCCATCTGGATCAAGCAGAAAATCAAGGCGGTTTCTAGCAGAAATACGATTATGATAATCACATTTGGGACAAACATTCAGATTCTTCACTAAATCTGTGTAATACAAGACAGCTTCGCACGTATTACATTTACTCCACAAACCTTCAGGAACAATTTTCTTTTCGCCTGTTTGTTTTCTTTTAATTTTTGGCGGAATAATATTCTGAAACCAACTCATGAATATTGCTTCTTAATATGTGTGTTGAACATTGCTTTAATTCTCATCAATGGCTTTACGTAAAGCACTTAATAAATCACCTACATTACTTAGTAATTCTGCGTCAGGAGATTTCTCAATTTCTTCAATAATCCGGCTCCCCACTACCACCGCATCTGCTAACCCAGCTACAGCTTTAGCTGTAGCTCCATCACGTATACCAAACCCAACACCAATCGGTATGGAAATATAATTACGTAACTGACCCACCATTGCGCTGACATCTTGAAGATCAAGGTGTGATGCGCCGGTTACTCCTTTCAACGACACATAATAAATATAACCTTTAGCCATTCCGGCTACTTGTTGAATCCGTTCTTGAGGTGTTGTGGGAGATAATAAAAAGATGGCATCTATCCCGTGCTGGTCCAAACATCGAACCCATTCATTCGATTCTTCAGGCGGATAATCAACTATTAAAACACCATCAACACCACAATCTTTTGCTTTAGCCGCGAATGTCTCATAACCCAAGGCCTCAATAGGATTTGCATATCCCATCAAAACAACTGGCGTATTAGTATCTGATTTCCTAAATATGGCAACCATATCTAATACGTCGTTAAGGCTGACATGATGCTTTAAAGCTCGCTCGGAAGATCTCTGTATAGTAGGCCCGTCAGCCATCGGATCTGAAAAAGGCACGCCTAATTCAATAATATTGGCACCGGATTGGACGAGCTGGTTCATTAATTGAACTGTAATTTCCGGATTGGGATCCCCTGCAGTGATAAAGGGAATTAAAGCTTTTCGTTTCTGTTTTTGCAGTGCAGTAAATGTTTTAGCAATACGATTCGTACTTTTGGTATCGTCATCGCTACTAAAAAATTTTATTAAATTTTTAATACCATTTAGACTAATCTGCATCAATCGGCTCTCATTCTTTTTAGAAAATTACAAAATTTAAATACGCTTATTATCCGATCTCTAAAGTGTCAAACCGGACATTTGCGCAACAGTTGCCATATCCTTGTCACCTCGACCGGACAGGTTTACCAAGAGAAGTTTATCTTTGGTCAATGTCGGTGCATATTTAGCAGCGTATGCCAATGCATGACTTGACTCTAAAGCTGGCATTATTCCCTCATACCGGCATAGCTTGTGGAATGCATCCAATGCTTCATCATCAGTAATCGCAACATACTCAGCACGTCCGCAATCTTTCAACCAGGCATGTTCTGGCCCAACCCCAGGATAATCAAGACCCGCGGAAATAGAATGTGTCTCAATAATCTGACCATTCTCATCTTGGATAAGATACGTGCGGTTTCCATGCAATACGCCAGGTTTACCCATCGACAAGGTGGCCGCGTGCTGGTTTGTATCAATTCCTTTCCCTGCTGCTTCGACTCCAATCAAGCGAACATTGATATCATTAATATATGGATAGAACAAGCCGATCGCATTGGATCCGCCACCAACACAGGCAATGAGTGCGTCCGGCTGTCGATTAAAATCTTCTTGCATTTGTACTTTAGCTTCATCCCCTATGATCGCTTGAAAATCCCTAACCATCATGGGATAAGGATGTGGGCCGGCTACAGTGCCAATGATATAAAAAGTATTTTCAACATTCGTAACCCAATCACGCATGGCTTCATTGAGTGCATCCTTTAATGTACGAGATCCAGACTCTACCGGCACGACTGTTGCGCCCAAGAGCTTCATACGATAAACATTGGTAGCCTGACGCCTGATATCTTCAGAACCCATGTAAACAACACACTCCATGCCATAGCGCGCTGCTACAGTCGCAGTCGCTACGCCATGCTGACCAGCACCTGTTTCAGCAATGACACGTTGCTTGCCCATGCGCCGGGCAAGCAATGCCTGACCGATGGTATTGTTTATTTTATGTGCCCCGGTATGATTCAAATCTTCGCGTTTTAGAAGTATCTGAGCGCCACCCAAATGTTCGGACCACCTTTTCGCGTGATAAATTGGGCTGGGACGTCCTACATAATGTTTCAATTCATAGGCAAATTCTGCCTGAAAATCTGGATCATGACGATAATATTCATACTGCTCGCGTAAATCTTCCAGAGCTGAAATTAAAGTTTCAGCAACGAATACGCCTCCATACGGACCAAAATGGCCATTTCTGTTTGGAAGATCATATGCACTCACAATTGTTTAACTCCTTGCATGAAAGCAAAAATTTTTTTCTCATCTTTAATACCTTTCGAAACTTCCACGCCACTCGAAACATCAACCGCCCATGGTTGAATTTGTTGAATTGCCATGGCCACATTACTTGAATTCAAGCCACCTGAAAGAATCAATGGCATTGGCAAATGCTGAGGGATAAGGCTCCAGTCAAAAGCATGTCCCGTTCCCCCAGGCATATCGGTTGTATAAGTATCAAGCAGCAATCCTTTCGCAGTATTATAGCGCTCGGCACATTGTAACAAATCTGTGTCTTGTTTGACTCTAATTGCTTTGATATAAGGTTGTGAAAATTGGTTGCAAAATTCCGGTGTTTCATCCCCATGAAATTGGAGTAGATTTAATTTGGCAACTTTGGCTGTTTCTTCAACCCAATCAAACTCTGGATCAACATAAACACCTACAGTACAAACAAAAGGGGGAATGTGCGCAGCAATCTGGCGCGCCATCAATGGATTAATATAACGTGCACTTTTACGCCAGAAAACAAAACCAATTGCATCAACACCAAGTTGAACAGCAATCGTTGCATCCTCACTGCGAGTTATTCCACATACTTTTACACGGACTGGCATAAAAATTAAAACTCTTTTGTTATGTGGTTATTGGTTGTGAATAAAATTGGAATAACAGGCACTTCAGTCAATTTCGGCATACGCCAATCGGGATCATACATGACGCCCGCCAAATATAAACCCGCCGGTGAGAAAGTTGGCGCTGCGTATGTTCGATTACAACTTTCCAGCAACTCATGCATCCAATCGGGAGAATACTTTCCTTTGCCAATATAAACAAGGCAACCAATTATATTTCTTACCATGTGTTGCAAGAATGCATTGGCACGCAGGTCAAAAATCACCAAATTCCCTTGGCGTGTGATATTTAATTGGGTGATTGTCCGTATGGGGGATTTTGCTTGACACTCGGCTGCCCGGAAAGATGAAAAATCATGCTCACCTATTAAGATGTTGCCTGCAATTTGCATTTTCTCCAGATCAAGAGGCTGATGAAACCAACCTACTTTCTTAGAATGCATTCCTGACCGGACCGATTGATTCAATAATAAATAGAGGTAACGCCGTTCAAGCGCACTATATCTTGCATGAAATTTGTCGGTTGTTTCAGCAGCCCACAGTATTGCAATATCTTTAGGCAGTAACGCATTCACACCACGCACCCATGCATTGATCGGGCGTTGCGCAAAGGTATCAAAATGCACTACCTGATAAAATGCATGAACCCCCGTATCGGTGCGCCCAGCCGTGACTACACGAATCTCTTCTTTTACTATCTTGGATAAGGCTATTTCAAGCACATCTTGAATTGAACAACCATTGGATTGACTCTGCCATCCACAATAACGACTGCCATCATATTCTAGAACAAGGATTATTCGCACAAATAAAAATCTGCTATTTCAGATTATTGAGTGCAAGATTTCGCTGTGTCATAAATAGTAAGTCACTATAGACTCTTCAGTAATTTCTTTGCAGCTTTCTTTTGTTTCGCATCACCATCGCGAATAACCTCTTCAAGCATTTCTTTGGCGCCTTCTTTATCATCCATCTCTTGATAAGCTTTTGCCAAATCCAGTTTGGTTTCGATTTCCTGCCAGTGCTCACTCTTATCAGTTGCACCCGGCTGTTCTTTGTTTTCATCAATCGAAGTTGAATCTTCAATATTCAAATCAATATCAGCCAATTCAAGCTCAGGTACATTCTTCGATACAAATTCTGATTTTGCTGTATCCGGCATAGCCTCTTGCGGTCGATCAAGCTCCAAAGATGGATCATTGATTTCGGGAATTTCAATTTTATTTAAGGGTTCTTCTTCCGCTAAATCAATCGCTGAATCCGTAAATTCAAACTCTATTCCATCACTATTATCTTCATTTTTCTCTGTAACCCTATCTTCAGTATTTGAAGAATCTACTGGCTGCTCCGAGTTTTCAAAATTGATTTCTAATTCGTAATCCGCGGTATTGGCAGCTTCTTGTATCTCCGCAGTGTTATCAGGTAATTCCATGTGCCCTTCAGTAACATTATCCGCAGTGAGTGTTTGTTCCAGCGTTAAATTCTGCTTAAATTCATCTGCTTCGTCACTTAAATCAAATTCAATCTTATCCGTAAAATCTGAAGAATCGTTATCCGTTACGGAGTTAATTGATTGTTCATCAGGGTCTTCTGAATCCTTCTCGAAATTCAGATCAATCGTTTGATTATTCAACTCTGAGTCAGAATTATCTTCGGTATCTGACTCCTCAGTATGATCTGTGTGTTCCTCGTAATAGTCGGGATCTTTATCAAAATCCTCATCCTGTTCCTCAGCTTCAGAATATGCATTTATATTTTCATAGGTTAAATCCTCTTCCCCGGTCTCTTCTACTACATGCTCAGTTTCAGTGACAGGTGTAGCTTGAGCGGCAACTGCCGGAGCCATCCTGGATCGCAATGCTGAAGAAAACCCAGTTTCATCGATTTCTTCTTCTTTTGATTGATTCCGGCGTTTTCTAAGAATTAGCAGAATGACTAACAATATTGAAATTAAAGCAGCACCAAGATATTCGATATTATCGAATATCTGATCAGTCAATGATTGATCGTCAGTTTCTGGTGGTGGTAGTTTAATCTCAGCTTCTTTTATAGAAGATCCATTTGTGGCTTGAGGCATGGGGGTCTCTTGCATTTGCAAAGAGTTTATGTCTAAACCTGCGCCTTCTTCAGTCAGTGAATCAATAACTTCCAGTGACTGTATTTCTGGTTTGATCCCAGCTTTGGAAACTGATTCTGCTTTAACTTGTGCTTGAGCCAGTACTGAATCTTTCAATTCCAATAATTGCTTTAAATTCTCAATACTCTTCTCCAGCATGGCCACACGTTGATTAGCTTCCTGTAAAGCAAGATTTCGTGCAATGGCATCTTCTTCCATCATACGAAGACGATCCACCAAAGTAGACTCAGAAATCTGGCCTTCTTTATCAATTAACTGGGAACCACTTGATAATCTCAAAATTTCTTTTGGCGACTCATGAGCTGAAACAGTTTTCTTATCGATACTTGTCGTGATTTGACCCTGATCAGATTGGCTAATACCAGAATGGATTGCTGATTTACTGGAAATGGATGCTATTTTTCCCTGATAATTATGCCAATCTCCGACTTGCATTCTAATTTCAGCTTTTGCCGTCGATGCATCGATAGCTGCAATTTCGCTTTTCTCAGGTATTTTTAAAACTGCACCCACTTTCAACAAATTCATGTTGCTTGAAATAAACGCCTCTTGATTGGCTCGATATAAAGCAACGAGCATCTGATTAAGATCGACCCCAGCCGGTAAAATCCGGCGTGCGATTGATGACAGGGTGTCTCCTCGATTTACCGGTCCATAGGTTTCTTTTGATCGATTAGAAGAACGGTTGATCGCTTGAGATGAGTTTCTAACTTGATTATCTTTTTGAGCATCCAATGCCCTTTCTAGGTTTTGCCTCGTGGCAACCATGATAGGAGCAGGCCTGACATTTGGCACAGTAAGATCTTGTGTATTAACTTCAGCAGGATCAAGCAAAACGGTATATTCACGTAATAAACGCCCGGAAGCCCAATTCAATTCCATCAATATATTTAAAAATGGATCATTGACCGCTTGCGGTGACGATAGTTTTATATAGGGATTACCGTTTGTTCTCGATTCTATCGAGATTTTGAATGACGAAAAGCTAGGCTCATAATGAATGCCTGCTTGGGCAAATGCCTCTCGAGTTGCAATACTGGCTTTTAGAGATAAAATGTCATCATTGTGAGTCGTAACAATATCAATCTCAGCATTAAGTGGTTGTCCCAAAGATGAATTGAGCATCAATTTACCGAGACCTGCTGCATAAACAGTAGTAAACGGTAACATCAGAATGATTACAAACAAGCTTACTCTAAAAGAAGTTTTATACACTGAGATACCCTCTCTAGTTCTTTGAAAATAAATAACGGAAGGCTAGCATGTAACGTAATCACATAAACTGAGATTATGCGCTGAATTATAGGTTAATTCATTTTAAACAGAGCAAGGTTTGCAAGTAAAAGTGGTATTGGTCAATTCAGATAGTTGGTAATTTTTAGTGTTCGATCAGTATACGTAACATTCTACGCAGAGGCTCCGCAGCACCCCATAGCAATTGATCACCTACGGTAAAGACTGATAGGTACTCTCCCCCCATCGCCAGTTTACGCAACCGTCCGACAGGTATCGATAAAGACCCCGTTACAGCAGTGGGCGTCAATCTTGAAGTGGTCGCTTCTCTGTCATTGGGAACAATTTGCACCCAATCATTGGAACCAGCGATAACCTCTTCAATTTCATCCAGTGGCACATCTTGTTTTAGTTTAATCGTCAAC
>ERZ1292633.2495-Hain-H41-02um-R1-2495-length-18772-cov-6_pt1 | contig 18772 bp, 3 predicted proteins | sample MGYA00564406_ERZ1292633 | MGnify/ENA primary metagenome ERZ1292633 (study PRJEB36523, sample SAMEA6512639) | groundwater metagenome | collected 2019-01-08 | study: AquaDiva: Metagenomics assemblies of 32 groundwater samples
TTGGACGAACTGCAGAATGGGGTCAAACACCTCGACGCTGGTCACATCCGCGGGTTCACCGGGCAGCCGGGGATTCTCGTACTGTTCAGTGGCTCCACGAACAGCTTGACGAATTTGAACCGCAGCGTCCAAAGGTGCACCGCCGCCGCCAACGTCAACATCCGTCCGGCCGAGGAGTTGAAACACATGTCCAACTGCAATTGCAGCTTGGTGCGCAAGCATGGCTTCCACGCCGGGAGACGTCACGGAGGGCCCGTCGGAGGGAGACCACCGGACCGTCGGCTCTTCGCTCGGAAACGCCGCCGCCAGCGTCGCTTTGGCATTCCAAGTGCCGACGGGCGCGGACACGACGGCGGCTGCCATCATGCGTTCCACCACGGGCAGCACGAGCGCATTATGCGGCCCGACGGTGTCGATGACCCGGCGGTACATGGCTTCGCAGCGATGCAGGTGGGCTTCGCACCGTTCTAACAGATGCCCCGTGGTTCCAGGAGGCGCATGGGACGTCGCCGGCGTCAGCACTCTGCGCCCAGCCACATCCACGCCTCCTCCAAAGGTGAGGTATGCCGACGCGCGTAAGATCGCAGCCGCCGCGTGCGCGCAGCTGATGCTATCCTCAGCGGTCAAACCGTCATGCGACACAGACCGGCTGTCGTTGTTGGTCAGCGGTTTGCTGCTGAGCTTCTCACTGATCAGGGCTTCGAAAAGTTGCAAAACTTCGGCGAGTTCTGCGTCACTGGACGCGCACGCGGCCAAGGACGCAACGGTCACGAACGAAGGTGAGAACCCTCCACCGGTCAGCATTCGACTGAAGAGGTCTGTCGCAGCCTCAAACGAGGATTTGGGGGGTGGGGGGGGCGTCGTCGCAGTCCCTGTTTTTGCCGGGGGCGCAATGAACGCCGGGCTCAAGGAGCGGCTGTACCGTGCCATGGCGACGTGGATGTCGCTGGGCGCCAAACCAAGACGGTACGCTGGAGACATCAACGAATCCAGCAGTATGTCTGTGTGGCGCCTACTGGACGTCAACACGGCGATGCGGAGCGCGATTTTCAGGGCCTGCAATGACGGCGCTGAACGCTGGACGCTTCTGAGCGCCCCGTTGACGCTCTCCAGGGGATCGACCGCGAGCAATTCAACGTGCCACGAGCTTTCTTCTGCGATGTCGCGCACGTTGCGACGACTCTGGATACCCGAGCGGTGAAATGTCAGCGCGTCTGGCAGTTCATCCCATCTCGCGGCTCCCGGTTCGGCGAGCCGGGAACGAATTCGGACGACGAGTCGTTGATGAGCCGACGCGAGCAGCGCAAGGCGACTGTGACTGGAAAGCCACATATCAATCAAGGAACCAATCCGTGCACGGTGCGCGGGGTCCGGCGGTCGGGCGATGTCTGAGATGAAGCTCCAGACAACGGTGGCGGCGGACGTAGAGTCATCGAATCGCGCGAGCACCGTCAAGATGAGCGGCAATGCCGAGCGAGGAATGGTGTTCGCGTTGAAGCACGCGTCGACCATGGCGCGCACCTGGTGCTTCTCGGCCGCCGTCATGGAACTCGCGGTGCGCCCTTTCATGGTATCGCAGAGTCTCCGCAAGTGGTTCAGCTGGGGGAAGAATTCGTTGGCCGCGGACCTCCCATACGCGGGTGACGAACCTCCTCCACTCGCGGTCAAGGGGGTCAACAGCAGCTGCAAGTCACCAGGGACGCCATCGACTGCAAACGGTATCGGCGAATCGACGACACGTGCGGCGGTGGTTTCTTGCTCCAAGTCGGCGACAGACGAGAGCGCCCGCATCGTTGCGGCACGCATTGACGCTGCGAATCCTGCTGGAAATCCCGCCGGCAGTCCCCAAACAGCTTTCGGACACATTAAACACGCGAAATGTTCGCTTCCGCCGCCTCGCTCAAGCCAGGGGCGCGATCGCACCATGCCGTGAACCAACAATCGACGCATGAAAGGTGGAGGGGGGGGGGGAAACGACGTAGAGTAAACCTGACAGGAGGGAAACAACAAACCGATACCGGGGGAGCAAGCCGTCCATCGAGCTTTTGGTTAGCATCAGGCCATGACCCTCCCCCTCCCTTTTTTTTTCGTTGCAAAGCCAACACTGCCGGTTACGACGCGTTGCCGGTGAAGCGCACAGATTGAGTTTTCGTTTCGACCCAGATGGATGGGGGTTTTCGTGTGTGTGGGGCTACAAGTCCATCATCGGGTGGTACTCAGGCTTGTCGGGAACCACATCGGCATTATCGGGCAGATCCGTCTTCGGTCCGGACTTGGGCAGCTGCAATGAATCCGTCATGCGGCCATCACGTCGCGGTCGACCCTCGCGCCGCGCACCGTCCGCGAAGCGATCCTCGTCGCCCCTCCGTGCGCCACTCATGAAATTGGGATCCGCGCTTGCCTTCTTGTTGAAGTTTTCAAAGCCTTGGACCAGCGACTGAAAAAACGGGCTATTGCGGCAGTAGTCGGAGAGCTGTCCTTGCTTCTTCATCAGACAGCTAGTCGTCGAAGGAGGGTTCATTTTTTGGCACGACTTTTCCATGTCCTGCAAGCATGGCTCCGGATGGGAGGCCCACTCCACGCAATCTTGACCACCCAGCTTCTCTCGTTGCTCGTAGACGCACAAGGAAAACATGGCGAAATTTTCTTGCATGACGCGGTTGCCGCACACGCGCATGGATGCCGTGACGCACTTGTTTGGCGTGGGCGCCTTGCTGCCTATGCTGGACGTGCCGACGGGGATGCCATCGAAGTCGCCGTCGGCGAACTCTTTCTCGGGGTGGCGGCTGCGCTGCTGCTTCCGCAGTTCCGGCGACATGTCAGGAATGCCACCGAACTCTGCCCCGCCCGAGCGGCTGCGGCTGTGCTTCTTCCGCACGCCAGTACGCTTCGTCGGGTTCCATCCTGCCGAGCCATCCAGATTGCCGTTTCGAATGGCGTGGTTAGGCTGCTCGGGTTCGTTTTCGTGATTGAACGTTCCGTCGGCGTTCAGACCCTGGAGTTCCTCGGCCGACTTCATTTGACGGCCATTGAAGGGGCCTCTGAGTGGCTCCCGCCAGTTGTCGTCGTCGTAACCGGCGGTCACGCCCGTCGCCAGCAGCGCCAATCCCAAAATAGCTAGGCAACAGACCGAATACCGAGCCATTAAAAAAATCAATGAATAAATCTGATCACACACGACGAGAGAGGGGAGAGAGAGGAGAGAGAGAGAGAGAGAGAGAGGGCAACGACAGCACATCCGCTTTGGGTGTGCTTTTATCAGCCTCTTTCGAAAGAGTCTCCGTGAAGGTCCAATCCGCACATTGACAGAAGAATCGGGCCTGAGTGGACCCGACTCGAGACTATGTTACCGCGGCACCCGCTGACGTAGACGGAACGCGGGAGGCGCGTCGAGCTGCCTCGAGCGCCGCTTCCAACTCGGCGTGGCGCGGTGACCCAATGGTGTTATTGTGCAACAGGATGTCGTCGCCCACACGGCAGGCTAACTCCTTCACGGCTCGGGCGTTTCCCTGCAGGGTGGCGATGCCGGACGCCAACCGAGACAGCTTCTCCGTGTAGACCGGGAGTTTGTTGAACGTCCGCGACGCCTGTGCAACGGCGTTATCGATCGCAGCGGCGCCTGCATGTGCGACGGCCAAACGATCCAATGTGTCGCGCTGCTGCTGCTCCGCGGCTGACAAGGCGGAATCGAGTGGCGCCAGGCCGGCGTTCATGGCGACCACGCTCATGTTCAGCACCGTCGACGGGCCCGAACGAGGGTCGGCATCGCCCGATGACATATAGATGGCAACGATAATAATTGCCTTCCCAAGCTCCCTCTCCCTCCCTCTGTTTTCCTTTCTGGTGTCCACGCCTCAACAAGAAAGGACCACAAGGGCTTCACAATGCAGGACCAAGAAGGGAAGGTCTGGTTGACTTGTGCCGGGTAGGCCATGAGAGTGCCATGGCGCGTTCTACACGGGTCACTGGAGATGTTTGGCCCCACGCCAGCATATTGTGGCGGTGTGCACCCCCCTCTACTATATATTCCGACACCTTTCGCGACTCGATGTCTTCTCTCTCTCTCTCTCTTCATTTTCCATTCATCTCTCAGAGTGATAAAGGAGGAATGGACGAATCGACGACATCTCCGCGAAATTGAAACCGACTGGGGGTCGCAATAAACCCATGCGGGAGGTCACAGACTGGACACGTTCAACACGGCGGCCGTGCCCGCGAGGGTCCACACTCCTGGCGGCTGGTTGCAGCGCAACGGCACGTCGACCACATGCTGCGCCATGGTTCGGCGGCTCGACTGGTACACCGGGCACGGAAACGTGTACATCGCCGCCGAGCCGTGGTGGTGGCGGGATGATGACGATGCCTGCTGAGAAACGGAGTGACCACCGCCACCTCCCGACGACGGGTTGGGCGCCGCATGAAGCCCACCACCACCAGACGCCGCGCCGTTGTCGATGAGGCTGACTCGAATCACGGGCAGGGGGCAGCTCGTCTGCCGCGGCGGTGGCGCCGTCAGGCAGAGGGCCTCGCGGTCCCACGCGGCCCCCTCGAGCTGCAACCCGTGGACGAAGTAACAGCTCGAGTCCCCTCCGCCACCCACGGCTCCGGCATTCCAGGTCGACGACGACCCACCGTCGATCACCGGCGATGGTCCGGGAAGCGCCTCTGGGGAGGCATATCGGGTAGCGTCGAACCTTAGCGAGTAGTTGTCAAGTTGAAAGCCGTCGGTGGCGCCTCCGGAAGCGGAGGTCGTGCGGTAGAGATCCTGTCGCATGCAGGCCATCAGGGCACGCGGGAAGAAGAATCCTGGGAGCCAAAACGTTCGAAGACTTCCGCCGCGCGGGTTCGACCATTGGTGCAGCTGCTCCGCGCGCGCTTTCAGCCCCGACATCCATGTCCCTAGCGCATCGACCGGCCAAGACACCGCCAGCCATGCCTGGGGCACCGTGCGGCTGACGAGGAGGTCTAGCGTGTCGCTGACGGCGCTGCTCAGAGCGGCTGTTCCAGCAACCGCAGCCAGGACATCGCGGCAGTCACGATCGACGAGCCGCACAATGAGAGTCAATCGGTCGACCTCCTGGCGGTAGCTCTGCCCGAGCGCGGCACTGTCGCCACCGGGCGCCCCCGCCCCATCTCGGCGAGCGCTGCTGCTGGTACGCGGCCTTGCCATGGCTGTGACAGTTGGCACGACGGCGTCGCTCGGCGGCAGTGGCGGTAGCATCGTAATGATTTCTCGACACACCACGGACGCTGCAGCGAAGCGCTCCACCACGACGCCCGCCCCCGCATCGCCCATCCCCCCATCAGCACCACCACCCGACGGAGGGACCTTTGTCGCGTCGCCCGTCGCGCCTTGCGGCCCACTCCCCTCGCTGTTGGCGACGGCGGCGGACCACAACATCCGGAATGTTTGCCTCGCCAACCGAACGTTGCGCGAGGCAGTGGCGCTCGCGAAGAACCCGCAAGCTGCGACCGACGACTCATCGGAATCCACAATGGACGAACCGTCGAGCACGTCGTGATAAGCCGCAGTGGACTTCGCATCAAAGGCGGCGATGCCCGGCGCGAATTCGAACTTTGCTGCCGAGGTAAGACCGTCGTTCAGCCACTTCTCAGCATACGCGTCGATGACTCGCTTGTCGAAGTCGTCGGTGATGCGTCCGCCGAAGTGCACTTCGGTCAGCATGAACTGCACCGCCTTCCATGGAATGCTCGCGGTCCCTCCGCGGCCCTGCGCCGACGTCGCTTTTGTTTCGTAGAAGGCGAAGTTCAGACTGCAGAGGAAGAGCATCGCCGCTTGCACGTCTTGCGACGTGAATTCGTACGGGTGCGCCCATCCTAGGGGCCCGAAGCCGCGTCGCTCGATCAAGGCCGTGTGGATCAAGCCGGACGCGAACATCACCGAGCGCCACTCCTTGTTGCCCAATCCGTCGAGCTGGTCTTGCGAGATGGCGGAAAGCGCGCGATGCAGTCCCGCGCGCACGCCGCGAGGTGGCTCGTCGCTCAAGCGGAGGCACTGCTGCAACAAGGCGACTGGCAGCTTAGGGTCTGCCGCGCTCGTCAACCATAGGCGGAATCCTGGTGGCGCGCGGCCTTTGCTGCGCAGGTCCCGCAATGTTTCGGCGAGTTCCAAGCAGAAGGCGATGTTCAAGTGAACATTTTGCAACACGAGCCAGTGCACGGCACCGCCACCGCTCGTTCCACTACTGGCTCCGGCTCCTGCCGCCGCCAGCAAAGGTTGCGACTCTCCCAACCCCATTGCCGCTGCCTGAGCGAGGCTCGACCGGGCTCGGTGCTCCTGACCGCTGCCCATGGACACGATCAGAAGTTGCGCCTTGGCCGCTCGCGCGGCAGCTTCGATCGACGACGTGGGATCGACGCCTTCGGCTAGCAAACAGAGAATGGGGTTGGTGGCGGCACACTCGGCTGCAACGTCGCTGAAATTTACGCGCGCGAACGCTTGCAGAGGGGCTTTGAGTGTCGCCGTGGTGTACAGGTCCACGGCGGCGAGAAAGCGGTCCGGACGGAGCGACCTGACGAGCAGACACATCTCAAAGGGCGATAATGGCGTGGTGCCCGGAGGCAGCGGCGGCGGCTGCGTCTCCGGCGCGACACCGTCGGACCAGCGCTGCCATTCTGTCGGCGACGTCTGGGCGAACTGCGCCACTCTCTGCAGCACCGGATGCAGCTGCACCCCTGCCGCCGGCCGCTGGCGCGCGGAAAAAAAGACTAGAAACTGGGCACTCTCTTCGGACAGCCACGAGCAATGACCGAGTAAATGACGCCATGCCTCTCCATCCACGTTGGCGGCGGAAGGGCCACGGTACAAGAGCGAAACCCAGGCGTCGGAGGTCGCGCCACGTTCGAGGTCGATTCCGACCGCGGTAAAGAGTCCAAAAATGGGCTTGGCTGAGTTGTAAAACGATACGACGTGCCGTTGCATGACCGCGGCGGTCAGCGATTCGACCACCGCCGCCACGCGCTTTGGCACCGTCGCGTGGGACGGGACCCGGTCGAGCTGCTCGGAAAACAACGACATGAACGACTGCATCGAGGTCACGTACACGGAGTGGACGACGCGCATGTTCATCAGAGCGACGAACAGGGACCCGCCGCGAGCGGCGATGGGGCGGAACTCTTCGCGTGCGCATTCCAAGTCGCGGTCGGTGGCGACGGCTTCGGCCAACTTTTCAGCGACATCGATCGCCTTCGCCTTGATGTTGTGCAAGACCGACACGAGCTCGTCGTCATCGAGAAGGTTGCCGACCGCCGCGTTCAATCGCTTCAAGAGCTGTTCCTCGCATGTGCGCAGCGTGGCACGACAATCTTGAATTCGTTTGAGCACAACGGCACGGTCGCGTTCGAGTGACGCCTTATCGTGAGAGATCACGACGCCAAGCAGTTGATCTTCGAGGCCGCGACGCGTCACGCCGTACTCCACGATGAGCACTTGCGCGAAGAGCTCCGGGGTGAATACGGGAGCGACGTGACGGGTGCAGAGTATCATTTTGAAGCAAGGGTGCACGACCACTTCGCGACCGGCGTCCAACGATGTCACGTTGATCCATGCGTTGGACTCCAAGTCATACGACCGTTCAAACTGCCTGGAAAGAATATGGCGAATAGGGAGCAGCTGACCTGAGAGATCGGACTCGAGGTCTTCCACCACCAAGGTGAGTCCCTTCGTCAGCGCGTGCTCCAGTTGGGCAACAAACTGCGCGGAGGAGACAGTCGTGAAGATCAGCCGCTCGGCGGGAACGGTTGTTTGCACCACCCATTGCTTGCCTTGACACTGAGGATCAATCAGAAGCGGGTATTTGTCGATGCGTGCCAAAAGCGTTGCATTTTGCACGCTAAGGGCATCGTGAGGGAGACCGTAACCGACATGCCACCGAGACACTTCATCCGCCGACGCGAGCATCGATTCAGGCGAGGGGAGCGACTCGGTGAACTTCACGCCGAGATGCTTCATGCTTCGCGCCGTCCTGTGTAACAGCTCGCGTCGGTTGTTGACGTCAAGCGGACCGCCGTAGACGAGGAACGCGGCGCATTGCATACTGTCTCCTTCGAGACGCGCGATTTTGAGCTCGCACTCTTGCGCCGTCGCCGCCCAGCGGTGCTTTTCTTCGGCGAGGCCGGAAATTAGATTTTCGGCCGTCTCTAGCCGTCTACGAGTGACGTCGGCATCCGCCTCTAGCGCCACGCGCTCTTGCTGAGCAGCGTCATACTTGCCTCTAACCTCGGTGAGCAGTTGCTCCTCGCGCGCCAGGTCGTCTTCTGCGGCCTTCAATTTGGTCAACGCGACGGCAAGTTGCTTTTCCGCTAAACGCACTCGCTCCTTCTTGGGCAGAATGGACTTGGCGATGTGGTGATACACGACCATGGAGCGAATCCATGTGCAGAGTCCGGCGAGGCTCGCGCACGACACTCGAGCGCGATCGGCGGTAAAGTCCTCCGCCCTCAAGTACGGTTGCAGCAGCTCGACCTCCTCCGGCGTCACGGCGTCCTTGTTGTACTGCATCAGGTGCTGCAAGAAGTGCATATCCGACATCATCGTCTTCGCGGACGCCCAACTCGGGCGCAGGATGGTCTGACCCCGCTCGTCGCGGTCCCACTGCACGACGTCGATAGGTCCGCGCTGCAGCAGCAGCACGCCATCCATAATGCGACGGACCATCATGGGGGGCGTCTGGAACTTCTTGACCGCGCCAATGTCGTCGCTGCGGATCGTGCGCAATGCTTCCTCCGCCGCTTGGAGCGCAGGGAGCGCGGCCGCGAGCCCCATATCGGCTTCATTCTTTTCCACTTGAATAAGATCGGCTTGCGCCTTGCACTTGTTCCTCACGGCCTCGACCTGCGCCGTCTTGGCCAGCGCGACCGCCTGAATACTCTGAATTTCGACCAGTAACGCATCCAGCTTTGTCGCCGACTGAACAATGTGCAGTCGCTTCTCGTTCAGCTGCACCTTCATGTCCGCGATACCACGGTACACCTCGTCCATCCGGCGAACGCCGCTCGTCACGGCTGACAGTTCTGCGTCGAGCTCGAGGCGACGTGCATCGTAGACCTTCCCGGTGATGGACAGAAACTCCAGAAAGTTCTGCGGCGTGGTGAAGACGTGCCGCTGTCGCTGAAGGGAGTACTCAGCCGCCAGGGCAAAAGCTTCCACGTGAACCGTGGCGCTGTGCTCCGCCAGGACTTCCAGGTTCCGCGCGATGCTCGTCGTTGCCGGTGAGGAAACGGGAGACGAAACCGCGGCAGACGGCTTGAGCCTCACTCGCGCAGTGTCGCGCAGCGCCGACTTAGGCCACGGCGGGAACCACAGAACGCTCGTGGAAAGCAAAAACGACGGAAAGCGGCGCACCCGCTCGCGGAGCTGGTTCCCGGCGGGGCTGCAACACAACACGACGTGAAGGTGGTCCCGGACGAGGTCGGTGAACACCGCGGAGGGAGACAGCGGCAATGAGTCTAAGTTGCCGAGGCGGTGACGCATCTCCTCCAACAAGGCGTCAAAATCATCACGCGTGAAGACCGCCGGCAGCTCCCCAGTGGCGAGCAGCATGGCAATGGCCTCCTGGGTGACGTTGTCCTCGGCTTGCACATCCCCGTCGGAGATGACGCACGTGACGGGAACCCCGAGGCTGGCGGTGCGGAACGCCTCCCGAAGGTCCTCCTGCAATGCGGAGAGGGCCGCGCCGCCCCCTTTTGCACCCCCCGATGACGCACCACCCTGTGACTCCGCATTGCTGTCGTCGGCGGTGCCGCTTGCGGCGGCTGGGCCAGCGGGTAAGGCCGACGGCATGGAGACCGAAGAGCGCAACTTCACGAGCCGGTGCCCGAGAAGGCACGCCGCGCACTTCGCCAGCGACTGTTTGCCGCTGCCGCCCACGCCGATCATTAGGACATGCCCCCGATACGCATCCAGCGCTCGGGCGACACGCAGTAAGTGACGGGTGAAGAAGTCGGACCACACGAGTGATGACACCTCCGACGCGGCGGACGATATCGCGTTGGTGGGTCCCTCTGCAAGGCCTGTGAGCCGCGACTGCATGGCTTTGGCGGCCTCGGCGACGTCGCTGATCGGCTGGTACACCCGGTACCGGCTATCCGAAACCGTGGTGGCCTGACCGGCGCTGAATCGGACACCCGTTCGCGTCGTCACGACCGCAGTGCCCTCAAGCGCGGCCGCGCCGAATAAACGTCGCATTGCCGCAAGTCGCTCTTCCGGCGATTCCGGTGCACCGCCGTCGGCGCTGGCTTCGTCGTCGTCCCCGCGGTCGTCGGCCCCGCCCACGATGAGGTCCACTGCCGTCCATGGCTTCCCGAGCGCCGCGCCGCGTTGGCCAGTCGACTCGGACGACGCCACTGGATCCGCGTTCACCAGAGTCGTCCACGTCGACGGGGGCTTGAGTGCGGCGTCGACGGTGGCAACGATATGACGCGAGAGCTGCAACACAGCTGCGTCAGTCACTAGTCTGTCGCCGAATGTGCGCAGAAGTTCGTGCGTTAATAGCGCCGCCACGTGGGCCACGGAAGCGAGACGAGTCGGGTTCGCTGCCAGGCACAGCCCAGCGAAAAGACGCGACAGGTCTTTCAGTGTGAATATGTAGTGAAACTCAACGGGTGTGGGTTTGAATGTAGCCGCGACAAAGTTGAACACAGCAACGGACGCCTTGGCCATGCTGGTCGCCAACTCGTCCGACGCCAACGCCCCCGAAAAGCCATTGGCCGGCGAAAGTAGGTTCTTGACTTGAGCGCTCAGGATCGCTTCGATGCTGTCCGCGGGTGGCATCGTGGCATCGACGATGGCGAAGTGCCTCTTCAGGCGACTGGGGATGCCGTCCCCTCCGCCACCCCCCGTGGCAACGGACACCGCGGTTTTCATCGTCGCGACCAGACACGTCGCGGCCACGGGAACCCAGTCCATCGCGAGGTTGGCCGAGGAGTTGCCCTTGCCATTGGCTTGCGACGAAGTGCCTTTACCAGATCCGGAACCGAGCTGGCTTTTTGGAACAAAGCTGCCCCGGTCCTCCATGAGTTGCCTGACCGCCTCGTTGGTCGGCTGGTCACCCCAGACGTTGCTCGCCGGGAGATGCAAGTCGTCGATGTAGACAATCGCTCGTTGACGGGACGTTCCTGGGCCATAAGCGTTGGTGGTTGTCTTTTCGAGCGCGCCGAACAGCACGCTGACGAACGACCTAGGCGTGGTCGCGTATGAGAAGGTGAGCTGTTTGGTGAGCACCGTCTTGGCGTCAAACGATGACGCTAGACAGTGCGTGACGACTTTGGACTTGCCCGTTCCGGCTGCCCCAACCACTAACACGGGAAGCGAGGCGGACAGAAACAGCCGCAAGAGCTGCGTGAGGCGGCTGAAATGCGGCGTGAGGACGAAGCCGTTGCTCAGGGCAAGGATGGGCGGAAGGCTCGCGGGTGACGCACCCCCTGCCGCTTGCAGCGACGTGCGCACCATGGACGCGCCCGAGGAGCCTCCCCGCATGGGTTGCAGCCGCCGGCCTTTCTCGCCTTTGTTGTTGCCGCACCACGTCGCGGGTAGGTGCAATGTGACGTCGCGCTCGGATCCCTGCGACCATGACGTCCAGGCGCACTGACTTCCTTCTGTCGTGTCCACGAAGAAATCGAACACTGTGAACGGACCATTGCTCGTTGCCTTGACGGCGCCGTTTGACGCGTAAAAAACAGGTGGCAGCAGCAGGGCACTTCCAGCGTCGAGGCTGATCGACAATGAGGCATCCGGCCGTGCTGAAAGACTGTTCGTGCCAGGCGATGGGGTGGCCCTCGCCGATCCTGACGCGTCGCTGCTGTTTGACGCGGAGCCGCGGACACCGCGCGAGGCGAGGGCGAGCACCTCGGCATGCATGAGCCGCCGGTGGTCGTCGGAAGGCAAATACGCGGCGACCGCGACGAGGAGCGCGGCGGTGGCGACTCGAGCGGCGGCAAGCGCATCGCCAATCGCGGCCATCACCGCCTGGGCGCTCGATGGAGATGTGAGCAGCGCCGTGAGGATCATCGTGCAGTTGTTGGCCACGAAGCTACCCAAACTGGACTCGGGCACGCCAAGACTGTTGCCACCGGACGCGGTTCCCGCCGCGTTGACGGGTCGCTTCGCTGCTCGATTCGTCACCGTGGACGGTTGGGTTGTGCCTGCCTCCGACGATGCCGACTGGTTGACGATCCCCTCGACCTTGGCACACAAGGGGCCGAGATAGTCGAGCAACATGGCTGCAATCCCATCGATGCCCTCTTTGGCGTCGTTGGCGAGCCGAGCCAGCGCGGAGCTCGCGGCGCCGCCACTTGACCCGAAGCTGCTACTTGAATGCGCTGTGCGCGGCGAGGATCCACCAGCACCAGGCGATTGGGCCAGGAACGTGGCGACGCTCTGTTTCATGCGGTTCGCCCACGACTCGACGATGGGAGGCCACGACAACGCGTCCGCGGACACGTACACGAGGCCGAGACGCGAAACGGTCGCGGGCGACGCTTGCGCTAACTGATCGACCTCAAAGATCAGTTTCATCGTGCTTGGCAGTGTCAGCCGGTCACCGTTCGCGAGCGTCAACATACGGGTATCGTCCAAGACAGAGTTGAGATTTTCAATCCAAATCGAGTCGATTGGACCGTCCATCACGAGCCACTGGCCACTCGGGCCGTTGTCACCGCTATTCCCATGCGACGCCGCAGAAGCGTTGGCGGCAGCCCGCGTTGCCTTTCGCCAGAGGGTCACGAATACGCCATCCGTCCAATCCCCCGTTTTGGCATCGAACGATCCGAACAACTCCGCGGCGGTGAGCGACTTTGGATTGCACCGGAACTGACTCATCGCAACGAGCGGTGTCGACGTTGAGGTGGCGGTGACGGCGCGACGGCCGGGCTGATCGGCAGCGGAGGATCGACTGCCATGTAGACCTGCGTAGGCGAGCGCGACGATGGCAGACTTCCCCGCCAGGGCAGGACCCATGACGCACAAGCCGTGACGCGCGCGCCACTGATCCACGAGCAGGGTCACCTTATGCAGGAAGATGGGGGGCAGCAACCAGGACATGCGTTGCGCTTCCGCTCGAATATTTTGGATCAAGGATTGCGACCGGGGATCGTCGGAAGGCGCGGTGGCCGCCAGCGCGATGGCCGCCATGCCACCTCCACCGTTGGCACTAGCGCCTCCCGCCTTGAGCACATTCACGACAGGTCCAAAAATGTCGCGCGTGAGGTCCAATAAGAGCGTCGCATCCTTGTCGAGTAGCTTGGACAGATTCATGCTCAGCATCACGGTGACTAATACTTTGGCTTCATCCGGTGTCGAGGACGTCGCATTGCGGAGTGCGGGACCGCAGGAGCGCAACACCGACAAGATGTTGCGCAGACCGAAGTCGTATTGCGTCTGGCTCGACAGCAGCTCACCGCTCATCGAATAGAGCAAGTGCAGTTTCCGCGCGAGCTCCCCCGCGTCCTGAAATCCGGCGGCCGAGAGGCGCACCCGTACGATGGACAGCATGTCCGGGACGACCACGGCGACCGATCGGAACAGTGCCTTCATGTTCTCCGGCAGTTCCGTGCGCCCGGCGTAGTTGGGATTCATTGTGATAAACAGAGCGCAATCTTTGTCCAAGGGCACCATGGCACCATCGGTGAACACAAATTCCGACCGTCGGTCGCGCCTTGCGGAAAACACGGACGCAATTTGCGACGCGACCACCGAGAGCACGCCGATGTCGATGCGGTTGATTTCGTCAAAGCCGCACCAACTGCCGCTTTGCGCGACGCCCCGGATGAAACGACCCATCGCGTCCACGGATAGCATTTCACTGCAGTTGATGACCAGGAAGTAGCGTCCGCAAGCGCGGCCGAGGTCGCGCGTGGTCTCGGTCTTCCCTGTCCCTGCGGGCCCCGTTGGCGCTCCACCGAAGCCCATGCTCATCGCCTGAAGGCAACTGATGTAAATTCGGTCCGTCAGACTCGTCACCACGAGGCGCTCCACGGAGCCGATGTATTCGTAGCCGTATGGAAGCTCCGTATCCGCGACGCCGACGACCACCTCTGCCTTGTCACCGCGCCACACGCAGCGCAAATGCCGCAACCAGTCGAAGTCCGTGGGGCCGCTGAGGCGCTTGCCGGCTCGGACAAGCGCCACGATGCAGTCGAGTTGGTGGACCTGGATTGTGATGATCGTCTCGAGGCGTGTTCGATTCAGGCTGGAAAGCCCAGAATCTTTGGACAGGGCAACCATGGCGTCGAGGAGGGATTTCCCCCGGCGGAGCACTCGGTTAGACAACGCTTGCTTATCCTGGCTCCGAATGCCGAGTAGCAGCGACTCACCATCCGCGGTCCACAGGAGTTGAAACCCAAGAAGACTGAGCTGCCCGGGGAATGCGTTGATGAACTGTAGAATTTCACGTGGTGATCCGCCCCCGCCTTGCCCATCGCTAGCGGCGGCGGCCGGCGACGACAGCGACAGTGCCGCATCACCCACAGAGCCGGTGCTCCATTGGCCGAACCGCTTCACCACGTCGTCCTGAAGTCGGACCGTGATTGTGCGCATGGTGCGGCGCAGTGCGTCGATGAGTCGCGTCAGCCAAGTGACAATGTCGGTTCCCGGCTGCGCGTTCAACGGCGACACGAAACGGACGCTCTCGCCTTCGGTGCTCTGCCACTCGGTGGCTTGGGACGCGGCGTTGAAGGTGAGGGATAGAACGTTGCTCGTGACGCTTAGCAAATGCGGAACAATGTTGCGAGGATCCGCGCCGCGTCCCAAAATATCCAACAGCTGGGCGTCCGAAAGAAAGAAGAATCGCGGAAAACTGGCACGCTTGGAGGTCATGTATCCCGCAAGACTCTTCTGGCACAGCTCCACGTAAGACGCCATGTGGGGCAGCGTGTTGGAAAGCAGCTCCCCCGGAGCACAAAACCTGACGATGGATGGAGGCGCTGTCTGCAGCCCCACCGGCGGAGGGGAGCAGCACTGCGCCGCGGCAGCCTGCATGATCCGAACCCACAAACGATCGATCATGGTGAAGCGCTTGACTTCGCTGGGCATCTCCTTGGCGATGTCCTGCGTGTCGTTGAAGATGGCCTCGATGTGGGCCCAGGCATGCTGGACCGAGAGCCAATCTTCGATCTTGGCTTGAGTGTTGGCAAGTTTTTTCGCCCATTGCGCAATGTCGCGACGGAAAAACTCGTTGTGACGATTGCTCGACAGCGTTGACAGCTGCGCCTGGGCGTCTTCTAAGTCTTGCAGTAGTTGAGCGGTCGAGTCGCTTCGCAGCAACAGGAGTCCGCGATTCTTGTACGGCGCCAAGAAGATTGGCCGCGCGGCAAATTCATCGGCCACACGGGAAAGCTTGATTTCGATGTCCGCTTCTTTTGACGCTGATGTCAGCAGCTCTTCAAGTTCCGCTACATGATCTGCAAGTCGGATGTCCAGCATCTGCTTTAACCGCAGATCCGGGCTTTTGGGATCAATCGTCGCGTTGCAAATTCGACAAAGGGCGTCCCAATGCCGTGGGCGGACGGAGCGGTCTCGCAACCGGCTGAGGTATGGCACGGAAAAAGAAAGGTTGTCGACGACCCGCTTCACGTCCTGATAGGCTGGGAAGTCACGGAGGGCTCGCGGAAGCGCGGCGCAGCGTTCGACAAAACCGTGCGTCGCTTGCTCGACGGACTGAAAATCTGCTTCGAACCATACTTGCTCGCCAACGTGTTGAACGGTCATCGCGACGTCCTGATAAAAGGTGAACAGCTGCGAGAGTAAGGAGGCCTCGCGCTGCAGCACGAAGAGTCGAGAAAATGGTCCTAACGCAGCAACGTTGCCGCTTGGCGGCTGTGCGCCGCCGTTCGTCGTTAACGTGCGCGATGACGTTGCCGCTAGCAGCGGTGAGCTCAGCGCCCCCGCATCGTCGACGGCTCCTATGATGCTCCGCACGTCACCCATCAGCGCCGCGACGTCGGTGCCGAACAAAGTCGCCACCACATTCAGGTGCTGAAGCTTCCGAACGGCTTCGTCGATTTGTCTCTGGAAGTGCTGCAGTCGTTCGTTTGCCAGACGTGGGGAAACGGAGAGGCGCAACGACGAAGACGACGAGGAGGCCGCTGAAGTTGCACTAGGCACGGTCGTCACGCTCCTGGCCGCCGTTGCAGTCGGCGGCGGCGGCGACGACGTACCAGTCGATGCCACACCATGGCCACCGACGATCGCCGTACCTTGGATCAACCCGCTCGCGCGATAGTCCGTGAAGAGTATCTGCACCGTGGAGAGTAGGGAGAGGCTTTCCCCGCGCAGCATCTCTCGGAATGTTCCAAGCGACCGAAAGAGCGTCTCCTGGGTTTCGTTGCACTTTGTCACGAGGGCCGCGCGAGCCGCCGTCGCCGCGTCGGACAGCTCTAGATCTTCCTTCGGGATGGGAAGTGCCATTCGCTGGAGCAGGTCATGGGCCGCGGAGATGAAGCGCATGTGCTCGTCGCATTCGCCCTCGTAGGATCGCGTCGTTTTCAAGGCGGAAGTGGCGGTCACGACATCCGCGAGGGACACCAGCGGGCGTGACACGCGGCCTCGACAGTCCTCAAGGCGATGCACCACCGCGGAGAGGCATCGCTGTGCGGCGCTGCACAGCTCATGCCCGAGGCATTCTATCCAATCCGCCGCCTCCTGCCGCACGCTACTCGTCAACTTTGTAAAACTGACCAACGCGACTCCATCTAAAATGGGAAACAATTGCGCGGGGTGGCTGCCACTCCCTCCACTGGCCGACGAGGCTGAAGCAAACGGCGACGTCGTTGTCCCACCGCGAGCGACGTCTTCCATGTCCAGCACACACTTGCGCATTGCTTTCATGCGTTCTTCGTATTCCTCCGGCGACGGGGGAGGCTGCCGCTGAGCGAACTCTAACACGGCGGAGGCTTTGTCCGCCCCGGTGAAGAGGGCGCCTAAGTCCAGGTCAGCGACGGGATGATTTTGGATCACAAAATCGTAGTGGCGTTGCAGCGTGGCACGGAGCGCAAGAAGCTGCAGGAGCGACTTGGCTAGAAGTCGCTGTTTCCCCACGACTGGGTAGACGGAGCGTGGCCCGCACGCAACCAGCTGTGTGGAAGGGGCGGCGGAGATCGCACGTGATGGCGTATTCCGCTTGCTGTCGTGCGGCGCTTGTTGGTGGTTGTTGTTCGCGGGTGGCGTCGCGGCGATCACGTCGGCATCATCATCATTGAAGTGTTCGATGCTCTCGAGGAGCTCGTCGTCATCCGCACCCCAGCCGTGGGATGACGTCATTGGCTGACTCTCCGTGTGAAAGCCGCCATGATCTTCGCCAGTCACTCCCAGAAAGTCCAAATCCGGGACATCGTCTTCTCCCGCCCCTGAGCGGCCGCCGGCCACAGTTCCCTCAGGTTGACAATGCAGCGTGCGCAACGTGACATCGGACCTCGCATCACGCTCGGCACGGATGGCCATGCGCCGTTCGTATTGCTGTCGAAGGAGGCGCTGCTGCTCGGCTGCGACATCCAGGCAGTCCACTGCCGAGGTGCGACCTCTTGAGGACCACAGATAGATTAGCCGGGTGGACAGCACGATGCGCCGTGCGACGGCGTTCATGGCGGACTGCACGTCGTACGCGCTTGGATGCACCTGCACGGTGGCGCCCCCACCGCCGTCCGTCGGCCTCAGAATCACGTGCATCACGAGCAGCGGCGGCAGGACCGGAAACAGTTGCCCCTCCGCCGACGGCTTCCCGGTCGCCGACAAGCCGAAAATTCGGCGAAGGGTGGCGATCGAATGGTTCAAGGAATGCGACACGGCGTCGTGCACTTGATGCTCGTGCGCCGCGAAAACCTCGACGGCGCGCTGCCGCAGCACGGCGAGCGTGGGATGAGCGGCTTCCTGCGCACCGCGGGGCCAACCGTGGATGTGCGTCTCTCGCGCGCCGGTCGCCTCGTAGTAGCTCTCTCGTAGGTCGCTCAGCATGGCGTGTAACCCAGCCGCAACCTCGGTGCTCAGAGCGTTGATACGTGCCGCGGTCGCCCGAGCATGGACCGTCGTATCGCGCACCATTTCCGGAAGGGTGCGATAGCGAGGCACGACGAACCCATCGAGCGCGGCAAGTGGCGACACCTGGGCGGCGTCCGTGGCGTCGGCGTTGTTTTGCGCGGCCGCTGGCGGAGGGTTCCACTCGGCGCCAGTGGAAAGAGTCGCGATGGCAGCCGGCAGCCATTGCGCCCCGCCAATGGCGACGATGCTGTGTTTCACGCGCTGGTCATATTGAGCGTGTAACCGCTTGACCAAGTCAAGTTCGCGAGAAACACTGATCCGAGCGCGGTTAATCGCGTCCGGGACCTGCACGGAGAGCCAAGTAATCGTTGTCAGCAAAGGGTTCAAGCTGACATTGGCTCGCTGAACCGGCGCGATGAACAGGTGACACAGCTGGGGTTCGACGCGATCCAGAAGTTCGGCGTAGAGTCGGCAAATGTCGCGCAGCTCCTCCACGTAGTGCAGCAGCTGGCTCCGTTTGCGCAACAGCTGCTGCACGTTTTCTGGGATGATGATACCGCCGAGCCTTCGCAGCCAAACCGCCTCGGCGAGCAACTCCATCACCTGCGGGTCAAAGTTGACGAAGAGCTGATGCGTGGGAGGCGATGAGGCGTCCCTATTGCTGACGCTCGATTGTGAACCGCTGCCCTGGCGGCGGCTGCTGCCGCTGCGATGCGGAACAGACGGTGGTGGGGATGGGCCGGCCGCCGCGGGCCCGCCCCGCCGGGCCGCCGGTGCACTCGG
>ERZ1292633.2496-Hain-H41-02um-R1-2496-length-18771-cov-6_pt1 | contig 18771 bp, 12 predicted proteins | sample MGYA00564406_ERZ1292633 | MGnify/ENA primary metagenome ERZ1292633 (study PRJEB36523, sample SAMEA6512639) | groundwater metagenome | collected 2019-01-08 | study: AquaDiva: Metagenomics assemblies of 32 groundwater samples
GCCGACCACTCGATACCCCTTGGTAAGTAGGAGCTCGGCTAAGTAACTTCCATCCTGGCCAGTTATACCGGTAATCAGGGCCGTTTTTTGGTTAGACATGGGACTCCTTTGCTAGCTGTTCATAATCACTCTTCGTCATTTGGGTAATCATTTCTGCAAAATCGGTTTTCGGTTGCCACCCTAACACACTTTTCGCTTTGTTGGCATCTCCCAAAAGCGTTCGGACATCTGTTTTGCGCAGAAAGGCTGGGTCAGTTTTAACAAAATCCTGGTAATTGAGACCAAGGCTGGTAAAGGCGACTTCACAAATATCTCGGACTATATGGGAGACACCGGTCGCAATCACAAAATCGTCCGGTTTATTTTGTTGAAGCATCAGCCACATCGCCTGGACATAATCAGGGGCATAGCCCCAGTCGCGAGCGGCCTCAAGGTCTCCCAGTAGTAACTCGCCCACCAGACCGAGTTTGATGCGGGCTGCTGTTTGCGTAATCTTGCGGGTGACAAACTGCTGCCCCCGACGCGGTGATTCGTGATTAAAGAGGATACCCGAGACGGCAAAAAAGTCTTTTTCGGCGCGCATTGCCCCAATAACCTGATGGGCAGCTAGTTTGGAAATACCATAGAGGTTGACTGGCCGCATCGGCGTTTCTTCGGTGAGTGGTGAAGTAGTTGGTTTGCCAAACATTTCGGCCGAGCTAGCTTGAAAGAGACGAGTCTTCGTTAGCCCCAGACGAAACATCGCTTCAAAGAGACGAGCCACGCCCAGGAGATTGATATCAAAGGTAACCGTTGGTACTTCCCAGCCTTGGGGTACGAAGGTAATCGCGGCCAGGTTATAGACTTCATCGGGGCGGTAGGTTGTGAAGATTTGGAGAAGCGACTCGCTCTCCACGAGATCACCTTCGCAGAGGTCAAGTTTGTCTTCAATATGGGCAATATTTGCCGAGCCCAGCGGATTATGGTGGCGGCTAATCATGCCCACCACCCGGTACCCTTTGGCCAGCAAGAGTTCGGCCAAATAACTACCATCTTGGCCAGTAATTCCGGTAATTAAGGCAGTTTTTTTATTTTCACTCATAAAGTCATCTCGGCTGGCTCATACTCGACAGGACTTACGCAATTTTTCCTTCACTCCAGGAGTGTCCTTCGCACAGCTCAGGATCGTCACTCCTGGAGTGTTCCCAATTTGCGTAAGTCCTATCGGGCCACTTTTTCTCTCGGATTGCCCCGAGTATACTAAAGATATGGTAGATATATCTAGTCATGAGACGAGCCAGCCGCTCGCAGTTGGCATTGATGCCCGGGCTGTTTCCGATAAGCCGGCCGGTAAGGGCCGGTATGTTCTTGGTCTGCTCGACGGTTGGCGTGAGGTGGCGCCCGCTGACCGACTCATAATTTATAGCCAATCCAGTTTTGCTCGACCTCGAGATTGGCCAAGCAATTGGCAACTGGTCGCCACGCCATCTTCGATCAAGGGTTCTCTTTGGCTCGACCGTCAGGCGCGCGCCCATGGGCTGGCTGTTCTGCTGGCACCAAGCAACTACAGCCTGGGTGTTGTGGCTCGTCTGCCCGTCGTAACGGTTGTCCATGATATTGCGGTTTTCGTCGTACCCGAAGCCAGGCCGAGTCTGCGCGTGCGCCTCGCCGAACGTTTACTCCTCGCCCGTTGTCTTACTCGTTCAAGTCGAATTCTCGCTGTTTCGGACTTTACCCGTCAGGAGTTAGTTAAATACTTTCATATTAATCCTGCCAAGATAGGTGTCGCAGCCAATGCTGTCGATGCGAGTTTCCATCCGGCGACTCTAGCTGACAAAAAACGCCACGACGAACTACGCAACCGCTACCAACTACCGAGGGAGTTTCTCCTTTTTGTGTCAACGCTTGAGCCACGCAAGAATCTTGTTCGTTTGCTAGAGGCCTTTGCGAGCCTGGATGAAAATCTGGCCCGTCAATATCCCTTAATCTTAGTCGGCCGTTTAGGTTGGTCAGCGGATGAAATTTTGGCTCATCTTGCTCCGCTCGCGGCCCGCGGCCTAGTTCGTCGGCTTGATTATGTCGCCACCGACGATTTACCCTTGCTCTATCAAGTGGCCTGCGGCGTCGTCTTCCCGTCGCTCTACGAAGGTTTTGGCCTGCCGGCCCTCGAAGCGCTCGCCAGCGGTACCCCCCTTCTGTCAGCCAGTACGTCAGCCCTGCCCGAAGTAGTTGGAAAGGCGGCGCTTCTCGTCGATCCTTACAGCGTCGCTTCTATTCGTGACGGGCTTGTTCGTTTGCTGACTGATAAGCAAATGCGCGTGGATCTCGGTCGTTACGGGCCGGATCAGGCGGCCCAGTACACGTGGCGGGAAACTGCCACGGCCGCCCGTGTCGCCCTTCTCAAAGTTCTCCAGAGACCGTAGACTAGAGCCCAGGTATGCTGACGATTATTGGGAGTCTCGCCCTTTTGCTGGCCCTTCTTACTCTTGCCGTCATGGCCGCTCTTTTTTGGCGCCTTGAGCTTGGCCTGCTTGGTTTGATCGCCTTCTTACCCTTTGAGCGAATTCCCAGTTTAGATGTGGCTGGTTTTACTGTTAAAATAAACCATATTTTTGGCGGGCTCGTTTTGCTTGTTTGGTTGCTGACCGTTCTGGTTGGCAAGCGGCGGATCCAACCCAATCCTCTCGTCCTGCCCACGCTGTTGTTTATGGCGAGTCTAGCCCTCTCGTTGGTGACAGCTGAAGCTGGCCAGCGCGCCGTCTTTAGTTTGGCCGCCACCTTTTTTTCAGTGAGCCTCGGTCTCCTTATTCCTCAACTCCTGGTCAAAACAGAACAGCTTCCACTACTGCTCAAAATTCTTGGCGCCACAACACTTCTAGCTGTGGTCTTTGGTTTTTACCAGTTTTTGGGTGACTTGGCTGGCTTGCCGGTGAGTTTAACTGGTTTAGACCCGGGCTACACCAAAGTCGTTTTTGGTTTTCCGCGCATTCAAGCCTTTAGCCAAGAGCCACTCTATTTTGGTAATTTTTTGTTGTTGCCTTTTAGTCTCGGTATCGCTCTTCTCGCTTTACCCAAACTACCTTGGCGCCGCCCGCTTTTAATAAGTGCCTTGGTACTGGTTGCTCTCGCCTTTATTTTTACTCTCTCGCGGGGAGCTTTTCTTGGGCTGGCGGCGAGCCTGCTCGTCTTACTTCTCATTCTTGGCAAACACCTGCTCAAACCAAAGCTCATTGTTATTGGTTTAGCCACAATGCTGGTAGTTGGTCTGACTACTGTTGGTTTTTTGTCGATCGCCCGGCCCGGGGCTCTGACCGAGTTTACCTCCCACGTGACAGTTAAAGATTTTGGCCGTGGCGATTCCACCGTCGGCCGCCTGTCTAGTTGGTATCAGGCCGTTACCATCTGGCAGACATCGCCTTGGGTCGGTGTTGGTTTCGGTAATTTCGGTCCAGCCAGTTTGGGTTATCCTGCCCAAACGCCTGCCCATGGTTGGCCGATTGTTAATAACCAGTACCTCGAATTGCTGGCAGAAACAGGTTTGATCGGAACGCTGACTTTTGTGATTTTTATCCTCTATCTTCTCGGGCGCTCATGCTCGTTGATTGTCCGTCAACCCCGAGGCACGCTCCTTGATGCCTCACTTGTTGGGGCGACCGCGGCCTTAATTGGCATTTTAGTTCAATACAATTTCTTCTCTACCCTCTATATAAATCCCATTTGGATTACAATTGGCTTACTGGTCGCTCTCCAAAATCTAGTTGCCAGAATAGATAAGAAGGGAGAAGCGCATGAGGCTTCTTAAACTTAATCCTCCAGATCTTGTCTGGCCGGTTGCCTTGCTCGCGGCGACTATTCCCACCTATCTTATTCGGTTCGAGATTCTCCATATCCCCACGACCCTCTGGGAAATCCTTCTCTGGGTTGTGTTTCTAAGTGGTTTGGCCGGTGGTGCTTTGTCATGGACATTCTGGCGCGCCGATCGGTTGCGCTGGCCAATTCTGCTTATTCTGCTCGCTAGTCTGATCGCTCTAGCTGTCAGTCCTAACTACCTTGCCTCCCTCGGGCAGTGGAAGGCAATTATTCTTGATGGGCTCATCTTCTATTGGCTGGTTCGTTCGGTCACTGATGGTGATAAACGGGCCTGCTACTGGTTGACCGGCGGTGCTGTCCTGGGTGGTGTGCTGGTCGCGGTTGAGGCACTTGCTCTTGCGCCGCTGCTTAATCAGGTTGCCAGTGACGGCCGCCGCCTCGGTATTTACATGATCGACGCTGGCGCCTCGCCCAACTATCTTGCTCTTTACCTGTCCCCGCTTGTTTTGCTGACGCTTGTTGGCATTAGTCGGCCAGCCAGCCAATTAGTTCGCATTTTCTCACTAGTTGCAATGATAGTACTCGTTTTGGCGGTGCTTGTTTCAGGCTCGCGCGCCGGAATAGTCGCCATTCTTGCCGGCCTGATAATGGCTGGGGTTTGGCTGCTTGGCCGCCACTATCCAGCTCGTCGAGCCATTATTGGTGCCGCCGCCAGCCTCCTTATTGTAACCGGTCTCTTGATCGTTGGTCCGAGTTTTTTACCCGATCCAAATATTGATCCAACCACTGCCAATCGCCTAACATCATCCAACAATATCCGTCTTGAGATTTGGCGAACAACGGCGACGAGAATTATTCCAACCAACCCAATTTGGGGAATCGGTTGGGCTAATTTTCAGCCACTCTTTGGGCAAAAGACCGCGGGGCAAGTCAATTATCCGGAATACATTACGCCCTATGCTCTTCATCCGCACAATTTTTTCTTAATGACTTGGGTGACGCTCGGGCTCATCGGTTTGGCGGGTTGGCTTATTTTGCTTGGCCTGCTTGCCGCTAGGTTGCCGAGGTTGGCGACCTGGCAGATCCCGATTATGGCAGCGCTTATTGCCTGGTTGGTACAGGGTTTAGTGGATACACCATTCTATAAAAATGATCTCGCCGCTCTCTGGTGGCTGCTGGTTGCGCTCATGATGACCTACCAGACGTCAGGTAATCGTTCTCAACCTCAACTTGATCGTTGACCACCCCTAAATACCCAAAATTTCGTGCCGATAAAATTCCAACTGATACTACCAATAATGGCCACAATTTTGGCCAGATTATAGTGCCAACCAAAATGTAGGAGGAGTAGGGTATAGAGGCCGCCATTGATCGCCGCCCCACTACCATTAATGATAAAAAAGCGAATCATCTGCGGCCAAACCTTGCCTCGTTTGGCTCGAAAAGTCCAACCGCGATTCAAAATAAAGCTGTTTAGCAGAGCGAGAATAACGCCAAAATAACCAGCCCAAACGGCTGACCAATGGAGAATAATAACTCCTAGGTTTGTGGTGCCTAGGTCGATGGCAAAATTAATCCCTCCGACGAGGCAAAACTTGATGAATTCGCGTAGGCTGGCGCGGCGGCTGGCTAAAAGGACCAGGCTCCGTATCGAGGTAACAAGCTCGTGACGGGAAACTTTAGAATAACCGACAACCCGGTCGCGAAAGGTGATTGGTATCTCTAAAATGCGCCACCCGCCGCGTTGGCCGCGCTCTAACATCTCTACCTGAAAGGCGTAACCTGGCGAGATGAGATTACCCAGATTGAAACTTTCTAAAAAACTTCGTCGGTAACACTTATACCCGGCGGTCACATCGTGTGGTCGCAAGCCAAGTAAAAATTTTGCCAGTCGATTGGCCCCAACCGATAAGAGGTGGCGATCTTTTGTCCAACCTAGAATCCGACCGCCAGCGATATAGCGGGAACCGACACAGATATCAGTTTGGTCAGCTACCACCGGCTTGATGAGGCGAGGTAGTATCACCGGATCATGGGAAAAGTCGGCATCCATCGTGCAAATTGGGTCAAATGAACCAGCTAAGGCCCAAGTAAAACCGGCCTGGTAGGCGCGGCCGAGGCCCTTTTTTTGGGCACGGTGGAGAACGTGGACTTTTGTATCGGCTGCGGCCAGACGATCAGCCAGAGCCCCGGTACCATCTGGTGAATTGTCATCAATTACTAAAATAGCCGTGGCTGGTGAAGCCTGGCGCACGGCGGTAATCAGACGCTTCAAATTATCCCGCTCATTATAGGTGGGAATAAGCACCAGTGGTTGCATGAGACTAATCTAGTGTAATTGGTGAATTATTGAAAATAATCGCCAAATGGGCGACAGTGGACTGATCTGTTTGGCCGTAATTTTTTTGTTAGACTTCTTTTAAAACTCTCTTTCATAACGAAACGGTTTAGATCGAGGAGAATTTAAAAGTTCTCCCGAGGAGACGTATCCGTAGATACGTCAACGAGGGAGACTTATAAATTCTGCCGATATAAACCGTTGCAGTTGAATATGGGGTTTTGAAAGAAGTCTATTGACCAAATGGAGGAAAGGGTGGCCTCATGGAGGGTAATCTTCGGCAAATTATTCTTTGGTTAGTGGCGGTGGCTGTTATTGTCGTCGTTATTCTTGGGGTTCGGCTCGCGATTCTTAGGAGCGCCGAGTTGGCGGGGAGCCCCCTAAATCCAACTCTAGCCACTTCTGCCCCGTTTGGTAACCCACCGAAGCAATGGGGGGTCTTTGCCAATGCCTTCCAGATTAACGATCTCGATGATCCGTTTAGCCCGGCCAAAATCGATGCCACTATCGCCGTCCTCAAGGACCTGGGTGTCAACGCGGTTCTCTTACCCTATGAGGCTCTTCCCACTGGAGAGCCTAATGATGCCGTGAACGACGTTATGGTGGATAAGTTTTCCAAGGCCGGTCTCTCAATTGTTATGCTCTGTTGCGATGGTTTTGAATTTGGCGAGACCAATCGCTATCAGGCGGCTTATGAATTTGCCCAGCGTTTGGGGCAAAAGTACGGCAATCAGATTCACTACTTTCAATTTTTAAACGAAATAAGTGGCACAGCCATCAAACCGGGTCATTCCGGTTTTACCTTCGATGACTACGAGCCAGAGAAGTATGTGAAAATTCGCGAACTTCTTCGAGGTTTAACCGATGGGCTGGCTTCTGCTAGCCCGCGCGCCCAGCGTATTCTTTCCGCCCATTGGTTGGGTATCGGGATCATCGATCAGTTAATTAACGACCGCGTTTCTTTTGAAATTGTCGCCTGGCACTGGTTTTCGGATATGGGCCCAGACCCCGTCGCTATCCCGCTGGCCACCGAGCGTGGCGTTCCCGCTGAATTCGACGGCCAAATTTTTAATCTGCCCGCCCATTTTACAAAACAAGGTAAACGGTTTTGGGTGACCGAAACGAACTTAACGAACGGCAGTCTTAATGGCTTGGAGCGGCAGCAGGCCGACTATCTTCGGCATATGTTGGAAGTTGTCAAAGCGACCGACAACATTTCGGGTTTCTTTTATTACCGTTTAACAGATGGAGCGGAAAATGCGGGTAAGAGTGCCTGGGGGCTGTATGAAACGAGCAAAACAGCTGACGGCAGCACCCTTAACTACGATCACCCCAAAGAAGCCTACCAAGTGTATAAGGATTTTTTGAAAATCGAGCATCAAGCTCGCCCGGTGCCCTTTGACCTCCAACCCACCAATAGGTAGCTTGGTTCTATGAGTAAGCCTCATATTGTGATCGATGGCCGTTTTTTACGGCGTTCTACTGGTGGAATTGGCCGCTACACCCAGGCTTTGATTCGCGAATTAATTAATCTCGCCAGCCCGTATCGTTACACCGTCCTGTTGCGGCCGGCGGATCAGGCTGATTGGGCGATGCTCGTTGAGCCCCTCAAAGTCGACACCGACCAGTGGCAAACCCACGTCGTGGACATTCCCCACTATAGTTTGGCCGAGCAGACAAAATTGATTCAGGTTTTGCGTGGCCTGAAACCGGACTTAGTCCACTTTACCAACTTTAATCACCCGATCCGGTGGCGGTCGCCGTTTGTGGTGACGATTCATGATCTCACGATTTTGAAATACCCAGTTGGTACGCGTCAGGCCTCGAAAGTATTCCAATGGGCTTTTCGCCAGACTTTGCGCCATGCCGCCTTGGCTTCTCGTCAAGTCATTACTGTGTCCGAGACTTCAAAAAATGATTTGGTTGGCTTGCTCCATTTACCTCCCGCCAAAGTCGCCGTTACCTATGAAGGCGTCGACGAGATATTCCAGCCGGTTAATCTCCCTCTGCGGGGGCGGGGCCAACGCCTGCTGGCCGAAAAACTCCATCTTCGGCCGCCCTATCTTCTCTTTGTCTCGCAATGGCGTCCCCACAAGGGCCTGCCGATTTTAATTGAAGCTTATGATCTTTTTCGCAAAGCTAACCCCCGGCTCAAACCGCAACTCGTTGTTGTCGGCCAGCCGAATGCCGATTATCCAGAAATCTTAGCTGCCATCAAAAAAAGTCCGTATGGGGAGGATATTGTTCGACCGGGTTTTATCTCGGAAACTGATCTTGTCCACCTCTACCAAACCGCCGAGGCCTTTGTTTTCCCGTCGCTCTATGAGGGGTTTGGTTTACCACCTCTCGAAGCCATGGCGGCTGGAACGCCGGTGATTGCCTCTGATACCTCCTGTCTGCCAGAAATTCTGGGGGAGGCGGCCCGTCTCGTGCCCGCCAACGACCCGTCTGCTCTCGCCTCTGCCTTGGCAGAAGTGGTGACCAACCGACTCCTCTGGCGTCAGCTCCGTGCCGCTGGCCTAGCTCGTGTCCGGCAGTTTTCGTGGCGGAAGATGGGGCAGGAAACACTTGCTATCTACAAAGCCGCTCTTGAATAGTAAGCAGTAAATAAGATAGTATGCGACTCGAATCAGTAATTAGTAGCTATTAATAGAAAACGGAACGTCCCGACGATCCCTGGATGTCGGGATCCCGACCGCAACGTCGGGAAAAGGAGCTTCCTATGTCGCTTGCCGATCAAGTCAGGTGGTTTGCCTACGGTTCGGGCCTATTGGCCCTGATTGTTGGTGGCCTTTTTAGTTGGCAAATTTTACGCCGGCCCGCTGGTTCTCCTGAAATGCAACGGATTGCCCGAGCTATTCAAGAGGGTGCGGCGGCCTATATGAAAAGGCAGTATACCATCGTGGCCATTGTCGCGATCATCCTCGCTCTTCTGATTGGTTTGGCTCCTGCTCTGGGCTGGAAAACAGCGACTGGCTTCTTGGTTGGAGCTATTTTTTCCGCTCTCGCCGGTATTATTGGCATGAGTGTTTCGGTGCGGGCGAATGTTCGCACCACCGAAGCGGCTAAGTATGGCTTGCGCGAAGCTCTTCACGTCGCTTTCCGTGGCGGATCAGTCACCGGTCTCGTTGTCGTGGGTCTTGGGCTCCTCTCTGTCGCGGGCTTCTATTTCCTTTCCGGCCACGATCTTCGGGCCTTAATCGGCCTCGGTTTTGGTGGTTCGCTGATATCAATCTTTGCCCGTCTCGGTGGTGGAATTTTTACTAAAGCGGCTGATGTCGGCACGGATATGGTTGGTAAGATTGAGGCCGGTATTCCGGAAGACGATCCACGCAATCCGGGCGTGATTGCTGATAACGTGGGCGATAATGTGGGCGACACGGCTGGTATGGCGGCTGATCTTTTTGAAACGTACGCGGTTACTGCTGTCGCCACCATGTTTCTCGCCTCCCTACTCTTTGGCGCTGATTCGCCAGCCGTTCTTTTGCCGCTCGTCTTGGGCGGTATCGCCGTCATCGCCTCAATTTTAGGCATCTTTTTCGTCCGGCTCACGGGCGAAAATATTATGGGTGCCCTTTACAAAGGTTTGATCGCCGCCGCGCTTCTTTCGGGTATCGCTTTCTGGCCAGCCATGCAATATCTCTTGCCAAACGGCACAGATGTTTCTCTGATCAAACTCTTTCTGGCAAGTCTCATTGGGATCGTTCTGACCATCCTTATGGTTTTGGTTACCGAATACTACACGTCAACCAGCTATGGCCCAGTTCGTTCGATCGCGCGCGCATCACAAACCGGCCATGGTACCAATGTGATCGCTGGTCTAGCTGTCGGCATGCGCTCGACCGGCTGGCCAGTGCTTATGATCGTCGTCTCAACCCTTGGCGCTTATAGCTTGGCTGGTCTTTTTGGAATCGCTCTCGCGGCTTTTGCCATGCTTTCTATGGCCGGCATTATTGTGGCCATCGACGCCTATGGCCCGATTACCGATAACGCCGGTGGCATTACCGAAATGGCCAATCTGCCCAAGAAAGTTCGCGATGTGACTGATCCGCTGGATGCCGTGGGTAACACAACCAAGGCTGTCACAAAGGGGTATGCCATTGCCTCGGCCGGTCTGGCGGCAATTATCCTCTTCGTCTCGTATCTTCAAGACCTTGGGGCGGCCGGTATCGATGTGAACTTTGATTTAAGTAATAACGATACTCTGGTTCGTTTTCTGGTTGGCCTCTTCCTCGGTGGTCTTCTGCCTTACCTCTTCGCGGCTTTCGCTATGGAAGCGGTCGGCAAAGCCGCCCAAGCCGTTGTCGAAGAAGTACGTCGTCAGTTTAAGACCATCAAGGGTTTGATGGAGGGTCACGCTCAACCTGAATATGGCCGGGCCGTTGATATTGTCACTACGGCTGCCCTCAAACAAATGGTGATTCCGGCCCTCTTACCAGTCGTTATTCCTATTCTCGTGGTCTTTATTAAACCACTCGGCGCCGTCGCCCTCGGTGGTCTCTTAGTCGGCACGATTGTGACGGGTCTATTCGTGGCCCTTTCGATGACCACCGGTGGAGCGGCCTGGGATAACGCCAAAAAGTTTATTGAATCGGGCCAATTCGGCGGCAAGGGCTCGTTGGCTCACCAAGCCGCGGTGACTGGGGATACCGTCGGGGATCCCTACAAAGACACGGCCGGCCCAGCTATCAACCCGCTTATCAAAGTCGCTAATATCGTTGCTCTCCTCCTTATCCCTTTCTTATAATCAACACGTTCACTATTGAACCTTATTGAGATCGGTAGCCGTCTGTGGTAAGAACAAAAGATGAGCTCCCGATCAGAAGACGATAGTTTTTTCGGTACTCTCGACCGGATTGTGAACGGTCGGGTATTTTTACGATTTGCCGATGGTCAAGAACTTGCCGCTCCGCGGCGTTTTTTGCCGAAAACTGCCCAGCCGGGCGATGTTATTCACCTTCATCTCCATACCGCAGCTATGGCCGGCCAGCAGCGTGAAGACTTGGCGCGCGCTATTTTGAAAGAAATTTTGCAGAGTTAGGGTTTGGTTATGAAACGCCTCCTGCTCCCTCGAAAACGCGGGCTTCTCGTTAGCGCCGGTTTAGTGGCCGCTGGCGTCCTTATCCTCTTAGGTGCCCTAATCGTTCCTTCGGCAAAACTGCCCAATATCTTGATTGGCAATCTGGCCCTCCACGATCTAACGTATCCTCGCGCTCAAGCTGCGCTCGAAAGTCGGGCGGCGAATCTGCCACCAATCGTCGTCACAGTCGGCGAAACAAGTCAGACGTGGTCGCTCACCGATCTCGGTTTGAGTATTAATACCAAGGAAACGCTCGATACCCTGTTTGGGGCGAACCTTGCCGGCTCTTGGTGGCAAATTGCCAAAACCCGGCTGGTCAGCCGGTTTGTACCCATCCAGGCCCAAGTAATTGTCGTGGTAAATAACGACACGTTTGCCGCCGCCCTCGAACCATTTCTTAGTCAAGTTAATCACGGCCAAGTCGATGCCAGTCTTGTGTATGAAACTGATACCTGGTCAGTTGTTGCGGCTGCCGACGGTGTCGGTATCGAGCCGGAAGTTTTACAAAAGGCAATTCTTGCCGCTGCCCGCCAGCTAAAAAATGACCCCCTGACGCTTACGCCCAGTGCTCTTTCGCCTAAAATCACGACCGAGCAGGCAAGTATGCTCCTTCCTGAAGTCGCCACCCTGACGGCCAACGGTTTAAATTTGATTACAGAGGGTGAGACGGTTACCTTGGAGCCAGATCAACTAGCTGTTTGGTTGCAAATTGTTCCTGGAGCCCAACCAAGCGGTCCGGTCACCCTCACCGCCAATCAGACCAAGATTAGCGCCTATACCAAAACACTCGCGGCTAGTTTGAACCAAGAGGCGGTTGATGGTCGCGTTGCCTTTAGTGATGGCGCGGTCAAAATCACCCAAGAGAGCCGCGCTGGTCGTAGTTTGAATGAAGGGGAATTGACCTCGTTGATCGCGGCCGCTGTTTTAGACACCGGCAAACGTCCTGTTACCATCCCCTTAACAATTACGCAGCCGGAGATTTCTTCCACTAATCTCCAAAATATGGGTCTCAAAGAGCTAATTGGTACAGCGACCACCTCTTATGCTGGTTCGCCCAGTAATCGCCGCTACAACATTGCCAACGGCACCAAGTATTTAGCCGGCAAACTTTTTAAACCAGGTGAAGAATTCTCGGTCGTTAAATCTTTAGGAGCGGTGGATGCTACTACCGGCTACTTACCTGAACTGGTGATTAAAGAAAATCGCACCACTCCCGAGTATGGTGGTGGCCTTTGCCAGGTCTCAACCACCCTCTTCCGGGCGGCTTTGAATGCTGGTTTAAAAATTACCGAGCGCAAAAACCACTCGTATCGGGTTAGCTACTACGAGCGGGAAGTCGGGCCCGGTCTCGATGCCACGATCTATCTGCCCTCACCCGACCTCAAGTTCTTAAATGACACCCCCGGTTGGATTTTAATTCAAGGGACGGTTAATAATGCTAAGTCAGAAGTAACATTTGAACTTTATGGCACAAATGATGGCCGTCGGAGCGTGGTTGGTAAGCCCGTGGTTTATGACATTACCAATCCACCGGATCCCATCTACGCCGAAACAGCCGACCTACCGGCCGGTGAAACTGAACAAATTGAAAAGCCCCACCAAGGGGCCAAAACCACCGTCACCTACCAAGTGTATCGCGGAGAAGAGCTTCTCTTTGAACAGACGTTCCGGTCAACCTACAAGGCCTGGGCCGCCCGTTACCTGGTCGGGACGGGTACGACCAGCATAGATGCGACACCTTCTCCCTCGCCCGAACCGAGTGCCTCGACCGCTAGTCCAAGTCCATCAGAATCAGTTTCACCCTCACCATCAGATAGTCCAACGCCAAGCCCGTCAACTACTTAGGGACGAAATCTATTATATCTTCGCTGCCGCGGCCATAAATACTCGAAAGAGGGGATGGGGGTGCAGCGGCCGACTTTGAAATTCTGGGTGAAACTGACTGGCCACAAAAAATGGGTGATCTTTAGCTGGCAACTCGATAATCTCCACTAACTGTCCATCAGGTGTTAGACCTGAAAATACGAGCCCCGCCTTTTCGAGCTGGCTGCGGTAGGCGTTGTTCACTTCATAACGATGACGATGACGTTCGCTAACCAAGGTCTGCTGCCCACGTCGTGGCGTTTGGCCAAAATAAGCCTGATAGGCTTGCGTCCCGAGCAGCACCTTACAGGGCCAGGCACCCAGTCGCATGGTCGCGCCATAGTTGCGCTCGAGAAGTTTTTTTTCTTGGTCGGGCATCACATGAATCACCGGATGGGGGCTCTTTTCGTCGATTTCGGTCGTGTGGGCTTTGGCCAAGCCGGCCTTGTGGCGTGCAAATTCAATGACAGCTAGTTGCAAACCATAGCAGAGACCGAGGTAGGGAATTTTTTCTTCACGGACAAACTGAATGGTGCGCAAAATTCCATCAATCCCGCGGCTGCCAAATCCGCCCGGCACAACGATGCCGTCAAACATTTTGAGTAGTTGTATTCGCTGCGGATCTTTTTCAAATTGGAGAGAGTCAACCCACTCCAGCTCCAGTTTTAGCTTATTGCCCCAAGCGGCGTGTTTCAGCGCCTCGATCACTGAAATATAAACGTCCGAGAGGAGAAAATCACCGCTCGTGAAATATTTGCCGACGATGGCGATTTTTACCGGTTTGGTTACGGCTTGAATCGTCCTGACAAGATCACGCCAGGCCTGGAGATCTTGGGAACGTACCGGCAGATGGAGTTTCTCAAGTAGTTTCTCGGCCACTTTTTGGCCTTCAAAGATGAGCGGGATTTCATAAATACTGTCAACATCCGGGTTCGAAATAACATCTTCTGGCCGGACATTGCAAAATAGGGCGAGTCGTTCTCGTCGTCGCTCATCGATTTCGACGTCGGCTCGGCCGATAATTAAATCCGGTTGAATTCCCATTGAATTCAATAACTTGACTGATTGCTGAACGGGTTTGCTTTTCATCTCGCCTAGTTTTGTGGGGATCGGTAAGTAGCCAACGTGGACCTGGACAACATCATCAGGCGCCCGCAGTTTCATAATCCGGGCCGCTTCAAAGAAGAGGGCGTTTTGGTATTCGCCAACCGTGCCGCCGAGTTCGATCAAAACAATTTCAGCTTTATTTTCTTCCAGTGCCCCTTCGACGCGGCGAATGATCTCATCTGTGACATGGGGGATTGCTTCGACGTCTTCACCATCATAATCAAAGGCCCGTTCTTTCCGCAGGACTTCGGCATAGACCTGGCCGGTCGTACAGTAGTTGGCCCGAGCTAAGTTGGTCTCTAGAAAGCGTTCGTAATTACCAAGATCTTGGTCAGTCTCAACCCCATCCTCGGTGACAAAGACCTCACCGTGTTCCGCCGGGCGAATAGTTCCGGCATCGATATTTAAATACATGTCGATTTTCATGGCTGTCACTCGATAACCCTTAGCCTGCAGGAGTCGGCCGATAGAAGCCGTCGTAATCCCTTTACCAATCCCCGAAATAACTCCACCTGAAACAAAAATAAATTTACGGATCTTCTTCATACCTTACGACTCCTAATTACTTATCTTGCCAGCGTAAACGGTTTACTGGTCTGGGGCAAGTTAGTTAAATTTTAACCCCAAAACTTTCGTTTTAGGAGTTGTCACTCGTTGAATACAAAAGCCTAATTATCAGATCAAACGATAACCGTCCCCGGATTCCGGATTTTTAACTCGCGAAAGACAAGCTTAGTTGGGCTTGACGGTGAGTTTTTGGAGCGCTTCCTGGGCGGTCGGGGCGAAGACCAGCTGGTCTTCAGTAGTAAGAACAACGAGTTTTAGTTCGGGAATCGGGTTGTTACTTGATTGGAGATAAATTGACTGGACAGAGAGCATGGTTTGGCCAACCGGCAAGACATACATCCCGCCGCGAATCACTTGTGATCCTCCTTGATTCCAAAGGCTGAAAATCTTGGAGAGCTCTGGATCTTGATCGATACGGGTGGCGATTTGGTTCGGCCCAGAAATTAGTTTATTTCCCGGCAGACGGTAGACCACTAACTGACCAGTATTGGGCCAATCGGAGCGTCCGGCGAACCAAGCTGTCATATTGAGCTTGGAATAAGGAATCGATGGCCGGAGCAGTACAAACTCTCCACCGGTTTCGGAAAACCCAGGCAGATTGACGATGTTATAGTAGGCGTCCATGGTACTGGCCGAACCACCCTGATCGAGCACTTCTTTCGGTACCACCCAGCGATCTTCATTGCTGTAAAAGGCGAGCGGCGCGGTGACATGATAACGGTTATACATTTGGGTTTGAAGTTTGAATAGATCGGCTGGGTAGCGAATATGAGCCAAGAGGTCACTGGGGAGATTGGCGGCCGGTTCGAAAACTTCGGGAAAGACCTTTTGCCAGGAGAGTCCAATCGGGTCGAGCTGATCCCAAAGGTAGAGGTGGGTGTCACCAGTCAAAGCATCAACCGTCGCTTTGACTGAATTCCGCATATAGTTCTTCTGGCTGTGCTCGAAGCGGGCAGCCAGTGGGTAGTTGGTCGTGGATGTATAGCCATCGATGATCCAGATAATGCTTCCATTTTCGCGAATCACCGGATAGGGGTCCCTATCCCAGGTAACCATCGGAGCGATGCCTGCTAGACGGGTGCTAATCGATCGATTGATAACGTACTCGGATTCACCGGAAGAAATAAATTTAGAGAAGAGGATATTACTGTCAAAACCCTGATGGAAGGCAATCATCACCCGTTTCCAAAAACTGTCAACCGGAAAACCAATGCCGACCGTCTCGGTGGCCAACTGGCTGGCAGTTGCATTTGTTTCTCTGGTTGAGGCATCGGTAGCCGGATCAACTTCGCGAATGCTGGTACCGAGAAAAACATTCAAGAGCGGGGCTTCGCTAAAGTACATCCGGGGGGAGGTCACTTTTAGATTAGGATCGTCAGCCACCGGAGGAATATCCTTAAGAAGGTACTCCGGCTGACCCTGGTCGTTGGCCTGATTGGCGCGGGCAGCTGTTAAACCATAACTGTGGGTGTAGGTGAAGGGAAGTAGCCACTTCTGGCTGTCGGCCGACGGTAGCCCGTTTAGGTTGAGTTCGCGGGCGGAGACGAGGAGCTGGCGCCGCTCATTGTTGACCTTATAGCGATCAATATCAGCATCCTGAAAGTAATAAAAAGTTCGGAGAGCTTGAAGCTGATTGTTGGCCGTGTTAAAGGCCCGATAGTCCCAAACGCGAATGTTCTTCAAAGTATCTTGTGCGCTTGCGACGTCGGCGACGGTTAGGCTGTCGTTCGGCTGGTAGTCAACTTCGTCAATCAGATCCAGGCCAAAACCGGCGCGGGTGGCGTTAACGTGTTCGGTGAGGTAAGGGCTCTCGATGAGGAGCTCATTTGGCTTGATATAGACTTTACGGATTAGGCTGGGTAGGGCGTGATTCCCAATCAAACCAACCAGAAAGACAGTTCCTAAAATCAGACAATGGGTCTTAGTGCTGGCTCGGCCCAGAAGAAGAAGGAGTCCCCAGGCTAGGTAACAAGCGATAATCACCAGGATATAGTAGCTAGTGTAGCTGACATCGAGCCAGCTGGTTGAGGGGACAACGTCCGATGTGCCCTTGAAGATTAAGTTATAGCGATCAAGCCACGCTCCATAAGCCCAAACCAAGAGGAGGAGGCCAAACAGCTGGCCGGCCAGTTTGGTAAAACCATCTTGGGGGCGGGGCGGGGTGTAACCGTTAGGTTCGGCCCGAAAGATTGACCAGCCATTAGTTCGAAATTGCTTCCGGAACCAATAATAGATAACTGTTCCAACGATGACTAAGGCGATCGGGAAGGATGCCTCATCAAAGCCCATAGCTTCCAGTATGCCACCGAGAAAGGGGATGCCAAATAGGGCCGCCACTAAACCAATGAGTAGCGATTTGAACCCTGATCCGGAGCCTTGGGTAAGTTTGAGTAGCCGATGGCCCGTTGTGAGTCTGACAACAATCAATCCAAGGCCGACAACAATCAGAGCCTTCGTAATTGCTTTAAGAAAGAAACCGACCCAAATATTCAAAAAGGGCAAGGTAAAAACGTAAAAGTCATAGGAGCGGTGAAAGAAAGGATCGGTTTGACCAAAGCTTTCGTGGCTACGCCAAAGCAAAAAGGAAAGATACTCACTCGAAAGAGCTTTGCCAGCCAGGAGACTTATTAGGAAGACTACCAGATAGCCTGCCCACCGCCCGAGATGACTATCAGTTGCAAAACCAGCCAGACGAAAAGCCTGGCGAAGGCGATGGTAGACCCAACCAAAGATAATAAGGGCAACGGCAAAACCAATCAAGCCGAGTAAGATTTGGGCTGACAACCTCGTCCGGAAAGTTTCGCCTAAATTCAGTCGGTCGAACCACCAGAAATCAACAACGATGTTCGCAAGGTGGGGCAGGGCACGGAAAAGACCATAGCCGAGAACTATTAGACCGATAATAAAACCGCCAACAATTCTGGCTGACCGCCGAGGTGGTGTTGATGGTGTCATATACCCTCCCTTAATTACAGCTGTAGACATCACACTCTCAAAACCAGATCAGGATCATGGTTTGATTTTGGCAGTGTAATCTTAGTTGTCTAATGTGATGACACTCCAACTTAGATAAATAAGACAGGAAGCCTACAATGGATACTCTACTGACATCGGAGGAAAAATGCCAGCTCTTGAGGAGCATCCCTGATAATTAGTAATTAGGGGACGGTTCTTATTTGACCTAAAGATTTTCTATTCACCCCAGGGTGTATATAGTCAAGTACGTCGAGTGGTAAAAACTGGCCGAATTTGCTAGCATTTAGCCGTGTCAAACCAAGATCTCGCGACCATTTTTAAGGCCTATGACATCCGTGGCACGGTTGGCGAACAGCTAACCCCAGACTTTACCTATAAGGTTGGTCGAGCTTTGGCTGATTATCTTCCTGTTCTTGGTTCCGTCGCTGTAGGCTACGATATGCGGCCAGATTCAGCGGCGCTCGCCCAAGCCCTGCGTGACGGCCTCACCAAACAAGGGCGGCCAGTCATTGATATTGGTCGGGTCACGAGCGATATGATCTATTTTGCGGTTGGTAAATTCGGATTGGCTGGCGGAGCCGTGGTCACCGCCAGCCACAATCCTGGCAAAGATAATGGCCTAAAAATTTATCGTGACGGGGTGCGAGCGGTGGGGCTTGCCAGTGGCCTGGCCCAGATTCGCGACGCCGTTCTCGCGGAAAATTTCAAACCCGCGGCGACCACTGCCGGCACTATGATCGCTCGCGATATCACGAAAGAGTGGGTGGAACACTGCCTCACCTTTGTGACGACGCCTCTCAAGCCTTTCCGTATCGCGATTGATGCCGGTAACGGCATGGCGGGAGCGATTTTGCCCCACATCCTCCCAAAACTAGGGTTAGATGTGAAGGAAATGTATTTTGAACCCGATGGCACCTTTCCTAACCACGAAGCCAATCCCCAAAAACTAGAGAATCTCCAAGATTTGATTGAAACAGTCAAACGTGACCAGCTTGATTTTGGTTTAGCCTTTGATGGCGATGGCGACCGAACCGTATTAGTTGATGATCGA
>ERZ1292633.1599-Hain-H41-02um-R1-1599-length-24262-cov-6_pt2 | contig 18762 bp, 19 predicted proteins | sample MGYA00564406_ERZ1292633 | MGnify/ENA primary metagenome ERZ1292633 (study PRJEB36523, sample SAMEA6512639) | groundwater metagenome | collected 2019-01-08 | study: AquaDiva: Metagenomics assemblies of 32 groundwater samples
CGGTGGATCGCATTTGCCGCGCGCACGGCGCGCGCGACGTGCGCATCGCCACCGAACCGGCCGCGCGCGCGCGGCTCTGGCAGGGGCGCAAGAAGGCGTTTGGCGCGATGGGACGCATTGCCCCGCACCTCGTGGTGCAGGACGCCGTGGTGCCGCGCACCAGGCTGCCGGCGCTGCTGGCGCAGATCGCGGTGATCGGCGAGCGGCACCGCGTGAGAGTCTGCAACGTCTTCCACGCCGGCGATGGCAACCTGCATCCCAACATTCCCTATGATGCGGGAAACGCCGACGAGTCGGCGCGCGTCCACCTGGCGATGCAGGAGATCATGGGAGCGTGCATCGATGCCGGTGGGACGATCACCGGCGAGCATGGAGTGGGACTCGACAAGCTGGCGTACATGGACCGGCTGTTCACCCCCGACACGCTCGACGGGATGTGCCGGCTGCGCGACGTGTTCGATCCCGACCGTCGCGCGAACCCGGGGAAGGTCGTGCCGATCCGCTACTGTCGTGAGTGGAAGGCGCCGAACCGTCGGCAATTGACAGACGACGGACGACGGACGACGGATGCCCCGGCTGACGGCGTACAGCGTACGGCTTACGGCGTACAGCTGCAGGACGAAACGAAGCCATGACTCTCCGCCCTGGTGAACTTTCGGAGCTGATCGAAATCATCAGCGCGTCCGCGACTCGCGGACAGCCCCTGCGAGTCATCGGCCGTGGCACCTGGCTCGGCGGCGGCGCATCAGTGCGCGCCGATGCCGAGCCCCTGCACCTCGACACCTTCAGCGGCATCATCGAATACGAGCCCGGCGACCTCACGATCACCGTGGGCGCGGCGACGACCATCGCCGAACTCGACGCGGTGACCGCGCCGCACAACCAGTGGTGCCCGCTCTCGCCGTGGGGCGGTGACGCGGGATCGGTGGGAGCAACGATCGCGACCGCGTCCCCTGGCCCGTTCGCGCGCGCGCTCGGCATGCCACGCGACCTCGTGCTCGGCCTCGAGTGCGTGGACGGCACGGGCAAGGTGCTGCGCCCCGGCGGCAAGGTGGTGAAGAACGTCGCCGGCTTCGACCTCACGCGATTGATGACCGGCGCATGGGGCACGCTTGGCGTGATCACGCGCGCCAGCCTGCGGCTGCGCGCGAAACCGAGCGTGGACGAAACGTGGGCGGTGCCGTTCGATGCCGACGATGCCTCGCTCCCTGAACGCATCGGTGCATTCGCGCGCGGGCGCACACCGCCGATGGCCTGCGAAACGCTGGGTACCCCACTCGCGTCCCTCTTCGGCCTTGCCGCGCGAAAGCACCTGCTGGTGCGCCTGGGAGGAAACGCGGCGTTCGTCGCCGCCGCCCGCGCGGCAGTCGCGACCCTCGGTCAGGCGACGCTCGCCGACGCCCGCATCTGGCGCGCCCTTCGCGAGACGCCGCGCGCGGTCGCCGTTCGGCCGGCAATGTCGTCCGGGGTACGCGCACTCAACGAGCGAATCAAGCGGGCCTTCGACCCGGCCGACATCCTGAATCCGGGGATCATGGGATGAGCGCCATGCCCATCGCACACCCCGGCACGGGCGACTGCCCGACGCCACTGGATCAGGCGCGCGCCGGCCTCGACAGCTGCGTGCATTGCGGCTTCTGCCTGCCGGCGTGCCCCACCTACCTGGCGCTCGAGGACGAGAATGATTCGCCGCGCGGCCGCCTGGTGCTGATGCGCGCGGCGGTCGAGGGAACCATCACGCTCGACGACCCCGACGTTTCGACGCATCTCTCACGCTGCCTCGGCTGCCGCGCCTGCGAGTCGGCGTGTCCGAGCGGCGTGCCGTACGGGCATCTGCTGGAGAAGGCCCGCGAGACGCTGGCCGCGTCGCGGCCGCTCCCGCTGCAGGCGCGCCTCATCCTGTGGGTCTTTGCGCGGGCGGCACTGTTGCGCGTCGCGCTCTGGTTTGGCCGCCTGGCGCGCGACACGGGAATCGCCGGGCTGCTGGCGAAGCTGCCGGGCTCGCTGGGTTTCCCGTTCGCGATGCTCGCCTCCACGGCGCGCCCGGAGACACTGCCGTGGACGCCGCGCACCGAGTCCACTGGCGCGCGCGTGGCCACGCTCGACGGCTGCGTAATGGAGGGCCTGTTCACCGGCGTGAACCGCGCCACCGAACGCGTGCTCGCCGCCAACGGCTACGCGGTCTGCGGCACACCGGGCCAGCAATGCTGCGGCGCGCTCCACGTGCACGCCGGCGACGCCGCCACGGCGCGCGACCTGGCGCGCGCCAATATCGCCGCATTCGAGGCCACCGGCGCCGAGTTCATCGCCGTGAACTCCGCCGGCTGCGGCGCGATGATGAAGGACTACGGGCACCTGCTCGCCGACGACCCTGCGTGGCGCGAGCGCGCGATCGCCGTGAGCGCGAGAGTGCGCGACGTCAGCGAATTGCTGGCCGACGCGGGGCCTCGTCCCGGCGCACCACTCACGCGGCGCATCACCTACGACGCGCCGTGCCATCTGGAACACGCGCAGAAGGTCACCGCGCCGCCCCTGCAGATGCTCGCGGCCATTCCGTCGCTGGAGCACGTGCCGCTGACCGACCGCGATCAGTGCTGCGGCAGCGCCGGCATCTTCAACCTCATCGAGCCCGACGTCTCCCAGCGCGTGCTGGCCGCCAAGCTGGCGCAGATTTCCGCCACCGGAGCCCCCGTGGTGGCCACCGGGAACCCGGGGTGCCTCATGCACATCGGCGCCGGGCTGCTGCTCGGGGGCAGCGGCGTGACGGCCCGACACCCTGTAGAGTTATTGGACGAGAGCTACGCGCGGCTGGAGCGCTGAATGCAAGTCGTCCTGATGGAATTCGAGGGGATCCTCGCCGACACCACGCCGCACCGGATTGCCGCGCTGCGCGAGGCGCTGTCCGTTGATGGCCTGTCGCTCGATGACGAGACCTGGACCGAGCACTGCCACGGCCTCGCCGTGGAGAGTGCGGTTCGCGCGGCGCGTCGCGCGCTGGGCGCCGAGGACGATCCGACCGCCGTGGAACTGGCGCGGCTGCGCGCCGAGCGCTCCTTCACGCTGCGCATCGGCCGCGGCCTGCTGATGCAGCCCGGCGGCCTGGCGCTCATCAAGGCGCTGCGCTCGCAGGCGCGCCTCGCCCTCGTCACGCGCGCCTCGCGGCGCGACGTCGACTTCGTGCTGACGCTCGCCAACGTCGCCGACGCGTTCACCTGCGTGGTGACCGCCGACGACAAGGTGGAGGGCAAGCCGTCGGGGGCGCCGTACCTGCTGGCTCTGCAGAGGCTCTCGCGCACCGCGCCCGTGGCGCCGGGCGACGCCGTGTCATTCGAGGACTCGCGCCCCGGCATTCGCTCGGCGTGCGCGGCGGGCATACGCTCGGTGGCGGTTGGACCGCTGCCGGTGCACCATGTCATGGAAGCCGACACCTACTATCCCACGCTGTCGGGCATGAGCTTCGACGAAATGCGCGCACTGGTGCGCGACGGGCACTCATGACGGCGCCGCTGTTGCCGCAATCGTGCGCAACTCCCGACGCGGCGGCGTACGAGTGGCTGCGCACGGACGCCGGCTTCGTCGATCGCTCCGACCGGCTTCGCATAACCTTCGTGGGCGCCAAGGCCGCCGAGACGCTGACGGGCCTCGTTACCAATGATGTGCTCGCGCTCCACGCCGGGCACGGTCAGTACGCGGCGGCGCTGACGCCCAAGGGCAAGGTCACGGCCGACCTGCGGATCTTCCATCGCGCGGCTGGCGACTTCCTGGTGGACGTTTCCGCGGCGGCGGCCGCCGGTTTCGAGGCGATGATTCGCAAGTACGTGAATCCCCGCCTGGCCGCGTACACGGACGTCAGCGCCTCTCTGGCGTGCCTTGGTGTGGTGGGCCCGCATGCGCGACAGGTTGTCGCGCACGCGCTGGACTGCTCGCCAAGCGACTTCGACCTGTTGCCTCCCTTTGCCCATGCCGCGGAGTCCTTCGGTGGCGACACGGTGATGGTGGTGCGCTCCGTCGATTACGGTGCTGACGGATTCGATTGCTTTGTGCGCGGCACGGACGCGCCGGCGCTGCGGGACGCGCTCATCGCCTCGGGCGCGCTGCCGGCTGACGGCGCGGCGCTCGAGGTGCTGCGCATCGAGGGCGGCCGTCCCGCCTGGGGCGCCGACATGAACGAGGACACACTGGCGCAGGAGGCCGGTCTCGACCGGTTGAACGCCATCTCGTACACCAAGGGGTGCTACACCGGGCAGGAGACCGTGGCGCGCGTGCACTTCCGCGGTCACGTCAACCGTTACCTGCGCGGCCTGCGCGCCGAGTCGCTGCCGGCCGGCGAAGCCCTCGTGTTCGCCGACGACAAGGACGTCGGCGACGTGCGCTCGCGCGCCGTCTCACCACGCCTCGGAACGATTGCGCTGGCGATGTTGCGCCGCGAAGTGGAAACGGGTTCGGTGGTGACGGTGCGCGCGCCTGGGGGCGAGACGCCGGCCACCGTGGTCGACCTTCCCTTCTCCGCGTGAGCGTCGCACTCATAACCGGGGCGACGGGCCTGGTGGGTTCGCACCTGGTGGAACGGCTCCAGCGCGAAGGGTGGCGGCTGCGCGCGCTCGTGCGCGATCGCTCGCGAGCCGGGTGGCTGTCGGCGCGGGGCGTGGAACTGCGCGACGGCGACACGCAGGACGCGGCGGCATTCACTCGCGCGGCCGAGGGCGTGCAGCTCCTCTTTCACTGCGCGGCAGCCATCACGCCGCGAGGCGGATGGGAGGCATATCGCGCCCCGAACATCGACGGCACGCGAAACGCCATCGCCGCGGCGGCCGCCGTCGGGGCGCGACTGCTGCACCTCAGCTCGGTCGCCGTGTACGGGCCCGAGGGACGTTCCTTGCTGGCGCGCAGCGCGGGATTGCAGGAGGTGCAGGCGCTGCGGCCCATTCCCGCGGATGCCTGGTACGCGCGTTCCAAGCGCGAATCGGAGGAACTGGTCATGTCGGCTCATCACGCCGGGTGCGTCTGGGCCACCGCCGTGCGGCCGTGCGTCATCTACGGGCCGCGTGACCGCCAGTTCGTGCCTCGTGTTGCCTTGCTGCTGCGCCTGCCGCTCTCACCCCGCATCGGGGACGGACGCGCGGTGCTGTCGATCGTGCACGCGCGGAGCGTGGCCGAGGTGGCGGTGCTGGCGGTGACGAGCGAGGTCGGCGCCGGGCGAGCGTACAACGTGACCAACGATCTCCCGATCACCACGGGGGAGTTCTACGAGGCGGCGCAGGCCGGCCTGGGACGACGTGTTCGCTGGCTGCCGGTACCGGGCGCGCTGGCGCAGGGCGCGCTCGCCGTTGCCGGCGCCACGCTGCGAGCGCTGCGAGTGCCCGGCTCGTCGATGCTGAACTCGAGGTCCCTGGACTTCCTGCTGAAGGACAACCCGTTTTCCAGCGAAAGAGCTCGGCTGGAGTTGGGGTGGACGAGTACGGTCGACCCACGCGATGCGGTGATCGAGGCGTTTCGCGATGTGCGCGTGCGCTGAGGGGTTTACAAAGTTAAGTGGGCATGGGCGCGACTTTCGTCGTGCCCATGCCCACTACGACAGGACGACGAACTACGGCTTCTTCGCCGGCTCAGCAGCCGGGGCGGCCACGGCAGCCGAATCCGGCTTCACCGTGGTGTCGACGACGGCAGGAGCCGGTGCGGCAGCAGCCGTGTCAGCGGCCGGAGCCTCTTCCTTCTTGGCGCAGGCGGCGAGAACGAGCACAGCGGCGACGAGGGCAATACGCTTCATTGAGATGATCTCCAGATGGGGGACACGAAATGCACAGCGCGAGACTGCGTCTTGGTACGCAGTGCTCGGACGCGCTGAAATAACAGACCGGGGACGTATCGTCAAGACATTTGGCATGCACCATCGTGGGGAGCGCATGCCAATGCGATACGATGACATCTGGTCCGCCTCCGGCAAGCAAACTCGCGGTCCCGTCACAAGTCCACCCAATCCGAAGTCCAGCGCTGTAAAGTACGATCTAACTGCCGTCCGCGCAACTAGTTGCGGGCGGGTTCCGGGGCTGGTGGCCTGCCGGGACGTCCGGACACCCCCTATCTTGCCCTGATCACCCCCTGTGCGGGGTGAGCGGACCTCCTCCCAGGGTCGTGAACCCGTGTCCGACACCGCCGTTCTTTCCGTGCGGGGCGCCTGCCCCCACGACTGTCCCGACACCTGCGCCATGATCACGACCGTCGAGAACGGGCGTGCCACGCGGGTACAGGGTGACCCGAATCATCCGTTTACCGCCGGGTTCCTGTGCACCAAGGTCAACCGGTACCTGGAGCGGACGTACCACCCGGAGCGGCTCATGCACCCGCTCAAGCGGGTGGGCCGCAAGGGGCGGGGTGAGTTCGCCCGGGTCAGCTGGGACGAAGCGCTGCAGGACATCGCCACTCGGCTGCGCGCCATCGCCGATGGCCCCGCGGGACCTCAGGCCATCCTGCCGTACTCGTATGCCGGCACGATGGGGATGCTACAGGGGCAGTCGATGGACCGGCGGTTCTTTCACACGCTCGGCGCATCGAAGCTTGACCGCACGATCTGCAGCATGGCCGGCACCTACGGAATGCGCATGACGGTTGGCGCAAACATCGGCGCCGACGCCGAGGGCATTCCGCAGAGCGACCTGGTGCTGCTGTGGGGAACCAACACGCTGACCGCCAACCCGCACCTGTGGCCGTTCGTGCGCCAGGCGCGCGACCGGGGAGCGCGCGTGCTCTGCATCGATCCGGTGCGCACCCGCACCGCCGACCAGTGCGACGAGTGGATTCCGATTCGCCCCGGCACGGACGGTGCGCTGGCCCTGGCGATGATGCACGTGATATTCGCCGAGGGGCTGCAGGACGAGGATTTCATCGCCCGGCATACCCTGGGTGACGACAAGCTGCGCGCGCGCGTGCGGGAGTACTCGCCGGCCCACGTGGCGCCGATCACCGGGCTTGGCGAGGAGCGCATCGTGGCGCTGGCGCGTGAGTACGGCAGCGCCAAAGCGGCGTTCGTGCGCATCAACTACGGCCTGCAGCGTCACGGCGGCGGCGCCATGGCCGTGCGCACCATCGCCTGCCTCCCCGCGGTCACCGGCCACTGGCGCCGTCCGGGCGGCGGCGTGCAGATGTCGACGAGCGCGAACTTCAAGTACAACACCGCCGCGCTCGAACGTCCCGACCTGTCGCCGGCCGTGCGCACGATCAACATGATCCGGCTCGGCGATGCGCTGACGCTCCCCGACGCCGGCGTCGGCGGCCCGCCGGTGCAGGCGCTCGTCGTCTACAACTCGAACCCGGCGTCCGTGGCCCCCGACCGCAACCGGGTGCTGACGGGGTTGCGGCGCGCGGACTTGTTCACGGTGGTGCTCGAGCACTTCCAGACCGACACCGCCGATTATGCCGACTATGTGCTGCCCGCCACCACCCAGCTGGAGCACTGGGACGTGCACCTGGCGTACGGGCATCACTACGCCACGCTCAACCGGCCGGCGATCGCGCCGATGGGCGAGTGCAAGCCGAACACGCAGATCTTCCGGGAGCTCGCCTCGCACATGGCGCTGGGCAACCCGTGTTTTGCCGACGATGATGACGCATTGCTTCGGCAGGCGCTGACGACGACCGATCCGAAGATGACGACGGTCACCCATGACGCGCTGATGGAGCACGGATGGGTGCGGTTGAATGTGCCGACGCCCTACGTGCCATATGCCGAGGGGGGATTCCCGACACCCAGCGGCAAGTGCGAGTTCTACTCGGCGCGGATGGAGGCGATGGGACTCGACCCGCTGCCCGCGTTCACGCCGCCGCACGAGTTTCCGGAGCGCGTCCCGGAATTGGCGGCCAGGTACCCGCTCACGCTCATCTCGTCGCCGCGTCACCAGTTCCTGAACTCGACCTTCGTGAACATTGCCTCGCTGCGGCGCGACGCCGAACCGGAAGTCGCGCTGCATCAGGCCGACGCGGAGCGCCGCGGAATCACCGAGGGCATGTCGGTGGTGGTGTTCAATGACCGCGGCGCCTTCTCAGCGGTGGCCCGCGTCGGGGACGGCGTGCGCGAGGGCGTCGCGTTGGCACCAAGCATCTGGTGGGGCAAGCTGACCGCCGACGGCCACAACGCCAACGAGACCACGTCGCAGCAGCTCACCGACATGGGCGGAGGGCCGGTGTACTACGACAACCTGGTGGAGGTCGCGCCGGCAGAGTGACCGCGCTCAGCCGGCTCTTGCCACCTTCCACGGATGCACACGGATAGACCCGGATGATCCTGGGAGCGCGGCCATGATGATTGAGGTTCGGCGTCGCAGTTGATCCGTTCAATCCGTGTGCATCCGTGGTAAGCAGTTGAAATGCCTCGCTCCGCGCTGCATCAGATTGATGGCAGGACTCACCGCGCGGCCACGGATGATTCGGATGCACACGGATCGTTCGAGGGCGTGGCATGACGGAACTGGATCTGGCGGAATCGGCAACGACGCGCCGAATCATCGGAGCGTTCTACTATGTCTACAATCGACTGGGGCACGGTTTCCTCGAGTCGGTGTACCACAAGGCGCTCGCCAACACGCTCGATCGCGCAGGCCTGCACGTGGCACGCGAGGCCCCGGTCAGAGTAGTTTTCGAGGGCGAGGTCGTTGGGGAGTTCCGCGCTGACTTGATCGTAGAGCGGAGAGTGATCGTCGAGGTCAAGGCGGTGGATCGGCTCATCCCTGCGCACGACGCGCAGGCCCTGAACTACCTGCGCGCCTCGCACCTTCCCGCAGCGCTGCTGCTCAATTTCGGACCGCGCATGCAGTACCGTCGACTGGTCGGCGCCGCGGCGAACCAACGCGGCCAGTTGCGCGTCGACTGTCCAGCCACCACCTGAGACTCCATTCGTGACCCAGCTCCCCCTGACACTCGGCGCGCTCAAGCAGTCACCGTTCGGCGCCCCGGCCCGTGCCAGGCGCACGGTGAAGGACGAGATCCGCCAGAACCTGCTGGCACGCCTGGCCGCGGGTGGAGCGCTCTTCCCCGGCGTGGTGGGATACGAAGACACCGTGCTGCCCCACCTGGTGAACGCACTGCTGTCGCGGCACCATTTCATCCTGCTGGGCCTCCGTGGCCAGGCCAAGTCGCGCATCCTTCGCGCGCTCACCACGCTGCTCGACGACGCGATGCCCGTGGTGGCCGGCAGCGAGATCAACGACTCGCCATTCGCCCCCGTGTCGCGGTTCGCCCACAACCGCCTGGCCGAGGCGGGCGATGACACGCCGATTGCCTGGGTGGGGCGCGACCAGCGGTATGTGGAGAAACTGGCGACGCCCGACGTGACCGTCGCCGACCTCATTGGCGACGTCGACCCCATCAAGGCGGCGCGCGGCGGGCACCTGCTGGCCGACGAACTGACCATGCACTACGGCATGCTGCCTCGTGCCAATCGCGGCATCTTTGCGCTGAACGAACTCCCCGACCTTGCCGGCAAGGTGCAGGTGGGATTGTTCAACGTGATGCAGGAAGGCGATGTGCAGATCAAGGGATACCCGGTGCGCCTGGCGCTCGACGTGCTGCTCTGCTTCACGGCGAACCCCGAGGACTACACGGCACGCGGCAAGATCATCACGCCGCTGAAGGATCGCATTGGCAGCGAGATCCTCACGCACTACCCGGAGCGGGTCGAGCAGGGGATGGCCATCACGAAGCAGGAAGCGTGGGCGGAGCGCGACGACCGGCCGCTCGACCTGGTACCGCTGGTCGCCGAGGTCATCGAGCGCGTGGCGTTCGAGGCGCGCAAGGACCGCCGCATCGACCATCGATCGGGCGTGTCGCAACGGTTGCCGATCACCGTGCTGGAGAACGTCATCTCCAACGCCGAGCGCCGGGCCGTGCAGACGGGAGAAGCGCGCATCACTCCGCGCATCGCCGACCTCTACGCCGCGCTGCCGGCGATCACCGGCAAGCTCGAGCTCGAGTACGAGGGTGAGCTGATGGGCGGCGCGACTATCGCGCGCGAACTGATTCGCCGCGCCGCCGACGCCACGCTGCGCGATCGGGTGGGCCCGGCGGCGATGGACGACGTGGTGATATGGTTCGACGCCGGTGCCGCCCTGCAGGTGACCGACGAGGTCCCGACGGCCGCGCTGCGGGCGGCGTTCGACACGGTTCCGGGGTTGTCGGCATTCGTGGACGAGGTGGGACTCGCCCCGGCCGGCGACGCCGCAGCCTTTGCCGTGGGCTGCGAACTGGTGCTGGAGTCGCTGGTGGCGCGTCGCAAGCTGTCCCGCTCGGAAAGCGGCCGGTATGGCGCGGCCGATCGCGAGCCGCGCCGCCGGCGCGGCAGCCCGGAAGACGACGAGCGCTAGCAGGTGACGCGCGGTTCGCGAGGCAACCAGCGCTAGGAAGCGACGCGCAGTTCGGGGTACCGCCGGAAGGCCCAGAGCCCGAACACGCCCATCAGCGCGGCCATGCCGCCGATGGCCCACGACACGCCCCACGTGCGCGCGATGGCGCCGCTGACGAAGGAGCCGATGGGGCTGGTGCCGATGAACACCGCCACGTACACCGAGATGACGCGTCCACGCAGCGCGTCCGGCGACGATGTCTGCAGCATGGCGTTGATCACCGCGCTCTGGATCACCATGCAGCCACCGACGAGGAACAGCAGGACGCCGGTGATGACTTCCGAACGCGAGAGGCTGACCAGGACCAGCAGCGCAGGGAACGCCAGCGAGGTCATGGTGAGCGCACCGTGCTTCGGGAGCCGCGGCCCGGCCGATGCGACGCCGAGCGCGCCAAGCATCGCGCCGACGCCAACGCAGGTCATCAGCAGCCCGTAGCCTCCGGCGTTGAGTCCGAGCACGTCGCGCGCCAGCACGGGCAGCAGCGTCAGCACCGGGATGCCGAGCAGCGAATAGACGGCGACCACCCGCATCAGCACCCAGGTGAGCCGGTGGGTCCGGACGAAGGTGAGGGCCTCTCCCAGGGCGTGCAGCGATCGCCCCCTTGGCGCCACCTCCAGTTTCGGCAGGCGGATGAGGGCAAGGCTGGCGAGGACCGCGAGGTACGAGAGCGCGTTGATGCCGAAGCACCAGGCGATGCCGAGGTGGGCGATGACGAGGGCGGCCAGCGACGGCCCGGCGATGCGCGCGAAGTTGAAGCCGCTGGAGTTGAGCGCGATGGCGTCCATCACGTGCTCCTTGCCCACGAGCTCGATGAACATCGACTGGCGCGCCGGAATCTCGAAGGCCGCAAAGATGCCGCCGAGCAGGGCAATGGCGATGAGCCAGCTGATGGTGAGGTGTCCACTCCAGGTGAACCACCAGAGGAGCGTGGCCTCGGCGAGCATGAAGGCCTGCGCGATGGTGACCACGCGCAGCCGGTGGTAGCGGTCGGCCACCAGGCCGCCCGGCAGCGAGAACACGAGGATGGGCAGCGTGCCGGCCGCGGCGACGACGCCGACGACGAACGCATCGTTGGAGAGCTGGAGGGCCAGCCACCCCAGGGCGACCTGTTGCATCCAGGTGCCGATGAGCGACGTCGTCTGCCCGGCAAAGAAGATCCGGAAGTTCGGCGAGTGCACCAGCACCCGGAACGGGTTGAATGACGGGGCGAGGGACGGCATGGGTGAAAGATCGCCGCTCTGACCACCGAACGACAACAACGCCGCGAATGAACGCCGATGAACGCAGAAGGGCTACCAGCGCGAGCCGGTCCGCTTTCGTTCATTCGCGAACACAAGCCGCTCGAAGTCCAGTTTGGGTCCGAAATTCACCAGCAGGCCAACCTCCACCGTGGTCGCCCGCAGATAGTTCAGGAGTTGGGCGCGATGGCCGCTCACCAAGCCGCCGCCGGCCTTGACCTCGACCAGCAGCCGGCCGTCCACGAGAAGGTCTGCACGATAGTCTCCGACTGACCACCCCCGGAAGCACACAGCTATCGGCGACTCGGCGGCGACCCGGTGTCCGCGATCAACCAGCGCGACCTCCAAGGCACGACGGTACACGGCTTCCAGAAATCCGAAGCCCAGTTCCGAGTAGACCTCGTAGAAGGCTCCGATGACAGACTGCGTCAGCGGGTCGGGTATTCTGCGTTCATCAGCGTTCATCTGCGGCATAGTCTGCAGCGGGCCGTCGGTCCCCACGGCACCAGAACGGCGCACGAGGGACCATTCCCCCGCCCGCCGGGTTTGCCGAACAGGTGCGCAGTGGGTTGATTCGGGAGCGGAGGAGCGATGCGGTTCCACACCTATGCGAAGTTCAATCCCGACGCAGCCGACCAGCTCGACCTGCAGTCGCTGCTCGACCAGCTCGCCGATTTCCTGCTCCAGTCGGGCTTCGCCGGCGGACCGCAGGAGCATCCCTTCTGGGGCGAGACGGGCGAAGCAGCCGACACGTCGCTCGACGCGCTGCGCAAGGCCATCCTCGACGCGCTGATCGAGGGTGGTCAGTTCACGCCGGAGATGCTCGAGGCACTCCGCGGTGACGGAGACGAGCTCTCGGAATCGAAGCTCTCCGAGCTGCTCGACAAGATCGTCCAGCGCCTCATCGACGAGGGGATGCTGAAGCTCGACGACGCCCCCCAGGTGCCCGCCGGCCACCAGGCCGTCACCGGGCCCGGCGGCCTCGCCCGCGCCGCCGCGCGCGACGTGCAATTCCAGCTCACCAGCAAGGGCATCGACTTCCTCGGCTACAAGTCGCTCAAGCACCTGTTGCAGGGCGTCGGCAAGTCGTCGTTCGGCAGCCACGACACGCCGCACCTGGCCACCGGCGTCGAGGCCGACGCCGCCAGCAAGCCGTACGAGTTCGGCGACGCCATGAACCTCGACGTCAACGCGACCCTGCTCAGGACGCTGGCCCGCACCGGATCGCTCGACTTGCCCCTCGACATCGACTATCCCGACCTGATGGTGCACCAGACGGAGCACCGCTCGTCATGCGCCACCGTGCTGATGCTCGACTGCTCGCACTCGATGATCCTCTACGGCGAGGACCGCTTCACGCCGGCCAAGAAGGTGGCCCTCGCCCTCACGCACCTCATCCGCACGCAATTCCCGGGCGACACGATCAAGACGGTGCTGTTTCACGACTCCGCCGAGGAGATTCCGATCGAGGCGCTGGCCGGGGCGCAGGTGGGCCCGTACCACACCAACACGGCGGAAGGGCTGAAGCTCGCCCGCCGCCTGCTGCTGGCCCAGCGCAAGGACATGCGGCAGATCGTGATGATCACCGACGGCAAGCCGAGCGCGCTGACCATGCCCGACGGGCGCATCTACAAGAACGCGATGGGACTCGACGCGTACGTCCTCAGCGAGACGCTCAAGGAGGTGACTGAGTGCCGCCGGTCGGGAATCGCCATCAACACGTTCATGCTGGCGCGCGATCCGGCGTTGGTGGAGTTCGTGAAGATGGTGTCGCGCATCTGCCGCGGCCGCGCCTACTTCACCAACACGATGTCGCTTGGCCAGTTCGTGCTGATGGACTTCCTGCGGCGGAAGACGAAGACGGTGCGTTAGGCCGGCGCCGGGACGCACCATCCCGCCCCCCTGTTCGCGCCGCAACAAAAGCGCTACGATTTTACGCTCAACGACTGTCTGAACGGCCCCCCACCGTCGAGGAGGCTGTGATGGCAGGGATTGTGGGCTACGGCGCGTTCATCCCGCGCAAGCGAATCAGGGCCGAAGAAATCGCCCGCCAGTGGGGCCGGGACGCCGCCTCCATCGAGAAGGGACTGCTGCTGCGAGAGAAGTCGGTCCCCGGCCTGGACGAAGACACCATCACGATTTCGGTGGCGGCCGGGAGATCGGCGCTCGATCGCGCGGGCATCGACCCGCAGCGGGTGGGTGCGCTCTACATCGGATCGGAGTCGCACCCGTACGCGGTCAAGCCGAGCGGCACCATCGTGGTCGAGGCGCTCGGCATCGGCCCGCGCGTGCACGTGGCCGACTTCGAGTTCGCGTGCAAGGCGGGAACCGAGGCGATGTTCGTGGCGCTCGGCCTGGTCGAGTCGGGACGCGTGGAGTACGCCATGGGCATCGGCGCCGACACGTCGCAGGGCGCGCCGAACGATGCGCTCGAGTTCTCGGCGTCGGCCGGAGGCGCCGCCTTCCTCTTTGGCCGGGAAGCGCTGCTCGCCGATGTGGTCGAGACGTACAGCTACACCACGGACACTCCCGACTTCTGGCGTCGCGAGGGCGAGTTCTATCCACGGCACGGCGGCCGCTTCACCGGTGAGCCCGCGTACTTCAAGCACGTCCTCGCCGCCTCGCGCGGGATCCTCGAGAAGACCGGGCTCAAGCCGGCAGACTTCAGGTACGCCGTCTTCCACATGCCCAACGGCAAGTTCCCGCTCAACGCCGGCAAGACACTCGGTTTCACGAAGCAGCAGATGGAAACCGGTTGGCTCGTGCCGACGATGGGGAACACGTACTCGGGATCTTCGCCAACCGGACTGGCGGCGGTGCTCGATGTCGCCGCGCCCGACGACCTGATCCTGATCACGTCGTTCGGCTCCGGCGCCGCCAGCGACTCATTCGTGCTCAGGGCCACGGCGCTGCTCCCGGAGCGCCGCGGCCGTGCACGGACCGTGCGGTCGATGCTCGACCACCCGACGCGCTACCTGACGTACGGGCAGTACGCGAGCTATCGCGAGAAGATCATCCTGAACGATTGAGGAACGCCAATGCGTGACGTAGCGATAGTAGGCGTCGGCATGACGCGGTTCGGCGAGTTGTGGGAGACGAGCCTCCGCGACCTGTTCGTGCAGGCCGCCAGCGAGGCGTTGCACAGCGCGCGCGCCGACCACTTGGACGCGGTGTTCATCGGCAACATGTCGGCCGGCCAGTTCGTGGGGCAGGAGCACCTTGGGCCGCTGCTCGTCGACCACCTCGGGATGGCGGGCGTTGCCGCAGGGCGCGTGGAAAGCGCGTGCGCGTCGGGCGGCCTCGCGCTCCGGACGGCCTTCGTGGAGGTCGCGTCGGGGATGAGCGACCTCGTGATGGCCGCGGGCGTGGAGAAGATGACGGATTCGATAGACGTCACCGAGGTGCTGGCGACCGCGTCGGATCAGGAATTGGAGGCGTACCACGGGATAACGTTCCCCGGGTTGTACGCGATGATCGCGCGCGCCCACATGGAAAAGCACGGCACGACCGAGGAAGACCTCTCATGGGTGTCGGTCAAGAACCATCGGCACGGTGCGCTGAACCCCAAGGCGCAGTTTCCGGCCGAGGTCACGCTCGAGGACGTGATGCGTTCGTCGATGGTGGCCGACCCGCTGCGCCTGCTGCATTGCTCGCCGGTGAGCGATGGTGCGGCGGCCGTGCTGCTCTGCCCGCTGGACCAGGCAAAGAAATACACCGACCGGCCGGTCAGGATTCGGGCGAGCGGACTGGCGACCGGCTCTATGGCACTCGCCGATCGCAAGGACATCGCGTTTCTCGACTCCGTGCAGCTCTCCGCGCAACGCGCCTACAAGATGGCCGGCCTCACACCGGCCGACATGCACCTCGCCGAAGTGCACGACTGCTTTGCGATCGCCGAGATCTGCTGCATCGAAGCGCTGGGACTCGTCGCGTGCGGCAAGGGCAACGCGGCGGCGCGCACGGGAGAAACCGCGCTCGGGGGACGCATTCCCGTCAACACGAGTGGCGGCCTCAAGTCGAAGGGGCATCCCGTGGGTGCGACGGGCATCGCGCAGGCCATCGAGCTCTGCGAGCAGCTCCGGGGAGAAGCCGGAGCACGGCAGGTGAAGGGCGCGCGCATCGGGCTCGCGCAGAACATGGGTGGTTCGGGAGCCAGCTCGGTCGTCCACATCTTCGAGGGGATCTGATCATGCCCAGTCCGCGGTATTGGAGAGAGGTCCCCAGCCGCTTTCGCCTCGAGGCGGCGCGCTGCCACGCGTGCGACAAGGTGAGCTTCCCCGCGCGCAGAATCTGTCCGGCGTGCCGCGGGACGGAGTTCGAGAAGATCAAGCTGACGCGCGAAGGCAGGGTCGTCACGTCGACGGTGCTTTACGTCGCGCCCAACGAGTTCGCGATGGAGACGCCGTACGCGGTGGCGATCGTCGAGACGCCCGAAGGGGCGCGTTTGATGGCGCAGCTGGTCGATTGCGAGCCCGCCGATGTGAAACCCGGGTTGTCTGTCGCGCTCGAGTTCCGCCTGATCCGCCAGGAAGGACATGGCGGCATTCTCTGCTACGGGCACAAGGCCGTGCCGGCGGGTGTCTGATGCCGAAGATCCGGATAGAAGCCGAGATCAGCGAAGAGCACCTGCGCGCCTACGAGGACGAGGCGCGGCGCGAGGGTGTTTCCGTGGAGACGCTGGTCGAGAAGACGGTGAACGTCCTCCTGCGGGAGCTCGAGCAGGAGGAGAACGACGGCGATTGCCCGATGCTGCCTGCGTAGGCGAGTTCTCACGCGTTAGCTTATCCGGATGCTCTCCGCGTTCTCCGCCGCCGTCCTGGGCTTCTTGCTGGGACTGCGGCATGCCACCGATGCCGACCACGTGGTCGCGGTCACGACGATCGTGGCGCGCGAGCGCACGCTGCGGCGCGCCGCGTGGATCGGGGCGCTGTGGGGCATTGGCCACACGCTGACGGTGTTCGTGGTCGGTGGCGCCATTGTCGCCTTCCGGCTCGTCATTCCGCCGCGCCTCGGCCTCGCGCTCGAATTCGGCGTGGCGATCATGCTGATCCTGCTCGGGTTCACGAACCTGCGCGCTGAGGCGGGCGCCCACGGTCATCCGCATGCGCACGAGTTCGACCATCGCCGTCCGATCATGATCGGCACCGTGCACGGGCTTGCCGGATCTGCGGCCGTGGCCATCCTCGTGCTGGCGGCGATTCCGCAGACGCTGTGGGCCCTGGCCTACCTGCTCGTGTTCGGCGTGGGCACGATCGCCGGGATGATGCTGGTGACGGTGATCATCGCCGCGCCGGCGATGTACGCCAGCGAGCGCGTGGCGCGCCTGCACGGCGGCATCCGGCTGGCGGCCGGGGCGCTCAGCATCGTCTTCGGCCTGCTGCTCGCCCGCGGACTCATCGTCGACGATGGCCTGCTGTCAGCGCTTCCGCGCTGGAGCCCGAGGTAGCGCTCGAGCGCAGCTGCGCGCACTCGGCTACGCGCCGGGCCGCGGCCTGGGATCGTCCGTCGCCGTTGGCGACGATTCATGCTCGCCCGTCGGCACCCTGAAATTCCCCGTCCGTAGCCAGTGCGGGCGCGGCAGCGTGGTGCCCTTCCAGACGCTGAGCATGCGCACCCCGACCGCCACGATCACCGACACGACGACCGCCGATGGATTGTGCCGGTGCTCGAGCAGGATGAACGCGATCGAGCCGGCCAGCGCCGAGGTCGTGTAGAGGCTGCCGTGGCGGAAGACGACGGGGATCTCGTTGATGACGAGGTCGCGCATGATGCCGCCGCCCGTGCTGGTGATGACGCCCATCAGCACCGCGACGACGGCGGGCATGCTGGCCTCGAGCGCCAGCGCCACGCCGACGACGCTGAAGAAGCCAAGCCCCAGGGCGTCCACGAACTCGCCGCGCGCGACGAGCTGGCGCGCCCAGAGGTGCACCTTCCGGCTGTAGACGAACGGGATGCACAGCACGAAGATCACGAGCAGGTATTCCCATCGCGACACCCAGAAGAACGGGCGCCGGTCGAGGAGCACGTCGCGAATCGTGCCGCCTCCGAACGCGGTAACCGCCGCCAGGGCGAAGGTCCCGACGAAGTCGAGGTTCTTCTTGGACGCGGTGATCATCGCCGAGAGCGCGGCGAGGACGACGGCAATCACTTCGAAGATCAGGACGGGGGACACTTCAGCTCAGGTGCAGGGGAAGGGGCACAGTGGGGTGCAGGGGAAGAGGGCGCGGGGCCGTGCCCTTCGTCCCAACCTAACTCACTTCGCCCGCCGGGACATCGCCGACCCCTCCTGCTAGCTTTCCGGGCTGATGCCGCCCTCCGCACGGTCTCCCGGGAAGAAGCAGGCTGCGCGCCGCAAGACTGGGCGCACGGCGGCGCTTCCCTCTCCCGCTATATCGCAGGACTTCTCGCGCCGGCTGCGCGCGTGGTTCCGCAGGAACTCGCGCGAACTGCCGTGGCGCCGCACGCGCAACGCGTACCACGTCCTGGTCTCCGAACTGATGCTCCAGCAGACCCAGGTGTCGCGGGTGCTCGACTTCTACCCCGGGTTCATCGCCCGCTTTCCGGACCTCGATACGCTGGCCCAGGCGCGCCCGGCGCACGTGATGGAGCAGTGGCGCGGACTCGGCTACTATGCCCGGGCGCGCAACCTGCACGCGCTCTCGCGCCGCGTCGTGCGCGAGGGGCCCGGACCGGTGCACCGCGCCAGCCTCCCGGCGGAACCGGCGGCGCTGCGGCTGCTCCCCGGCGTGGGCGCCTACACGGCCGGCGCGGTGGCCAGCTTCGCGTACGAGAAGCGCGCCGCGCTGGTGGACACCAACGTGGCCCGCGTCCTGCAGCGCTTCTTCGCGCCCCGGCTTCACGCCAGGCGCGCCCGCGACCTCACCCGGTTGTGGGCGATCGCCGAGGCAATCCTGCCGCGCACGGGGGCGGCGGTGTGGACGCACAACCAGGCGCTGATGGAACTGGGGGCGCTGGTGTGCACGGCGCGGGTGGAGCGCTGCGCCGTGTGCCCGGTTCGGCGGGGATGCAAGTCAGCGGATGACTGAGGATTGGGACTGCGGATATCGATCGACGATTGCGATGGAGGATCACGATTGGCGATGGGGAAAGGGAATGGGGGCGGCCGCTTCAGC
>ERZ1292633.2498-Hain-H41-02um-R1-2498-length-18759-cov-6_pt1 | contig 18759 bp, 11 predicted proteins | sample MGYA00564406_ERZ1292633 | MGnify/ENA primary metagenome ERZ1292633 (study PRJEB36523, sample SAMEA6512639) | groundwater metagenome | collected 2019-01-08 | study: AquaDiva: Metagenomics assemblies of 32 groundwater samples
TCAACAGGCTGCCTTCGGCCACCGTCGTGTTGGTCGGGCTCGCCGTGAAGCTCGGGGCCACATTCACTTCCGTCACCACCACCGCAAAGCTGTTGGTCACACTCACCACCCCGTCGCTCACCACCGTCACCAGCGTGTTCGTCGCCGGCCCTTCGTTCTCGCCCGGTGTCCACGTGATCACCCCCGCAGCGCTGATCGTCGCGTCGCCCGAACCACCCAAGAGTTGATAGCTCAACAGTTGGGCGGGGAGATCGCTGTCCGTCGCGCTGTTCGTCACCGTCAACAGGCTGCCTTCGGCCACCGTCGTGTTGGTCGGGCTCGCCGTGAAGCTCGGCGGAGTATTATTTGCGGCATTGACGGTGATATGCACGATGGCCGCGCCCAAACTATTGGTGCCTTCCCGAGCCTCGTACGTGAAACTGTCAACGCCACTGAAACTAGCAGTTGGCGTGTAGGTGAAACTGCCGTTAGTGTTCAAGCTAAGACTACCGTTTGCAGGTGGCCCAACCACAAACGCGGTTAAAGGAACGCCGTTTATTCCGGTGTCATTTGTCAAAACTCCGGATGAAGTCACGACCAAAGGAATCTCCTCGGTCGTCAAATAATTATCATCGGCAACCAACGGTCGCACCACAACGTCGTCAGCATGGACCAAATAGGAGTTGGTGAGCGTGAAAAGATCCATGGAGATGCCGCCGTGCAGATAGGGATTCGTATAAACATCGAAGTCGCCGACGTTGGTGAGCCAAAGGCCATCAAAATAGACCGAAATCAGGTTCGTCTGAAACGCCAGTTTGAGCGTATGCCAGGTGTTGGTTATCACTGCTGCATCCAAATGGATGGTCGCAATGGCCTGAACGTTATTGGAAACATTGTAACCATAAGCGTTCCAGGCCTGAAATTTCACGATCCGAATGTTGTTGGGGCCGCGGTCTGATAATTCTGGATAGAGCCAGGCCGCATAACGATGTCCCGTCTGCGGATTAACCCGCCCGCCAATTCCTCCGCCATAACCATCGACGGGAAACCGAAATGAACCTTCCACGGCATAATCCGTCCAATCCTCGCCCGTGAAGACACTGCCGTAAGTGAAAAGACCATTGGTGCCGCCCTCCATCACATTGTTAGTGATGGTCCAATTGCCAGAGTGATTGGTCCAAGGCGTCAAAGCGGCGGGATTGGTGAGGCGGTTGAAATTGTCCAAGAATAAATTACCGCCGGATGTCAGTGTCAGCAGCACCGTCGCCACCGCCGTGGTGGACACGCCATCACTGGCCTGGTAGGCGAAAGAATCATAAACCGAAAGGCCGTTGGTCAGGGTGTAGGTAAAACTGCCGTCACCGGCCAGATTGAGGGTTCCATTGGTGGGTGAATTAACCAGCATGGCGGCGAGGCTGTTCGATTCGGGATCGGAATCGTTGTAAAGCACCCCGGGAGCATTGACCACCTGTGCTCCGCTGTTCCCCAAGGTGAAGCGGTCGTTTTGCGCGGCGGGAGGATAATTGATAGGCTCGGCAATGACATCGTCTACCGAAAGCACATAAGCCGTCGGGGTGAACGTGTACATGTCGAGGCTAATGCCGCCGTTCGTATAGTAGTTGGTTGGCGAATCGGCAAAGCTCATCTGAAGGTTGCCATCGAAGTAAACGCTGATGAGATTTGTGTCCAATACCATGGTCAAAGTGTGGAAGTTGGTCCCGATGCCCGGCACCGCTGGCAGAGTTACGGTCGAACCAAGTTGGCTGAAGCTGTCCCAATCAGTGAACTTGATCAATTTCAGCGCCCGACTGCCACCGGCCGAATTCTCCGGATAAATCCATGCGGCATAATGAGCGCCGTTGGCCGGATTGACGCGTGCCCCCAAACCGCCACCATACGCATTGGTGGCAAAGGCAAATTTGGCGTGGATGGTACAATTGGTGAGGCTGTTGGTGACATAGGCGTTCCCGTATGAATTCAAAGCATTGGTACCGCCCAGAAACACGCCGTTAGTGATGACCCAGTTGCCGACAAAAACCTGCCAGGGTGATACATCAGTAGAGTAGGTCTCTCGCGTAAAATCATCGGAAAAATTTTGCGCGCGAGAAACATTGATGCAAGCCAGCAGCAAACAAAGCATCGCGCCGAGCCGCGCGATGAGCGTGTCAACTGAAGATGGCTTCATAGATTTTTGCGCAGAACCACGACAAATGTTATGAGTTATCATCAGTTAAACCAGTTGCTGGCTAAAGTAACAGATACCTGCCTCAATCGCATTCCGCTGATTACGGAAGTGTCTCCGGCGGAATACGGAGTGGGTTTCATGTAATTCGTAAGCGCCTAACCAAGGAATCAAGATTGTAGTTCCAGTTGCCGGTAAAGGTGCGCGGGATCAGCGACCCTTTGACCGGGGCGATGTTTGCGCAACAAGATGTTTTTAATCCGCGCCAGATTCCACCGGATCATCGGCCAGCCGCCCGAGGTGATTTCAATGCACGGAGTGATGACTGGTAACGCATTCTTCCACTTGCGGCGGATCATCAGACAAGTTTTCCAGAACTGCCACGGTAACAGGCCGTAACCATTGGTGTTATGAATGCAAAAGGTTGGCAGGGCATAACACCGAAGGCCACGCCGCTGGGCCTCCAGGCAGATATCCGTGCCGTAGAGATGGTAACCAGGCAATTGTTCATCAAATGAAACCCCGGAAGATTTGCGAACCACCAGCAGCAGTTCATCCAAAGTCCGCACCTGCACCGGGGCATCCCCGGTTTGTCCCAACATCCGGCCCAAGCCAGTGCAATAAACATTGCCCGCGCGTTGCCCATTTTCTGTTACACCCCAAACGCCCGCAACCGCCCAGTGCGGGTCTTGCTGTTCCAATCGCCCGATTGCTTGCTCAAGCTGCCTGGCCCAGCCGGCGGGCAGGTAAACATCCTGATGAACGAAGATAAAAATATCCGTCCCACCTTGCGCGAGTGCGGAATTGTACGCCAGTGCCGCACTGGGGAATCCCTTCTGTTGCATCACAGGATCGGCATGACGAATATCTGGAGAACCCAGCAAGCAACTCCGTAACACGGATTCGTTGTTGGTGGCGGTGACAATCGTCCAATTCATCTCAGTAAAATGTATCAGGTGTGCGCCTGCAAATCGCAACCAATAGGTCAGTTGCCTTGAAACTCGTAAGCGCCCAAGTCGGGATTGCCCACGATCGGATTCAGCAAAATATCCTGCGTCTCTGCGGCGCTCACGCCAGTGTTGATCGCCGAACTTCCGGTCGTCAGATTAAATCCATCATCGGACGTGAACGGCAAACCATCCACCCCGAGCGGGTTGGCGACATTCAACCAAAGGAGGTTCGTGATGATACTGCCATCATCCTGCCGCACATTTGCTGATCCGGTCAGCTTCTTTAGATTGTTGACCGAAATGCTGCCGCCGTAGCCTTGCACTGAATCGGTGACATTATAGAACACATTGTTGTGTGCGGTCACCGAAGCAGCGCCTTGGTTGCCCGATCCAAAAGCAAATGCCCGGGCCGTATCGTAGAATAAATTATAGGCGATCCGGATGTTTCCCAGCGGGGTCGGGTTTTGGATCAAGAAAACGTCGCCTGCATTCACAAAAATATTCCCCCGGATCGTCAGGTCGTAACCCCCGCTCACATAGGGATTCATGACGTCTCGATGGATCTCATCCGTATGGATGTTGGTAAGAAACAGCGAGTGTTCGATCGTGAGTGATCCGCCCGAGCTGGTGAAATTCAACATGTCCTCGAAAACGCTTTTAACGAATTTACAGCGGGATACGATGGCGTGCGGTGCGGCGATGCCGACTGAATGTCCGAACCCGCCGGAAAAATCCCCCACTACCGAAGCGTTGCGTAATTCAAAATAGTCGGCCGCAGGATGGACATTCACAGATCCGCGCGCGGCATAGTTAGTGGCAGACACGACGTTGATGACGAACTTGTCGCGTAGTCCACCATCCAGAATTGTGTAGGGGCGTTGGATGCTGATCACGGCGCTGTTGATGGTGACCACGCCATCATGTCCTGCCTCCGAAGAACGGCGGATGGTGAGCGGACTGCCGGCGATGCCTCCTTTGGTTGCAGCGAAGGACGAATAGGTTTTCCCCGAAGTACCACCGGACAGATTGATCACATCACCTGGTTGAATTAATCCCCAATTAATCTGGGTTGTATCTGCCCAGGCCTTGGTCCAAGAAGTTCCGTTTCCTCCTGCGGCAACTCCTTGGCTCACATACCAAGTATTGCCAAACTGGATTTGAAAAGAAGTCGTGGCCAAGGTGTCGCCAAGTAATTCAATCAATACCCGATCATCCAGGGAAGTTTGCCAACCAAGAGTATTTGTGCAGGCAGCCTGATCGCCATCGGCGCGTCGAATAGAAACCTGCCCGACATTGGTTCCGACGGCAGTCAAATCAATTTGCCCATAACGTCCGGCGGCAATCCACAGAGTGTCGCCGATCCCGACCTTGCCCGTGCCTGAGCCCCATTGGATTTTGGTCACACTACTCCAGGCATTATTCCAATCTGCTCCATTGTCCGTGCCGGTGGCGTTGGCGCGAAGGAATAAATCTTCCGCCTTACCACACCATGAAAGGGAGATCAACATGACCGCCAAAATCCTGGTGACTACGCGATTTGCTTTGGAAACGAGCATGAATGAAACGCCCGGCGGGCATTGAGACTATCAGCAGGTTTGATTTGCAAAAACCTGCCTTAATCCATTCGCACCTTACTGGGGCTGGTGGGTGGATTCAAGGTGGAAATCCATAGCAGACTTCCTTCCGTTATCCAAGCAGGTGCTTCCGGCGGTTTCCTGCCTCAAGTCGCGAGTTATCAAACTCCGACAGCGCATCACAATTGATTCGGCTAACTCACGCAGTCCAGGCTTGTCAATTGGAACTAACCCGCAAATTAGTCGGAGGTGCGATCTGTTTCACGATGGTAATGGAGTTGATTTCCACACCGCTCTCCCGCCCGCGGATGATCAGTTGGTGAGTGCCAGCAGTGAGCGCGAAAGCTTTGGGGACAAATTCCGGCGCCGCATAAGTTCCTCCGCCCTGCCATGAAGCGGTCCGTGTTTCGAATCCGCTGGTTACCGGGATATGCCAGATCGCGTCGGGATCTTCCGGTTCGGCATCAATGTTCAAAAATAGCGAGTTTCGTGCTTCGCTCGGCGCATTGACGTTCATTAGCACAAGATAATCACCAGTGTTGGTGACCATGAATGAGTAGGTGGCTCGCCCGCTACCACTAAGTCCGGTTTCTGATGGTTGCGAGATCGCCCCGCCACTGCTCACAAAAGGTGCGGTGACCGTGCCGGACTCAGCCTCAAAATTCAAACCTGAGACTTGGGCGGCAGGATTTACAGTGATGACCACGTCATCAGAGACAGAAAGCGGCGCGACGGTAGCAGTCAATCGGAGGGTATAAGTGCCCGCAGTCGAGAAGGTCACTGTAGTCGTGGCGGCAGCAGGTGCGGAGAAGGACACTGCGGCGGGACCGTTAATCATCGTCCAAGCCAGCACCGGTGTCCCGTTCGTCGGATTAGTGACCGAAGCCGCAATCGTGGTGCTGGTGCTGGGCAAAGTGATGCTCTTGTCCGCCCCCGCGCTGACCGCCATCGCTTGGCCGCTACTCCCATACTCATAGGCGCCCAAATCCGGGTTTCCGATGCGGGCATTGCCCCGAATGTCAGACGCGACCCCGACACTTGATCCGGCGTTGATCGCCGAACTGGTGGAAGTGATATTGAACCCATCATCTGCGGTAAACGGAATTCCGTCCGCACCGAGCGGGCTGGTCGCGTTGATAAATCCTGGATTGGAAGTGCTGTTTTGGATGTTGTTGGCCTCAGTTGGAGAACCCGCAGGTGACGTGACTGTGATGCCAAGCCCGTTGCCATTCATAACGCTTCGAATGGTATTGTTGTACATAACGAACCGATTGACACCACTGTTGGAAGAACCAAATGCGATAAACCGGGCGGTGTTGTAACAGACGTTGTTGATGGCGATGACATCGTTCAGCGGTGTGGCACTACCGCTGTAACCGACTTGCAGCAAAAACTCATCACCCTGCGGTTGATCGCTGGCGTGACCTGGAGTGTTGAAAAGCATGCAACCAATGATGTAAAGATTCCAACCGCCGCTGCCGGTCCACGGATTTGCCACGTCACGATGCGAGGTATCATTGCGGTTCGGCTTGTTGTTGTCCTGGAATACCGTGTTGGTGATGGAAACGCTTCCGCCCGCACTCGAAGCAGCATAGACCCACTGATCCTCGTAGTTGGATTGATAAAACCAGCACCGCTCCAGAACAAACCCGGTTGAATTGTTGGCGCCGAAGGAATGGCCCGAGCCGGCACCGTAAGTGCCGTTAAAATAGCAGTAGCGAAACCACGGCCTTTGCCCGGTGGCTGCCACCGCTGAACCTGAAGGAATGTTGCCCGCAAAAGCATTGCCGCTGCAGGTAAACACGATGCCACATCGGTAAGCACTGCTGCCGCTGACTTGTTTATAGCCGCCGCCATCAAACTTGATGTAGCTACCGGAAATCGTGAAGGCGGTTGCGATCGTGACAATACCATCTCTTCCCGGTTCAGTGCTGCGCGCGATGGTGATGTAGTTGTTGGCCGTCCCACTGGCGGTGATGGTGGAAAACGCGCCGTAGCTTAAGCCGGATGTCCCGCCATCAAAGTAGATCGTATCGCCAGCCGCAATGCTTCCCCACTGAATGTTGCTGCTGTTCTTCCAAGCGGTAGCCCACGATTGACCGTTGCCCGAGGAAGCAACCGTCGAAGAGACATACCAAGTCGCGGCTTGCAGTGCTGTTGCACTCATCAACAACCCGGCGCAAAGCAATAATCTCATGCTTTGAGAAAACAATTTCGATTGACCATGCATGGGTTGATTAAACAACGGCACACCCCTGCGCAATAATTTTGACAGCGGTGAAAGTTCAACCAACGCTTTGATGATACTCATAGAATTCCTTTACAACTTACAGCTTACCGCGAGCTCCCTGTGAAAGTGGCGATTCCTCCCTTAAGAAACGCATAACGACACAGCTTAAGCCACTTCTTATGCGAAAAGCAGCGCGTATGCCATCGGGCAAATTTGACTCTCCGCATACCGGCAGCCATGGATGCAAACCACTTGGCCTTAAGGCTCTTACAAACTGAAACAAACCTTGGCTGCCTCTTGGGGCGGCAACGCCCATCTGATTGCCGTACGATTCAACGACGCCCAACGCTCAATTTCCGTACGAACCCGCCCATCATGATTTCTTCCACAAAACCCAGACATTGTGCGTCAACAACTCATCCAAGCTGTAATCCGCCAGTTCTCCCTGGGCCTTCAGTTGCCGCGCATCTTCCTCATCGCCCGGTCGCTTGCTGGGGTTCAAAATGATTTGCGCCCCAGGCATGTGCTGCGCGAAAAGCTCCTTCCATTGTCCCAATCGCAATTTGTTCAAGTAAGCATTGGGCTTGAGTTCGTGCACATGTTGCGGACGCAGATGCCGCCACAACCCTACTTCAACTCGTCGTTCCGTAAACACCCGCGGATCGAGCGATCCAGTTTCGCTTGAATGTAGATGGAACGAAACATAGGCCACCCCGCCAGGCCGAAGAATGCGCTTGATCTCATTGATTGCCAAAGCAGGCGATGGCAGATGGTGAAAGACCGAGTGGCAGTGGACAAAATCAAACGCCGCGTCACCAAAATCCATCTTGCAAGCATCCATCTGCAAGACCTGGCGCTTTGGCAACACAGGAACATCCAACTGCTTTTTTAATTCCGCCACATAACGGCGATCAATACCCAAAGTTTTCCGCACGACAGTTTTCGCCGTGCGCCGCCAGCCATTTCGCCGGAACATTTCAAGATACGGCAACGGATTCAACCCTTGAGCGATTACATCGAAATCAATTCCGGTCACGCGATTGTATTTGCCGAAATAGTGCAATTGCATCAGGAATTGTCCCGCGCCGATGTCGAGCACGTCGCGATCACGCATCACGAACGTACAGTTCTTCTCGATGGCCTGCTCCAACGTGCGTAAATGCGCTAGCACCGATGCTACCTGACCGGGGATCTGGCGCGTTTGGCTTTGATAAAGATTAACAGCCTCCCGGAACAGCCCGCTGACATTGGTTTTTTCTGATGTGTATGATCCCACAGCTTTGTTCGATTCTACGAGTTTGTTTTCAGACTTTTCGTTGGTCCACAGCCGAACCTCATCGCACCAATGCCACCAAACGATCTCTGGCCTCGGTCGCCAATCGTCTGACGAAGGGACGGAATATCCGCCGATTGGAAATCTCATCCAATTTTACCGAGGGCTGCACCGGCACCTCTAACAGAAGCTCCTCATCTGTTGCACCAGATAAATTCACAATCGTTCCAGCCTCAATGGAGCGAGCCGCCGCCCCCGCCGAAGTGACGCGCCACGTTTGCCAACCAACTTGACCCCCGTGATCCACGATGAGCGATTTGGTGCCGTTTGGAATTTTCACTCGCACCCGCGATCCCAGCGGTTGCAATCTGAAAACGTCATCCTCCATTCGCCAGCGGTAATTGATCTCCGCCAACTCAGCTGTATCCAACCATGCGACCGTTCCAAGCGAATTGATGAAACCCGCCAGACCATCGAGCAATTCCAGCCCGGCTTTCAGATCGCCGTGGTGACCAACCAGAATGATTGGCTGGCGCAAATAAGCTGCGAGCAGAATGGTATTATGCGCATTGCTGGCAAGCCGCCAGCGCGGCATCACCGCGCAGCCTTTGATGATTTCCGCCGGCCGATAGCCCAAAGACTTTACCCACGGGCGGGAGCGGTTGTGCGCGCGAAGCGAACCATGTGAAATGGTCGCCCCCACAAAACCACATTTCGGTAATTCGGCCAGCATCTCCTCGGAACATGCCCCATGCGGCGCGGCCATGGCCCGGGAAACTCCGACTTTTGCCGCCGCCTCCAACTGCTCAATCCGTTGCAACGCCTGACGCAACAGAAACACCCGATCCTCGGGCGTGTAGTTTTGTAATAATTCCTGGTGCACATGATTGTTGCCATGCACCAGCAAAGACAGGCGGCGCGGATTTTCGCGAAAGATTTTTGCCGTTGGCTGATGCGTGAACCAATTGTCCAATGGCACCGTGGCGAACGAGACGTGATAATTTGCTTTCTCGGCGCGGGCCGCGATCTCCCGATAATCTACATACCCATAGGACGGCCAATGTAGATTTGGGTCGTCAAACATGAACTGCGCCCGCAGCGGCAGTCCTTGATACTCGTTCTCTCCGCAAAGCTGCCGCAACCAATGCACCAGCGGCAACAACTCGAGGAAGCGCTCGCCATTGAACAGATTCTGGAAATTGCCGCCTTCCGGAATCTGCGGCAACGGCAGACCGGTCCGATAATGCCTCACGCTGCCAGTTTTTCGGAGCGACCAGATTACCTGTCCCTCAATGCTGGCAAGCGCTGTTTCTCCCGCCGCTAGTTTCAGCGCAACAAATCCCGCCGCCACCTTGCTGGGCAAAGCCCGACCCCGGAATGGAAACGGCACTTCAGCATCATCCGAAAAAACAATTTTCGCTTCGATCAACGAAGCCTCATTCCCAGCGGCGGTAGCCCGAGGCATTTCAACGGTTGGAACCCCCGCCCCACCGCCCTGCTCGCCCGTCAGTAAAATTCCTCCCAGCGGCTGACTCCCCGCCATCACCCCACTGGCAAACTTTACCGGAAACAGTTCTTCCAGAATCTGAAACAGTTCTGGTGATGCCTTCCGAATGTTTTCGGACTGAAGAATGACTGAAAGATTCGCGCTCATTTTGCCGAAACTCCGACTCCGGTTACCAGCCAACGGAAGCAGTAAAAGTTTTCTTTCAACCGGCGGATGTTCTCTGGCTTGTTGCCAACTCCAGCCACCGTCAACAATGCCAGCGGGGGCACCCGGATCGCGTTGTGAACCACACAGAGTAAATAATAAAGCAGCTTGCCCATGATACCGTAGTGCTTCTTCCAATAAGTCAGATTCGCCCGGATCATCTCGATGCTATAGCGCACTGGCGCATTGGAGGAACTACCACCGCCGAAATGCGTGGCCGTGGCTTCGGGAAAGAAAACCACCTTCCAGTTGGCGTCGCGAAATCGTTTGCACCAGTCCACATCCTCCGCGTAAAAGAAGAACCGCTCGTCCAGCACGCCGACTTTGTTTACCGCTTCAGTCCGCGCGAGCCAGAAGCAGCCGCTGAGCACTTCCACCTCGGCTTCGTTCTCCTGCTTCCAATGCCGCATCTCCCGTCCGGAAAAAAGCGACGACCGCGAAAGTGCGTAATCCAGCCCCAACGTCTGGCAGATGATATTCCAAACACTTGGCAACAATCGGCATGACCGCTGTAGCCGACCATCCCCGCCAAAAATCTTTGGCCCGACCAACCCAACCTCCGGGCGTTGCTCCAGATACGTGATCAGCTTTTGAAAACAATCGGGATGCACCACCACATCGGAATTGACCAAGGCCAGACAACTGCCCCGGGCCTTTTGGATTCCCAGATTGTTGGCGCGCGAGAATCCTAGGTTTTTGTCCGAGCGAATCAACACCACCTCGGGAAAGTCCTGCGCCACCATATCCGGCGAGCCATCAGTCGAAGCATTATCCACCACGATGACATCGCGCACGACCGTTCCGCCGGTCACGCGAATGGATTCCAAGCATTGCCGCAGATAATTGCGGGCATTCCAACTGACGATGATGATGGAAATATCAAGCATGAGGAGCTGCAGCTGCGGTTGGGTTGATCGGCGGCACCGCTTCCACCATTGACGACTGGCGACGGAGGGCCGCCGCTTTTACGGCGTAAACTGACCCGATCAGAGCGAAGGACAAATATAAAAATACGATCGATTGATCAAAATAGCTGACCGACAAGAATGACACGACATGGCCAAACAGAATCGCTCCCAACATCCAGATGTGAAATCGCTGCTCCTTGGATTCATTCCGGGCGAGAACGAGCGCTTTCCCGACACTTGAAAAAGCTGCGGCGATCACGAAGATGAAGACGAACATCAGCGGCAGACCGCCCCAGACGCCCATCTTCAAATAGTGATTGGTGATATCCGTATGATCTTGCGACCAATACACCCCGGTCGGCATCCAGTGCCGGGTATAATCAGTGCCGGCCAGCCACCACTCATTGATGTTTCTCACCGCGGCATCAATCAATGCCGCCCGATGCCAGCCGGTGCTTTTACCGGTCAGGTCAATCCGGGCAAGAAGGAAATACACCGGATCCTTCATGATGAAATTCAGCACCACCAACATCGCGACAAATCCCCAGAGCATCAGCCTGAGTTTGGTGCGGATTCGCCAGACGAACAGCGCAAAGGCGATGGCTGCCGCTGCCAGGATGGGGCCGCTCGAGGCGCTGGTCAGCACCATCAATCCCGTCACCGCCAGCCCCAGCAGCGCCAGTTTCCGGGAGTCCTTCCAGAGCAAAATCACCAGCGGCATACATACGGCCCCGACCGTGCCCGCCAAAATGGAGTGTGCAAAAGGTCCTTGCGCCCGGATCTTGCCACCCCGCACCGTCGCCATCTCCGATATGTAACCGAACATCGCAAACGCATTTCTTCCGGTGAGCTTCTCATTGATCATTTCCACTGCCAGCGGAACGAGGATGATCATCAGAGCTTTTGAAATTCGGACGACATCTTCCATCCCTTGGATGAAGATTCGCATCAAAAAATACAACCCGAGGCAATCGTAAGACAGCCCCAGCATGGAAATCAAATTTGACCCGGGATTTTTATGAAACAGACTCGTGATCGCCGCGCACACCGCCCACCAGATCATCGTCCGATCCAAAGTGTGAAAGCCGCCCGCGACTCGTTCGCCCCGCATCTTGACCCGGATAAATCCGACCACCACCAACAACCGGATCACCGTAAACGAAGCTGGACCGATTTGGATCGCCTGCCCGACCGTCATGTAGGCCGTGCCGATCAACAACGGCACCATGGCCCAGCGCCGGGGTAACGTCAGCAACAGATAGCCGCATATCGCTGTAAAAATAAATCCAGTAACACTCATCGTGCCGGCCAAATTATGACAATGAATCCGCGCTTCGTCACTCTATCAACGAAGCACGGGTTTCTGGTCCCAAAGACTGGGGCGTCCCATCAGTCGGCGCATCTGCTGTTGGCGAAAATAGCGGATCAAAGCCCGATCATCCACCTGGGCGATGCCGCGAAAGTAACCACTTAAGAATCCCCACCAAAGTCCGACTGCTCCAAGCAACACCGGCGGATGAATGCTTCGTTTCAAACATTTCACCGCCATAAACAGCGGATGATAACCGGCGATGTAATTCGCCAGACCATTCTTCTTCCAGTTGCTCCACGTCCCATAAGCACCGCCGGCGGGACGATGATGCTCCAACGTGATGTCGGGGAAAGTTGCGGTCAACCAGCCCAGCATGTTTGCCTTCACTTCATCCAACGTGTCCCAACCCGGCTGCCGCAATAATCCCCCAATCTGCTGCCAACATTCCTTGCGATAGATCTTGGTCGCCCCGCGCACATGAAATACCGGGTCAATCTTTGATTCTGGCTCCAAACCTTCCGCAACACGCTTGCAAACCGTGCCCCCACCAATGCCCAGCCGTTCATTGGCCGCAAAGCGAGCGAAGCATTTTTCAAAATAGTCTTTCGCCAGCGTCACATCCCCATCCAATTTCACGAGATAGTCCCACGGCTCCCCGCCGACAGCGGCATAACCATCATAAAATGCCTCAATCACCCCCGTGCCTGCCTGCCGAAAGCCGCGATCCGCGCGCTTCACCAACTTGATCCAAGGATATTTTTGCGCCGCTTCTTCAGCAATCTTCCGGGTGCCATCCGTCGAACCATCATCCACAATCACCCACTGCGCTGGCGGGATGGTCTGATTCGCCAACGACTCCAAAGTACGCGGAAGAAATTTCTCCTCGTTCCGCACCGGACTGACGATCACGTAGGTTGGCTGGTTCATTTCAGGAAAACTATATGAGGCAATGAGATTCAGTTCTCTGCCGCAAAGGTTCGGACTTCATCAAGACAATCTCCGAACGTCGCAAAACCAAAACGATCCTTACGCTGGCTGACGAAGGCGAGGAAGGGGCGCAGGCTTTCTTCGTTCGCTCGCGTGAACTGTTTTGAATGACCAATCAGGACGAATGGCAACGCCCGGCTCTTTTGGGCTGGCATCTTCTTTTCCGCCCGCTCTAACGCCCGGATCAACTGGCTACCGGTGCATTGATTGAAATCAGCCTTCCACGCATGGCGGTCCGTCAGGAGCGCCAGTTTGCGCCGTAAACCGGAAGAACGCTTCTCCCCCTGCCCCGGCGCACTGGGTGCTGGTGATAGATTTTGAATCCGATGGGCCCGCGTCATCTTGGCCCGGTATAGCCGGTTCATACTGAAAAAGGCACCGATCCAACGTCGCTCGCAATAGATGGGGATTTCTACCAGACTTCCATTCGGGTTGCGGCGGCAAATATCTTCTTCGTCCGCACGCCACGGCAGCAAATCACTATGCGCATTTGAGTAATCAAAGCTGACGATTCCTTCGCGCTTCCCGTGTTTGAAGACTGAAGTGTCCACGGTGATGCCGTTGGCGAGCAATGCCCGCACGACGTTGCGCGAAGGACTCACCGACCAATTGGCCGCCCGAAACACATTGCACACATACTTCGGGTTCACCGGTTGCAGCAAATCTTCAAGGTAACTTTTACCTGCGCGAACGATCTCGATCAACCGTTCCAGTCGCAGACCGGCAAAATTATACTCGGACCAATCCTGCACCCAACGCCCGGCTTCATGTTTCGCGTTGAAGTAGGAGGCATGTAGATGAAGTTGCGCATCGTGACCGCGGCGCACTGCATCACTCAACTGCCGCGCGATCGCATCATAGTGATAATCGTCGCGACCGGTTGTCTCTTTATATTCCTTGAACTTCAGAATCTCCGCCACGTCCGCCATGATCGTGAGCTTGGCCCCGTATTGCTCGAACAAATCCAACATCCGATTGGTCGGCTCCACCATCAATTCATGCGGACAACCATCCCCGTTGCCGTGGATTTCGTAATCGAGCGTGAAAATCGGTTTTAACATGACGGACTAAACTTGGCGCAACCGAAGGTCACTTGAAAGCCACGAGCGCATCTATGATCCGCTCCGCTGCTTTCCCATCCCACAGTGGCGGAATCTTTGACGACTGCGCCTCCTGCTTCAAAACGGCATCAATGTCGGCATCCAGTGTTTTGACCGTCGTCAACTTGTTGCTGCCATGCGTTATCGTGACCGGACGTTCTGTGTTAGGCCGAAGCGTGAGGCATGGGGTTTTGAAGTAAGTGCTCTCCTCCTGCAATCCGCCGGAGTCGGTCAGAACAAAGCGCGCGGACTCGGTCAAATAAAGTGAGTCGTGATAGCCGATGGGATCAAGGATGCGCAGCCCTTTCTCGTCTTCGAGCGAAATCCCAAATTGCCCGCACATCTTGCGCGTCCGCGGGTGCATCGGAAACACCACCGGCCAGTCGCCCGCAATGCGCTTCAGCGCTCCCATGATCGTGGTCAGACTCGCCTGGTTATCTACGTTCGACGGGCGATGCAACGTCACATAGACAAAGCCCTTTTTCTTGATGCCTAGTTTTCCCGGCAACTTGCTGGCGCGCGATTTATCCAGATTGGCGACGAGTGCATCAATCATCACGTTACCGACCAGTTTGATCTTGGATTCCGGCACCCCCTCGCGTTTCAAATTTTCATCACCATCCGCTGAAGGCGTCAGCAATAGATCGGCGAGCGCATCGGTGACGAGCCGATTCACTTCTTCCGGCATGTTGCGATCAAAGCTACGCAACCCTGCCTCCACATGCGCGACCTTGATTCCCAGCTTGGAGCAAACGAGCGTGCATGCCATCGTCGAATTCACATCACCAACGACGAGCACCCAATCAGGTTTTTCCTGTTCACAAATCGGCTCAAACTTCGTCATCACGTTCGCGGTTTGCACGGCGTGCGAACCAGAACCGACCTCCAGGTTGATGTCCGGCGCGGGAATTCCGAGTTCGGTGAAGAAGATGTCCGACATCTTTTCATCATAATGCTGCCCGGTGTGAACCAGCTTGTAGCTCACACTGACGCCATTGCGAGCAGGCTCAGCAGCACGAGTCCGGATGCACTTGATGATGGGCGCCACTTTCATGAAGTTGGGCCGCGCTCCGGCAATAATGATGACTTTGATTTCTCTGCTCATGGTTCTGTCTGGGTTTACACCGACGGACTAAATCACTTTTGGCACTCTTGCTTAAGAATGGCCTCAACGTGTTCAATGATTCCACCTAAAGCTTTGCGGGGCGCACCGTTCGTTTGTGTTTGGGATTTCTCCCGACGTTGCAATACGATCTTGTTGCGAACGTCTTCAATCTTCTCAATCAAGATCATCCGGCCATCTTTCTGGAGTTGGCGATCCAAGACGCCGATCTTTCCGCGAAAGATGCTGTAAACCGGCACGCCCAACGCCGCCGCCTCGCGATTCATCGTTCCACCGCCACTGACAACGAGATCCGAATGCCACAGTAGATTGAGTCCGTCCACTGCTTCTTTGGGAACGATCACTTTTGCGTCGTTGAACCATTGCGGAAAATCTTTTCGGATCTGCGCCTCCTGATTCTTGTTTCGGGGCAACAACACCGCTTTGGTGTCAGGTGTGGCTACGAGCCGTTGCATGAATTCAACAAAGAAAGTCTCGCTCTCGGGATTGTGATAATGCGCTTCGTTCGCGGGCGGTCGCACCGTCACAATGATTTTGCCAGCATCGAGACCAAGCTGCTTTCCAAGTGCTGGATCGGGTTTGAAATCCGGCGCGTAAACATCTTCCTTGATGCCATCGTAAGTTTTGACGCGTTCAGGATGCTTGCACTGCAAATCGGCTTCGAGCAACACGCGCGGCACGATCTCCCAGCGCGGCTGCAACAACCAGGGCGTTTCGGCGAATTCGTAATCCATCACCATCACCGTCGGAATCCGCAGCAGATTGGAAAGCAGAATTTGCGAACGCGAACCATGTGAGAGCGCAAGGTCTGGCCGGTGGCGCAATACGGTGGGCAGTAATTGCAGACTGCGCCAACCAAGCCCCCACACTTTCATGAAGCGATTCTTACCATAATGATGGCCGACCTTGACCGGCGTCAGCCCCATCTTGGCAGCAAGTTCACAGACTTGAAACGCATCGCGGGCCGTCAGCACCACCGAATGGCCGCGTTTTTCCAACTCCCGGATGATGGGCTTAAAGAACGGAACGTGGGGCGTGTTGTCCAAATCAATCCAGATTTTCATCAAAAGGAGACAGTTTCTGAGTTATGACCAGCGTTGCGCAGACTTCGTCCCCGTCAGTTCGCACGTTTGGCGCGAACCTCTGACCGAAGTTAAGATGGCTTTACACATGGTTAAAATCCGATGCTGAGCTGGCTCACATCGTAAAAACTCGAACGCAATCACAAGGTTGTCAGCAACATAGATGCCGCCAAGAAGCGAAACTTCAATCGTGAGCCAGCCAGCTTGGAACGGGATTGTGATACTTATTCAGAATCGCTAGGACGTTGGCGCGCGATTCCCGCATCAATTCAGATGCGTTGCGAGCGGTATGGTCCTTGGTTTTTTCCGATTCGATCACGAATAGTACCAGGTCCATATGTCCTGACATTCGAGGCGTTACGCTGGCTGGACTGATGGCCGTCATATCAAATACGACATAGTCGTATGCATCGGCTTTGAGCTTTGGTTTCAAGTCGTGAAAATCAGGTGGCAACATTCCCGCCAGACGATCTTTCTTGGATTGATTGCCGACGGCTTTCGTCATCGAAAGATTTTTGCTGGTTGATTCTACTTCGGAATCTGTTTCAAGGGATTCCGATGGGCCGTAACCTGGTTTCCCTTTGTAAAAGGAATGGGTCGTTCCCTCGCCCGTGTTCATATCAATAAGCAAAACACTGCCATTGCCCGTCCGCGACAAAGCCGCCGCTAGGCCGCTCGCCAAAGTCGTCACCCCCGCACCATCCATGCAAGCGGTGACGGCCACCAACTTGGGGTTATGTTCCAAATTCCGCACTTCGAAGTGAGTGATGACTCGCTCGCGCAATCCTTCGATGTGTGTCTGCAGTTGATTATCCGGACTCCACGGGGCGACCGCATTCGAGTTCTGGCCCGTTGGCGAAGTTTTTTCCGGCCGCATGACCTTCAGATTTCCGTTCCGGCGCCCCCAAGAAAACAATGATGAAGCTTTCCGGTTTGCATCCGGGATGGTCAGCACTACCGGTAATCGCAGACTGCGAATGATTTGAGAGGGGCGACGAATCGAACGGTCTAACATCAAATCTATCAAAAATGCGATACCCAACCCAAGTCCGACGCAGCCACCGAAGGCCGCGCCCGTCAATTTCATCAATTTTTTCTTATCCAACTTCGGCGGCGTTGGTTTTTGCAATTCCCTCATTTGGGCCACTCCACCCGAACTGTTTGAATCAACATTCGCTTTTTCAACGCTCGTTGTGAAATACTCGTAGTCTTTCTTCGCGGCATCGCGGCGTCGCTCCAGTTCGGTAAGTTTCGGCTCTAATTCCATGAGTCGGAATGCTTCATCTCTAAGCCCGGTCAACACTGCCTCGTCGGCCTCAATGGTTCGCGTAAGCTTGTTGATGCTGGCCCATTCTGACTCCAGATCAAATCTGACGTTGTTGGTGGCATCACCTCCCGACCTTGTCCCCGCACTGATGTAATTGGTCAGTGCTGGATACTCCTTTTCCAGCGATAGCTTTTGCCGAAGATTTTCATCCATCTTGACCTCCAGCTTAACCACCGAGGGATGGTTGGTGGTGAGGTCATCCAACAATAAGATGCGTTTTCGTTTTTTGATCTCTTCAATCTGATCCAAAATATCCGAGTAAGTGCTGATCTGGTTGGGTGGGATGGCATCGGCTTGGTGGTTTGTCACTTTGCTAAACCCACCCAGTTTGGCGCGGGCGCGGGCCAGGTCCGATTGGGCCTTGAGCACCTGGGTTTGCAGATCGGCAAACTCCTTTGAAACCGCGCTCATCCGTTCCCGTAAATCCGGCACACCAGCATTGGTCTTCAACGTTGTCAGTTCCTTCTCAATACCTTCGAGTTTTTTGCGTGCATCCTCCCGGCGTTCCACAAAATAATCGTCACCGCCCGTGCCGCGTTGCAATACCAGATGTCGATGCATGTACACCTTTACAATCGCTGCCATCACTGGTTGCACTAATTCAGGATCTCGGTGTGAAAATGTTATCGTGAGCGACATCGTTCGAGGTGGAGTGACATAGATTCCAGAGGCAATTACACCTGCTGCCGCCCGTTCATGGCTTCCACCGCCATAACGAGCCAGAATCCTTTCCGCACCGATCTCTTTCACAACTTCCACAGCAGTGTCAAAGCTCCTCAGTAAGTCCACTTGAACCTGCATTACGGCGTCGGCACCTGCAGCGGTTCGAATGATGGGGTTATTTGGGTCTGAAGGATTGACAACTGGTGAATCGACGACATAAGGCACGTAGATTTGCGCGGTGGATTCATAGTTCGGGGGTTTGACGAAGCGAACCACGGCCACCGCCACCAGGCCAAGGATGAGCGAACCGAGAATGAGGTACTTGTGCCGGAACAGCGTGAACAAGATATCGCCAACC
>ERZ1292633.2500-Hain-H41-02um-R1-2500-length-18744-cov-6_pt1 | contig 18744 bp, 6 predicted proteins | sample MGYA00564406_ERZ1292633 | MGnify/ENA primary metagenome ERZ1292633 (study PRJEB36523, sample SAMEA6512639) | groundwater metagenome | collected 2019-01-08 | study: AquaDiva: Metagenomics assemblies of 32 groundwater samples
TCGGCCTTCACGTCGGATTTCAGCGGCGGCGGTTGCTCGACGCGTTTTCCAAGGCCGTCGCGAGCGGGAACATGAAGTCGGCCGCGCAGTTCTCGGGCGGAAGCGGTGGATTTGCGCTGACCGGCCTCGGTGGCTCCTCGTCGCATGACCCTTCCGCGATGACGTTGCGAGCCGAGGAGGGTATCTCCCCTCAGATGCTGGAAACGGCGAATGCGGATGCTCTGCGGGGCTGGCGCAAGGGCCCGCTGCTGGGAAGGGGCAGTTTCGCGGCCGTGTACGTCGGGCTGCTCCCCGATGGCCTCTTCCAGGCCGTGAAGGTGGTAGAGATCGTGGGGGCAACGGGCGGCGGTGGCGGGCTGCTAGGAGACGGAGGGGGGGCGCAAACCGGGCAACCCTTGCACTTCAAGCCACATGAGCTCATCGCGGTGTCGCGCGAAATCGCGATGATGCGCCGCCTGTCGCATGCCAACGTTTGCTCATTCAACGGCTGCTGCTACGATCCGAACGAACGATCGCTATGTCTCTTCATGGAGCTGCTAGGCGGGGGCACGGTGTCCTCCGTGGTCAAGCGGTTCAAGCCGCTGCCGAGGTACGTGATCCAACAGTGGACGCGGCAGATCGTGAGCGGGCTGCAGTACTTGCACTCGCTGAACGTCGTGCATCGCGACATCAAGGGCGACAACGTCTTAATCGACACCAGTCAGAGCACGCCGCGGCATGCGGTCGTGAAGCTCGCCGACTTTGGTGCCGCGAAGCGCCTGAGCGATGCGGTGGGACAGAGCCGAACCGTTGTCGGCACCCCCTACTGGATGGCGCCCGAGGTCGTGACGGGCACGACGGGCTACGACTTTAAGGCAGACATTTGGTCGCTCGGTTGCACGGTCGCCGAAATGGTCACCGGCAAAGCGCCTTGGCCGCCGAAGTCGAATGTGGGCGCCGCGGTGCTGATGATTAGTCAAGCTACGTCGGGGCCTACCGACTTGCCCAGCGTCGAGGAAGCTGGTCCGGCGGCCCTCGACTTCATCCGGCAGTGCTGTCAGTACGACCCGAGCGCGCGGCCGACCGCCGAGCAACTGCTGCAGCATCCGTGGCTCACGGACATGTCTCTCGAGCCTAGTGTCCGGGTGGGCGTTTCTTAGCCCGACCCCCTCACTCGCGTCTCGATCGATGCGCTTCGGAGCTCCGTGTTTACTGTCGCTTTTCCAGAAACCAACTTTATTTACCAATGTTGAATTGTTTCGGGACGAGACGTGTTCAAATCTTTCGCGCGTCACCGACCCGCGGCGTCAATCGGTCTCTCTTCTCGTTCTCCTTTTTTTTTGAAAATGGCGCCAGTCGATTTGCACGTCGCGGTTCATCAAAACCCGGCGGGCGCCACTGGTACGGTCATCTTCATTTGCGGGTGGCCAGACCTTCCCGAAAACGTCTTCAAGAACCAATTCGGTTTGTTCCCGACGCATAAGATCGTGTTGATGGCGCTGCCGTACTACCACCAAGGTGAGATGTCGCGCCCCGGGTGGTCCTTTGGTGAGGCAAGCATGCGGGAACTGGGCGATGCCCTGAAGCGGGCCGTCGACCGCGTGAATGGCCCGACGACGCTCCCCGCGGACCGTGCGGTACTCATCGCCCACGACTGGGGGGCGTTTCTGGCCTGGGACCTCGTCATGCGGTATCCCGGCACGGTGAGCAAATACATCGCGCTTGACGTCACGCCGTTTTTAACCCGTACGTTGAAAGCGGCTATTCTCATTCTGGCCTACCAGTACACCCTGATATTTGCCTATCTGCTGCCGACGTTCCTGGGCAACCTGGTCACCCGATTTGTGGCCCGGGTGTTCAAGGCGCCAGGCGCGCCGGCGACCATTCACGCCGACATGAACTTCGTGTACGGCCGCCTGCATTACTCCATGATCGTCGACAAGACCCAGCGTTTGCCGCCTCCTCCGAAGGGCTGGGTGCCCACCGTGCCTGTGTTGTACATGTACGGCACGAGGAAGCCCTTCCTTTTCCACAATCAAACCGTGCTGAAGACGTTGGAGAACAATGGCGGCAAGTGGGCAGCGTTCGATGGCGGGCACTGGTTCTTCACCACGTCGCGACACGTCGAGGCGGTGAACCGCGAGATACGTGGCTTCTTGGCCCCCGCGAAACTGTGAAACTCCGCGTTGAGTAAATTTTTTTTGCAACAACAATCGCTATAGCTCTGAGGGGACGTTTCTGCAGCTGACAACATGCGACCGAATCATGAAAAATTTGAACAAACATATCCGCAATCGCGCGAACCGAACGCGGAAGTCAAAGGCATCTCTCTCGGCCACGGCACAGCTGCGCGTTTTGGCGTGGTTTATTTTTTTAAAGCAGAGACCGTAAGTGCCTCCTCTTCTCTCTTCTCCCGGCTTTCTCATGTCGTTGCCCTCGGCACGGATACGTCGCGTCGGAACGCCCCAAAGAGCAGTGGCGGTGAGGAGTGCACCGGACGATCGAACCCGCGAATCGATATTGAGCGGCGTGCCGGTGGGAAAGGGAGCGGTGATCGGTCCGCACGTCGTGACCATGGGTGGCCGCCGCATCCCTGCGTCCCTTTTCGACACGCTGGTGAACGAGGTTGCGAGAATCGTCGCCTACAAGGACGGTGGCCCCTCCCCCAAGCGTGAGAGCGTCACGACTTACTCGCCGTCCCCGTTCCGCCGTGTGGTGACGTCGGGTCCAACTGTCGTGGCCGTCCGCCCCACGGCAGAGGCCGCGCGAGCCGAGGCATCACGGTTGGAATTGCTAGTCAGACTGAGCGGCGTGCTCGTCAGTCGCCTGCGAGCGTGGGCGCGAAGGGCCCGCCAGGCGTGTGGCGTCCGCCGTGACGAGCGAAAAGCGCTGTCGCACTGGACGCTGCACAACCGTGCGCGGCTCACGATGATGCAGGGCACGTTCCAGCGGTGGCACCTTCGGTACGTGGCTCAGAGGGTGTTCCCGGAGCAACGGCTGCTGCGGCGCATGTTCGATCGTTGGTGGCTTCGCAATCACCGTGGCCGCATCCACCAGCGTCGCTGGCATGAGGCGCTGGAAACATGGTCGCGGCGCGCCACCCTGCGGAGCGTTTTCGCGCCGTGGAAAAGTTACGTCTTCGAAACTGACCGGATGACCAAACTGCGCGCGAACCTCGCGTTTCCGGACCCCCCGGTCGACCACGGTGAGCCCGCGGACGCGCCCTCCGTCAACCGTGCCTCCTCCTCATGGGGCTCCCAGTCAGCAGGTGGCAGTAGTGGGGTGGCTGTCCCCACGCGCTTGACGGAATTCCTCGCCTCGGCCCTTCCCGACGAGTCGGTGGGGCTCGGCCATCGCCCCGCCACGCCCAACGCTGCGTCGTCAGTGGCGAGCCTCCGGCAGGGGGGCTCCCGCCGCAGTCCTCCAGGGGCAACGGATCACGGCGCGATGAACGCGTCTCGATGTCACGTCGACGAGAAAGCCGCGGGGAGCACGCGAAGCCGACGCATGTCTACCGTCTCTTTCCAGCCGTACCGTCGACCTTCACAACTACCTTTCAACACCGGGTTTCTGCGACCGACGGGCCTCGATCCGTCAGCGAGTGAAGACGGTGAAAGTGAGATGTCGTGGCTTTCACAGCAGAGTTCGGATGACGATGCCGAACCAGACACCGCCCCACCCCCATCCACCAGCATGGCCGCCTCCGGCTTCGCGCAGTCCGTCTTGGATCGCCTGTTTTCCTGGGACCGCGACGAAGGGGCAGACCGTGCCGCCTCGCAGCGGCCGGATGGGGACGCGGCCTCGCAAAGCAACAGGAGGCGCCGCCGATCAGCGTCTGTCGTCGTGGACGAGGCGAACCGCATTTGGAGCTTCGCCGTCACGCGTCGGTGGCACGGGGGAGGAGGAGGGGCGAGGAGGGAGGGAGGGGGCAGGTCCATCCGCGACCTATTCGCCACGTGGCGCCGCGCGAAGGCGAAACGCGGCATCGTCGCGCAGCTCAACGACGCTGCCGATACCCTGAGGCGTCGTCATCAGCAGCGAGCGGCGCTGTCGCTGTGGCGGCGGCACTTTGTGTTTCGTTACCTCGGTGCGCTCCACATCGCGCTGCGCGTGATGCCCCACCGCGCGCAGCTGCTCCCCATATGTTTCGCACTTTCACCTGGCGGGGAGCCGTCGCTCGCCCTATGGCTGTCGTGGCGCACTTGGCGACAGCATGTCCGCCGCCGCCGCATGTTCGAGCAGTTCATTCTCCAGAGCTACGACCTGTACCGCGGCGCGTTGCTGAAGCGTGCGTGGACCGTCTGGTGCCACGCCTGCCATGGTATCATGCTGTCCCGGCAGTCAAGCGCATTGGCTGCGAGCAGTGTGATGCTCAGCGGCAGCCTCTCTTCCGGCGTGGGTGGGGTCGGGGACCTCGACTGGGCCACTGGGCTCTCGTTGGTGCATCGACAAGGGGTGGCGGTCAGCATGCCGTCTTCGGCTAGCGTCCTGCTGGGCGATGCCAGTCTGGCCGCGCGCCCAACAACGCGCATGTCGCCGCGGAGTCTTTTGCTCTTGTTGGGCTGGCAGGCATACCAACGCTGCCTGGCCCAAATGAGCCGCCCATCACCGTCATCGATCTTGCGCACCTCGGCAAAAAGTGGTGGGGTGGTGGAACTGGATCGAATTCTTCGGCGAAGTCAGGCCAGCGCGACGACGACGAGCGCGCTCGCATCCTTGCAAGCCGCGTTAGAGGGGATGTCGTCCGGCCGGGGAGATACCGCGGCTGACGCGTCGATGCGTCGAGGCACGTCACCCGAGGCGTCGCCCACGAGCGCTCGGTCAACGAGGAGAGACATGTCCCCGCGCGGCGCGAGAACGTCGACGGTCGGTCGCACGGCTCACCACTATCATGCGGCGGCGCTGGCGCCTTACTCGGCATCGCTGGCGATGAACCCCGCCAAGGTGCTGCCGGGTAAATCGTGGCAGCTACTGCCCCTGATCGCCTGGTCCCAAGTGGCCTTTCACGAGGCACAGATCCGCCACCTCAGCGATGCCGTGGCCGCCGGCTATCACGCCACCTCAACGGGCTCGGGCAGCGGCAGCGGCTCTGGTGGCGGCGGCATGTCGGGGGGCGATCCGTTGTCGGCGAGCGTGCACTTCGCGAGTCGCAGCGGGGTTAGCCACCCCCCATTTCCCGGTCATGCGGCGTCTGGCTCGGCATCCACGACGACCGGTCCGTCGACCGCGCTGGCGTCTCCGTCACGGCAGTCGCAAACCGCGGGAGCGGGTCCGTCGCTTTTCGGTGGTCCATCGAACCTCGGCGGCCCGGAGTTGTCGCTTGTGAGCCCTCGCGACTGTATTTCACTCGTCGACATGAACGCTGTCGCAGCCGCCGAAGGCCCATCAAGTTGGCGAGATGTTGCTCACGCGGCGCTGATGTTGCTGTTCTTCGACGACCCGGTCGCAACGGCAGGACAGTTAGTGCGAGACGATGCCGCCAAGTTACACCAGCGTGCATGGGCCATGTTCCACTCTCGAACTAGTGGGTCACGACGTGGCAAGTCCAAGCTTGCGGGCGGTTCACCAAGTCCAGCTCGGAGACCTCGCCGACCTGCGGAAATCGCACCCGCGCCTCCAAGCGACGTAGAAAGCGATTGGACTGCGGCGAAATTGTCCCGCGTCGTCGAAGGTTCACCGAAGGCGGCCTTCGGCGTCGCTCGCTGGGTTGAGACCCACTGCTTCGAGAGGCTAGGAGACGATAGCCCTTGCGCGTTGCTGCACTACGCGCCTGCCGCTAGATTGCGGGAGCCGCGGGCGGATGAGTTCACGGATCGTCGATTTCGGCGGTTTCTACTGGCGCGCGTCCTGCAAGGCATGTTCCTGTGGTGTCGCATGCGGGCCGTCCTCCTGCAGACGCGCCGCGTGGCCGACGAACAGAGAAAGGAGCGCGAGGCGTCCGCTATCAGTATGGAAGCCACGTTGTTCCTGTCGGAACAAGAGTCGCTTCGTCGCATGCTGGACAGTCAACCCGGTACAACATTGGCCGAACAGCAAGCCTCCTCGTCCGCGGCGCCTCCTGCCAGCGGGGTCACCGCGGCCGCTCCCAGTTATTCGAGCGTATTCTCTACCTCACCGGAAGAGCCGTCCCCGCGGCACGCGGGAGGGGGGGCGCTGAGGCAAACTTCCGTGCAGTCGCCGCGGAGCGCCATGCAGCGAGCGATCGTCCATCACCAGCCTGCCAGCGGCGCGGGCAGTGCGCTATCGTACTCGCAGCTGTCGTTCTTGACCGCCGATCGCATGCGCCTGCCGGACGGCGGCTCCACCCTGGAGGGCGTATCGTTTCCCAGCCTTGCTTCGCGATTTGGTGTCATGTCGGCACTCACTCGAGCGCGCATGACCGCAAACAAACTGCTCGCCGCTCGGCAAGTCGACCGGCACCGGCAAGCGCGCAGGGCGTTTCGCAAACGTGCCCTGTTGGAGCTCATCTCGCTGCTGCCAGCCGGCGTGCTCTTCGGCGACACCCTTGACGTCCGTCGCCTTGGGAGCCTTCTGTCGGGCGTCATCTTGGAGAACCAGCAGAAGGCGACCGAAGCCCGCATGTGGCATCATATGCTCTGGCAACGCGCGGAGATAGCGGCCGCGGCCGGTTCGTTCGTCACCACAAACTGTGGTGCGGAAGGCGGGGCCAGAAAACCGTTTACGGGTCGGCCCGCCCCCAAACGCATCACCCCGCGCCCCGCTGCAGCCAGTCCCCTCGCGGCTCGCTCGCCCAAGGACGTGTCTGTCCTCACACCGCGACGGCCGGCAAAGCCACTTTTTAGCGTCCCGTCGGTCACGAATTGGAGCATGCGGTGCGTCACAGCGGCCGCCGTCACTTGGAGGCTGCGCTGCCTCGACCGGCACGGTGCGACCGGAGGTAGCGCGGTGCTTGTGAACCAACGGCTGCTCCGGTTGATTGCCGAAATGATTTTAGACCAAAGTGCGCGACTCAGCAGCTCGGGAGGGGGCCTGCCAGGCGGGGGGGTGTCGTGGCGCTTTCCAGGCGGGGTCGGCGGGACGCCGTCTCCGCTCGCGTCACCCCGTCACGTTTGGGTGGCCCTACCCCCGGTGGAAGTAGGCGGGGACAGCATGCCGGCGGCCGGCCGACCCCAGGCAGGGCGCGCCGTGCCCATGTCATCCCAAGACGTGAACACCACCGCTGCCGCCGTGCGCAGCGAGGCTCGACCGCACGGTCTCAAACCGCGCAATCTTGCCATCGCACCGAGCGAGGGAGCAGCACTCACCATTGATCTGTCACTGAAGTCACCAGTCCGCGACGCAAGCGAAGCGAACTTTCCAAATCCGCTGGACGTGACGTTGTCAAACGTCGCCCTCATCGAGCGGACCGCAACGGAGACGGCCGCCGCTCAACGGAGTGTTGCGCTCCAGCCGCGGCTTTCGGCGCAACTGCTTGGTTCGTTAGGCCGGCCGCCCCTCGGCGCGGATCGCCTTAGTGCACCGCCCGCGAGCGGCGACGTACTCGAAGATATGACGGTCCACTTCGACGATCACCAAGTGGTAACCGACGACGACGACGACGCCGCTGTCGGCCACCCCGCAAGCGTCTCGTAATCGCGTGGGTCTTTCTGTCCGTCTAGATGTTGTAGATGACATGTTTCCTGATGGACAACTTATTTCGTTCGCGTGTCGGCTGATGTCTCTATTCACACTTTTGTATTTTTGTCTGACATGCGTCGTCCTTCCTTTCCATCAAAGGACGGGGACTGCCAAGAGAGCCTTCGTCGCTCAACAGCAAGGGGGCGAGAGACACAGATGACGCACGGCGCTAACGGATCTTTCCAGAAGCTGGTCGTGCACACCTTGACGAGCGACTTTCGCGCAGGCACAGCGGTCGTCTCGGTGAACCAAGTCGCCTCACTGGCACCGAACAGCGTCCTGGTGCGCAATCAATTTGTGGGCATCAATGCCAGTGATATCAACTTCACCGCCGGAAAGTACCAGCCCGGATTGACGCCGCCCTTCGACTGCGGATTCGAAGCGCTGGGCGAAGTTGTTCGCGTGGGCGATGGGGTGGTCGGCTTGCGCGTCGGCCAGCCGGTGTTGACTTCCCAGTATGGTGCCTTCGCCGAGTTCCAGGTGGTTCCCGCAAGCGGCTGCCTGCCGGTGCCACGACTCGATGTTCGCTTCTTGCCGCTCCGCGTCAGCGCTCTCACGGCGCTCGTGGCCTTGGAGGAAATCGCGAAACCGAAGCGGGGCGGTACCGCCCTCGTGACGGCAGCCGCGGGGGGCACGGGGCAATTCGCGGTGCAGCTGCTAAAGAGCAAGTACGGCTGCACCGTCATCGGTACCTGTAGCAGTGACGACAAGATCACGTATTTGAAGTCCATCGGCTGCGATCGCGCCATCAACTACAAGAAGGAAGCGCTGAAGGACGTCTTGAAACGGGAGTATCCGAAGGGTGTCGACATCGTCTACGAGTCTGTCGGGGGAGCGATGTTCGATGACGGCGTGCGCGGCCTCGCGCAAGGTGGCAAGCTCATCGTCATCGGCAGTATCGTCGGTTACAAGGACGGAAGTGCCTGGAACGCATCCAAGGGTCCCGCTCCGCCGGCGGCCTCCGGACCTCAGCTGGGCCCTTTACTGTTGACGAAAGGTGCCTCGGTACATGGCTTTTTTCTACCCCATTTCAACAAGACCATCCCGGGACACCTCCGCGAACTCGTTCGCCTCCTCGACCAAGGCCAGCTCGTGAGCGGCGTGGACCCCCGCAGCTTCGTTGGCGTCGGGGCGATCGCGGACGCCGTGGAATACCTCCACAGCGGCGCGAATGTGGGCAAAGTTGTCGTGTCGCTGCGTCCGCCGACGCATCAGAAGGCTCATTTGTAGGCTTTCGGCACTCTCCCTGGTTCACTCGCGCACCTTCATGAGCATAGCAATACGGCCTGCGTCAGGCTCCGAGCCTGCGACAAGGGATGCGCGTCAGTGAACGATAACAGAAACAGTACGAACATAAACCTCGCTTCTCCCTTGGCGTGACGAGAGATGGCAACCATGCACCCAGTGCCCGCAGGTGCCAAGCGACCGACGGCATCCAGCAGCTCCTTGGTCTCCAGCCCGGTATTATGGCTGCTCATTTTTTCATTCCGCGTTTTCGTTGCCCTGTACGTCACGCAAACCGCCGACGTACCCGACGAGTGGTGGCAGTCGACGGAGGTCGCCTATCACGTGGTATTCAACCAGGATAGCTATGCCCTGGCGCGCCGCAGCGCGGTGACGCCGCCTTCCATCGTCGGGCACGATGGCCGAATTCTCGCGGGTGCCGGCGGGGAGTCGCCGCCGGACCATGTGGCCCTCGCCCCGTCATTGCGGCTCGGCCATCTGTCGTGGGAGTGGCACGAGGGCATCCGGTCCTACATTTACCCGGTTCCTTTCGCCGCCGTCTTCTACGCGTTGAAATGGCTGGGCCTCGACACGCCCTTTTTGATCTGGGCGTCACCCAAAGTACTCGCGGCGGCCGTCGCCTGCGGCATCGACTACTACACTTACTTCCTCGCAAATTGTCACTTTGGCCGCGGACTCGGCCTCCTCAGCCTAACGCTCTCACTGTTGAGCTGGTTCACGACCCACGTCGGCGTCCGGACTCAATCCAACACGGCCGAGGCGCTGGTGCTGTTGATTGCGCTTTCACAGCCCGGCTTCTTCCGGTTCGTTGCGTGGTGCGGTCTTGGCTGTGCCTTGCGCATTTCCTTCGTGCTGCCCTGTTTTCCCGTCGCGTTGTTGTGGCTGTTGCGTGAACTTCACGTTCGAGGTCGACGGCTGTTCGGTCGCGAGGGTCGAACGGGTGCCGCAGCGAAGGGCGCAGCAGCGAAGGGCGCCGGCGTCAGCGGCGCAGAAGCGGCGACGTCATCCACGGACGATGACGATAGCAGCGACGACGACGAAAGCGGCGGCGGCAGTGACCACCGGCACGACGACGAAGGCTGTCACGGCCATGCAGGTGCCAACGGTGGGCTGCGCTTCCCTCGTTGGGACAAGGACCTGCGACGCCGACTGCGGAACGCCGTCCCGCGCCTCGACCGCATCTTCCGGCCGGTCGCACCTCGGTATGTGCTAGCCTCGCTCTTTTCCATGACCGGGAAGCCCCCGCAGCCTCGCCCCCGCCCGCTCCGGCTCAAGCACCTGGACAACACTGGCTGGTCCATCGTTCTGCGCGTGGGGCTCTTAGCGGCGGCCTGGTTGCTCATCATCGCCTTCGCGGATTACAGTTTTTACGGCCAGTGGCTGTGCACCCCGCTCAAGTTTGCGCAATTCAATGTGGTGGAAGGTCTCAGTGCCCTATTCGGCGTGCACTCGCAGCATTGGTACGTGACTCAGGCGCTGCCCGCGATGCTCGGGCCGCAGCTCTTGTTGCTCGTCGTGGGGTTTTCCTCGGCGTGGACCAAGGTCCCAAGCGGCCCCACGGCCGTCGTTGGTATGAAAAAAGCGAAACGGACCTTCCGGCTCTTCTGTCTGGTGGTCGTGTTCACCGTGGTGCCATACTCGTTCCTCGCGCACAAAGAATTTCGCTTCGTGTATCCGGTGCTGCCGCTGCTGTTGATCCTGACTGCGTGGTGTTGGACCTGCAGCCCGTTCCTGTGGTCGCGCCGCAAACTGCTGGCCTATGGCATGACGGCGGGTGGCGTGCTGATGGTACTTTTCTTTGAGATGGGGTTTCAGCGTGGGACGCTGGATGCAATCTACAGCCTACAACGTCACGGTGCCTTGTACGTCGTGCCCTCCGACCAAGCCGGTCGCCCAGTGGTAGACCAACCAGCCCCGCCGGAATCACGCAGCGGCTTCCGGCCTCAACAACCGCACACCAGCGAGCTGGTCGCCAATTCGTGGACGGCCGTCGCCCAATCGTACATGCGTCGGCTCGGCTTCGGCTCGCAAACCCGTTCCGAGCCGGTGAAGACCCGACATTCGATCAGCGCGCTGCCGCCTATCTTAGTGCCAGCGCACACTTACTATGGCTACCTCTTGGAGCCGAGCGTGCCGAGGTACTTTCGTACCGAGGTCGATCGCATCGGCCTTGGCGCACCTTTGACGCAGCGGTCTCGGCTGCTGTGGCGATCGCTGGAAGACGCGGCGATCGCCGCCCGCGCGGGCGACGGAGACGGCGCCGATGAGAATCTCGACAGCAGCCGCCGACCCGTCGCGGTCATGTTACGGCACTCGGTGCACGTCCTGATGGGCTGCTACAGCACGCCGGGATACAGCTATGTGCACGGAATGGTCGACGACCTCCGACTTTTGCAAGGACCACTGCACTACCGCATCGTCGGAGGGGGGCCGGAAGGGGGCGGTGACGAACGCCTGAGACGCGTTCGCATCCCGAGCGAACATCATCTGTTTGTTCATTTCCCGCTTCGCTTCGCCCTCTGGGCCTACGAGGGGCGTCTCGTTGGATCGGACGTCGTGGGTACCCCGGAATTGTCGCTCGCCGAATTAGATAGCCTCCGAAACGAAACGGCCCGCCCGTTTGTCCTCTCCTGGGATGCGTCGGACACCATGTCGGGTATCTTCATCCCAAGACGCTCCGATGACAATCAAGAAGCCGACACCCCGGAAATCGCGGAGCTGGGACAGACTCTCTCGCCGGATGAGCGGGACATGCGTCGGTGGCAGAGGCGCTTCGCCGTTGACAACGACGGGGTGGACGCTGCCCTGAAAGAGGCCGTCCCGAGGCTCCCTTTCCTGCCTCACCGCATATTGGCCTACTGCCGTTACGGCCACCTGGGACCCCTGCGCGTTTTCTTGCGCCGGCATGGGTTCAACTGGGAGGCCACGTACTTCCATGCTCCCGTCGCACTGGAAAAGGATCAGGGCGTCACGGTCTGCAGCTACGTCCGCGACAAGGTCCCCGCGGTCGAGGCAGCGGCACAAGTCACATCTTGAGGCCTACAGACGAAGGGAGCATTGCGTCCCGGCCCATAAATAATGCTGCTTCATATGCGGCATTTCGTTGTGTTCCGTAGAAGTATTTTTTCTGCAAACTCCCACGTCTACGATTAGTGCCATCTTTGTTATTTGAATTCGCCGAGTGTCAAGTTATTTTTTTATACGATCACCATTTGTCTCGTAATAACCTCAACGGCATGATCGCTCTTATCAGTGTCGGGCCTGACCTTCGCGTCGGCACGGCGAGTCACGTGCGCTAACGGCGGGCGGGCTAGCGTTGACCCGTGGCAGGGTACCTCGAGCAAAGTGGCCTTTCCTTTCTGCCGGAGTGGTCGTCGGCCCACCCATTGCTCAACCCGTACGCGTACCTGGTGGATCGGATTGGAATTCTCGATCGTCTGGGCATCTACTTGGAGACGTGCTGCGAGTAACTGGTGTCGTGCCGCGGCGCACGGTCGTGGAGACAGTGTATGCCGTCGCGGGCCATCGACGAGGCCGCCATCCGCGTGGACATGTCCGGCGGCGAAGCGATCGCGGGCGTCGTGGCGATCTGCGGGCGTGAGGTGCCCTGTTCGTTGCGCTGGACGTCGGCGAAGCTTCCCCATTGTTTCAATGTGGGTGTGTATCATCGATATCCGATGATGCAGGTGGTCTGTTGTGAACAGCTTCTTCGCGAGGCGTCGAGCGTGCCGATTCTATTGCTGTACTCTCTCTCTCTCTCTCTGTCTCTCTCTCTCTCTCTCGTGAGGGGCCGCTCTATTCTATCACCCTGATCATGATGGGATGATGAACGCTGCTCTCTCGTCATTGGTCGTTGTCGGTCCGCGATTGCTCGCTGCGTCGGCGGCACGGAAGCGGCCACGAGGCGGCAGCACCGGCCACCCGCCGCCCCAGCCACTCGGGGTGGAGCAGCTGCACGGTACGACCAGCAGGGAGGAGGCATGGGCCGACCTATCGTGGTGCTTTGTGGAATCAACCGCCGCACGCGAGTGCGCGCAAGCGCAGCTGGACTGGGCCCTCGTGAGGCGAACGTCGGTGGATCATACCACACGTGGTTTGATGCCCACGCAGATGGCCACAATAATCCTGCGCGCTCTTCGGGCTGCCGCGGATTTTGGCTCGCGGCCACCTTCAGTGAGTGCGGCGGACGCGCTATCTCTCGCACGGGCCATTGCCGCCTGTTTGGTGACGATCGCAGCTGGAGACATCATCTTGCCCCAGCAGGAAATGATCATCGGGTGGCTTTGCGCGCATGACGCAGGGGCATGCCTCTACGCTCTAGGTGCTGATATCCCCCCCAGCGGCGAGTCACCATTGAACAATTTGATTTCCACGGCATTGGCCGTGTTTCAAGCGCTGCGTTCATTGAAGCCGATGGCGATCCACGCAACGACACCGCAGCGTCATGCCAAGGTATGGATGCTCGTTGCCGCGTCCGGTGCAACGCTTCTGGCTCGATGCATCGCGAGCGTGGCGGGCCTTCATAGGGGGCGCGATGGCCAGCTGCCCCTGGGGGCCCGCTTCGACTGTGACTATGCCCTCGTGTCGCCTCGTGACATCGCCATGGTGTCGATGCTCACCGTGGCCTACTCCGTGGAGGTCACGCACGTGTCAGAGACGGAGGGGAGAGGCCACCGCACAGGGTTGGAGATGGCCTTGCTCGAAGGAGGTCCTCCTGGTGTCGCCGTCGCCCATGCTCTGCACGCCGCGCTCGAGTGGCTCTTAGTGGGATGGAATGAGGGGACGAGTCACATCCGAGAGGAAGGGGGGGGGATGTCGCCACCACCACGCTGCGCGGCCAAGGGATACGTGGCGCAGCTCGTTGCCCGGGGGGTCCGATGCGGTGTCGTGTCGTCTCCTGTCGATCCCTCCGGCCTTCTGGGAGTCGCGAACAAATGCATCGAGTCCGTTCGCATTTGCTTGGCTTTTCGCGAATCTCAGTCTCAAACCGCCGCCAGCGGAGGCGTGGAGGCGGCGGCGCTCCTACGTTGCGCACAGCACCTCCAGCATGCGCTGACAGATGACGGAGGGGTCGACGCCAGCGCCGTCCCTACCACTGTGGTCGAAGGCTGGGAGCCGTGCGAGGGCCGCGCCTCCTACCCAACCGGCTCGCCTGATCGACGACGTAGTCCTTTCGTCGACGCCCTCGAGATGATGAAAGCGATGGCTGAGTGGGTCGCAGGCGACGTGCTGTCAGCGGACGCCAGATCGTGTCGGCTCCCTTCGACCCCAACAATTGATTCCCCGTGTCGCGTGGCTACGACTGGCTCGAAGCAACTCATGGAGTCAGTCATCGGCCGACTGCCGACCCCTAGCGTAGCGGCGGAGGGGGGCGCCGCCTTTCCTTTGAACGCCACAAGCATTATCACGTGTTTCTTCACGAAGGCCCTTGACATGGTCTCCACCTGGGTGTGCCACCCGACGGCGGCCGCTGGTACGTCGGCTGAATGCCCGCATTGCGGTGCCGTCATCGATGCCATTGCCACGTCGTTCGCGTCGTGGGCCGGATGCGACATGGTCGGCGACCCCCCATCACGTCGGCGCGCGGCCATCCCCCACCTCTACGCGTGCATCCACGACGAGGCGATCGCTGCAGGGGTTGTCGATCGTGTGGTGCGCCGCTGGGAGCGGTTTGGTGCCGCTGCCGTCACGAATGTCGTTGTTGGTTGTTTCGTCAAGCCGAGTTTGACCTTTTCGCCGTCCGTCTGGGAGCCCCGGGAAATCCTTCGACTCGCGATTCAGTTTGGCCGAGTGGCGGGACTTGTGGGTCGGACGTTATCCGCATACGCACATGCCGCGGTTCAACAGGTCGCCCCGATGTTGATGTGGACCGCCGCGGCCTTGCGCCGAGGGGCATGCCGCGACGACGACCATGACGGGGGAGGAGGGGGGGAACGGGCCGCCTCCCATTCGTGGTGGGGGCTCAGCACCGACGCTCTGGTGCGCCTCGTGTTCAACGGCATCTCGCGACTGTGTGGATGCGGCGTGTCGATGGGGGGTGGTGACGGCCTGGCCGGCGTCGTCTCGGACTTCATCCGCACGATGCTCGTTCACGACAAGGCGTCGTCCTCCGACGCGCACACGGATGTCGACATCGCCAAGCTCAGCTGGACACACGTCGCTGGACGCGCCATTTTTTCGCTGCTTTCTAGTTGGCCGCCCGCCACGACATCGACGGTCGAGCGACCCGCGGCGACGGGCTTCCTGACCTGGCTCGAGGCGTCCACGATGGGTGCCGTTCACGAGGTGTCGGCGATGCTCGGGGAAGGCAAGGAGTCGTCTCACTGCCGTGTTCCCGTCCACACGGCGGCGGAGCGAGTGGTGCGGATGTTTTCCATGCTTCGGCTATATGATGCGTTCCGGTGCAACAGTCGCGCCATTCTCGCCCTATTGCGGGAACGGAAGGTAGTTACGGCCGTGTGGCAATACGCGAGCCGTCTCGCTCTCGACGCTGCGGCCGGAGAGTGTTCGGCCGGCGGCGGTCAACAGCGACCCGGTAACATTGTCGATGCGTGCTTGGAGCATTCCAGTCGGCTCCTGATGCCGCCGAGCGTTCCGGCCGCCGTCGACGACGTGGCGAGGCAGCCAGCGGCAGAGGCCATCGTATCGACCCTGGTTCGCGAAGCTTGGATGCCGCTGGCATATCAATCAGAGTCGATAGGCGATGCAACAGCAACGGCTGTCGCGGCTTTGGTCGGGGCTTTGCGGGACACGACCGCCGCGGATGGAGGGTTGCGCATCAGCGCTGCCGCCCTCGTGCTGCTCGACGCGGCGTGCCGCGGGCGGTCCGTGAATCGGACGGCGCTGCCATCCGCGCCGCGCCCGGAGTGGCTCGCATGGCTGCATGCGCGACTCGCCGCTATGCCCTCAGCGGTCGATGAGAGGTCTGACTCGACACGCTTCGAGCGTCGTCGGTCGCGCAGTCGCGATCATTGCAACGATCTGTTTTTCAGAAGTGTTTTTCAGGGCGCGGCAGATTTCTCCGTCAGCTCCGCCGAAGGCAATCTTCCGAGCGGCGGCACCACAATGCTGCTCTCGATCGGCGTCGCCAGGATGATTGGCTTCGCACGCGGCCGAGGCGGTCAGGACCACGGCGAAGAGGCGACGACGGCGAGTGCTCTGGTGCTAGCCATGGGCCGAGCCGTCCCTCACCCTCACGTGGAAGGCCGAGCGGAGGGGACGATCCCTTCCTCTGCACGAGCAACCCCGTGGTCAGTCGAGGACTGCGTGACTCCATGTACAGTCACGACCACCGCGGACTCTTCCCTCGTCGCGCGGCGTACACCACGGCATCGCCGTGGGTTACTGCTCTCAGCGTTCGGCGGCGCGCCGCGACTGGCGTGGCAAGCCTATGCTGCGCAGCGCATCGCAACCCTCGGTGATGCTGCCGCCTCGGCGCTGAAAGACTTTCGCAAGCAGGACGACGTTGACACCACGTTAGACGGCTCTGTACACGGCGTCGCGACCGTCTGCTTTCGGGCAGCGACGGCAAGTACGTGGACGGATCGTGCGATGCGCGTGCTCAACTCTGAAAACCACCAATCGCAGTCATTGAGTTTATTTGCGCAATCGATTGGGCGCCTATTAGCCAATGAAGACCTGTGCATGGTGGAGTGGCTGCGTCAAGAGGCGGGTGGCGACGCCGCGTCCGAAGCGTCCATGCGCCTGGCCATTGCGACGTATTACCCAAACCGACGGCGGTTCAGCGATAGGGCGACCACGCCGATTTGGCCGTCGAGGCCCTGCCCGCCTCCCGCAGCTGCCCTTACCTCCGCGTCGCTCGCCGCGTTGTTGTCGGCGATGCGCACGGTGATGGAGGCGGCTGACGGTGGGACCTCTGCGATCATCGAGCGGCTTGAAGCCACCATCGCTCCCCCCCTCCGCCCTTGTGTCACGCGGGAAACAGACACCGACGCCGTGGGGACGACAATATCGACGGGTCCGTGGACCGCCACGTTTCGCATGCCGGTGGCGTGCCGTCGTCGCCGGTGGCCGCCCGTGGCGCCCACGACGCCGCCGGCCATTCGGGCGCTAGAGGGCGCCCTCGGGTGCGTGGCCTCCCGGATGCAATCCGTTGCGGTGGAAAGTCTATTCCCTTCTGATGGGCTCGTCGAAGGTCCGTTCCTCCGCTTGGCCTCTCGCGCCTTCCTGGGAGATCAGCCGTTCGCGATGGCGTCCACCGCAGCGTGGCTGCACCTTGGCTTCGAATGTCTGGCGCGCCATTGCGAAGCGGACGCCGTTGGTGCCGCGCTTGACTGCTTCGTGCGAGGCGTGATGAGTGCGCTCGACTACCAAGAAGAGGGCGACGTTGATAGGCCGCGAGAGGCCCCATCCGATGTGTTCGACGGCGCCCTCGCCATCGTGGGCACGGTGCTCGGGAAGACGCTCGATGGGTCGACACGACGTCCAACATCCGCCCAGCTCTCGTTGATGTCATATGTGCCGAAGGGCATCTGGCTCGCCATCGGACCGGTCCTCGCTCATCATTTCGACACGCTGCGATCTGAACTGAGTGAGTTCGAGGAGGAAGCATCGCCAAACGCAACCGCGTCGGTTCTTGGACGTTGTCATTGGCTCATTTATTTGGTGTCGTGCTGTCGCCTTGAGTCGTTCCTTCTGCAAGGGCCCTCCATCGCTCACTCTGTCGGCGTGGGACTAGATGACGCGGCGTGGATGGGCCGCCAGATGGACAACGTCTTGTTGGACGTCGTGGCCGGCCGTGGAGACGGTGAGTCATCGTTGGTGTGCACCGCTGCGTGGCAGCAGTTGATGTTGGCGTTCGCGTCTGCCGTGGGCACCCCGCTGTCCGACCAGACGGGGCAATGCAGCTCGGAGTGGCTTCACGCATTGCGGTTAGAGGCGGTGGGCGGGCTTCGCGGGATCATGGGGCGACGAGGCCACGGGATGCTCGAGCCGCGGCTCTTGTTCGAACCCACTGCGACGCACCACGTCGCGGCGCCGCCCCGACTTTGCGTGTTGCCTGCCGCCTGCTCCGGCGATCGGTGTTACCTCATGGCCGCGATCGACCTCCTATCCCCCGCCCCAGTTCCCACCCACTCCCGCTTCGCCGCCGGAGAGAGCGGCGAGCCCTGCCCGGCATCCCCCCCAACGTACCCAGGGGCCACCGTCGTGACGATGGCGGCCAGCGCCGCCGCTTCACGTGCCTCTCTTGAGCATCATCAGCTCGCGTGCTTGCCCATCGCACTCGTGTCGACCATGTTGCCGCCCAGGCCGATGGTCATCTCGACAAACGCGGCCACTGGCCAGGAGGTGACTCACGTCCGGTTCGCGTGGCAGCTCGCGTTGTCAGACGGCTCGGAAGCATTCGTGGTGACGGCGCAGTCCTTTTGGCCGGACGGTACCGAAGCCCCTCCCACGGTGGCGGTGGGATGCGTGGAGTCGCTCGGCCCGTGCGACGACGCAGCGTCAACGCAAGGCGCCCCCCTCAGCCGTTCGGCTCACGGGGGGAGGACGGTGCGCGACCAAATGGAAATGACCGCTGGCAGCTTTGAGTTCATGAGCCGCTGCTGGCTGATGCCGCGCTGCCAGGTACCATGCCGGTTCTCGTACGGTGCCCGTTTTGCCGTCTGGGGAACGGCCGCGGCCGGCACGTCGCTCCGGGCCGCCCACGTCGTGAGCCGCTTGGCCGACATTCCCGCGTCGCTTCTTCAGATCGCGGCAGAGGCCGGTGCCCTCAACAGCGTCGGGCTATCGATGGCCAGCGACCTCGCGGGGGCCTCATTGCCGTGGAGTCGCGCCATGGCGGCTGTTTCGCTTCACGAAGGGCAGCTTCACGAAGGGCAGCTTCACGAAGGGCAGCTTCACGAAGGGCAGCTTCACGAA